>Ga0114919_10004368_pt1 | contig 11340 bp, 15 predicted proteins | sample BlataG_FD_88682 | JGI IMG/M metagenome (GOLD analysis project Ga0114919, IMG submission 88682) | Deep subsurface microbial communities from Black Sea to uncover new lineages of life (NeLLi) - Black_00105 metaG | ecosystem: Environmental > Aquatic > Marine > Oceanic > Sediment | place: Atlantic...
GTCACCTTCACGTCGCTGCGAGTCCGTATAATCTCCGTCTTTGCCACCGCACCTCTCGGCATCCGACGGTTGTACTTTTCGTCCACATACCGACGAATCTTCTGGTCTTCGACAAGCAAATTACCGTAATCAGCCTTGGGGGCAAACCATGTGCTCTGCCAACCAAGCGTTATTCCCGTTCTGAACCCTATTGGCGACGTTTTCTGACCCATAATCTTTTTGTCTTGCCTGAGTTTTACTGCTAAAAAGTTTCCTTAAGCCTCTGAGACCGTTATATGCACGTGACAGGCCTTCTTACGAATAGGATTAGTCCGGCCCCGGTCCTTGGGAATCCACCTCTTGGTGCCGATGCGCACACCCGCTTCGTCAACTCGAGCCTCGCTGACGTAAAGCTTGTCAACGTCAGCCTCCTGCTCATCAGCATCGGCCACAGCCGTCTTGAGCACCTTGTCCACCATTGCCGCGGCGCGTTTTCTCGTGAACTTCAGTATATCCATTGCCTCCTGTACGCCACGTCCAGCTATCAACTGAGTGACTAACCTGACCTTGCGAGCGGACATCGGAGCATACTGATAAGATGACTGCCAGACTACCAGGTCATTCACCTCTGCCGACAGAGCCGCCGCCAATTGCCGTATATCGTCACGGCGGGGCTTAGGCTCGAACAGACCCTTCTGCCAGTTCTTAACGGCCCTTGTGGCTTCCCGGGAGCTTAGACCACTCCTGACAAGCTGACCAGCCAGCACCTGAAGGTCCACCTGCCGCCGTCGGCAAAGGTCTCTCAATTTAGTCGCACTCAACATACTGCTCTGTTCGCATCCACGTTTTCAAACAATCCTCTTCAGGGCTCGACAGCCTCCGATGCCTGCGTAACTACATTATTCTCTTGCTCGAATGACCCTTGAAGGTCCTCGTCGGAGAAAACTCGCCAAGCTTATGACCTACCATATCATCGGTGATATAAACCTTATGAAAAATCTTTCCGTTGTGTACCAAAAAGGTAAAACCCACAAACTCAGGGGGTACCGTACACCCTCTCGACCAGGTCTTTATTGGTTCATGCGAACCCGACTGAATTTGCTTGTTGACCTTGCCAAACAACTTTTCGTCAACGTATGGTCCTTTTTTAAGAGATCTTCCCATTTCTCGTATCTCACATCATGTACGTTTTTCGCACAACTAAATCAAATATTCAACTGCTTGTGCCTTCTATACTCTAATTTGAAAACGTCCACTTTTTCTTCTTCGAATAATTCTCTTGTTACTGATGTTTCGCGGGTTTCTTGTTTTGCCGCCCTTGGCCGGTACGCCTGTCGGCGAGCAGGGATGCCTTCCTCCGTTTGACCTGCCTTCACCGCCGCCAAGTGGGTGAGCAACGGGGTTCATCGCCTTTCCCCTGACGTGAGGCCGACGCCCCATATGGCGCTTCCGCCCGGCCTTACCGAGCTTGATGTTCTGATGGTCCGGGTTGCTCAATCGCCCGATTGTGGCGCGACATTCCTTCCGCAGCATACGCATCTCACCGCTCGGCAAAACAACGGTAACCCAGTTGCCTTCTTTGGCCACTATTTTTGCGGCGCTTCCTGCACCTCTGACCAGCTTTCCGCCCTGTCCCACGGTCATTTCAATGTTATGAATCTCAAGCCCCGCCGGAATAGAAAGCAGCGGCATTGCATTACCCGACTTCGGCTCACAGGACTGGCCGCTTTGGACCCGGTCCCCAACACCTACGCCCAACGGATTCAGTATATACCTCTTTTCGCCGTCGGCATAGTGAAGCAGCGATATGAAACAGTGCCTGTTGGGGTCATATTCGACCGAGGCAACCTTCGCAGGCACCCCGTCCTTATTACGCTTGAAGTCAATAATACGGTATATCCTTCTGGCGCCGCCGCCCCGGTGGCGAGCCGTAATAATACCGCGATGGTTTCTGCCGCTGTTCTTGGCAATACGCTTGCAAAGCGACTTCTCAGGTCTCGAAGTAGTCAGCTCGGCATAATCATTCACCGAGGCGTTTCGCCGCCCGGCACTGGTCGGTTTATATACTCGCACGCCCATATCTTCGCACCTCGCTCACAATACGTCTTCAACTCAGAATAAATCTATGTGGTAATTCGGCTCAAGATACACAACTGCTTTTTTCCAGCTTGCCGTTGTTCCGAAGTGTTTGCCCCTGCGTCTATACTTGCCTCTATAATTCGCGGTTCTCACCTTGCGCACCTTAACACTGTATATTTTCTCAACCGCGTTCTTCACCTGAACCTTGTTGGCCTGCTTGTTCACCTCAAAAGGATACGCGCCCCTCACATTGGCAAGGTGCATACCCTGCTCCGTAATCAAAGGCCGCACTATCACGTTATAATCGCTCAGCATTCGCTTTAGTTCTCAACCGCCTTGTCTTTGTTCAAGAGTGACAACAACGCATCTTTAGTAAACAATATCTTACGAAAGTTGCAGATGTCACCGGCATTCAGCTCGTCCACAGGCATAACCACTATCTTCGGAATATTCCTGGCCGACTTATAAGTATTCGTATCCGCCTGGCCAATTGTTACCAGACAACTGCGGTCAACCTTCAAATTGCCAAGGACCTCAGCAAAATCACGCGTCCGAGGCTTGTCAAATTTGAGTTCGTCAAGCACAACAACGTTGTTGCTCAAAAGCTTGGCGAGAATCGCCGAATCTCTGGCCAATCTTCGCTGCTTTTTCGGCATTCGCTTGCCAAAATCCCTCGGCGCCTTGGCAAACGTAACACCGCCGCCAACGCGTTTACCCGTTCTTATGTTACCGACCCGAGCCCTTCCGGTACCTTTTTGCCTGAATAACTTCTTGCCGGACCCGACAACCATGCCTCTGCTTTTGTTGGCGGCTGTCCCAACACGCTTATTAGCCTGATACATCACGATGGCCTGCTTAAGCAGTGGGTATCTCACCGAACCTCCGAAAACCGACTCATCGACCTTCAGGCTTTCGACTTCCTCTCCCTGCCTGTTATAAACAGCCACCTTTATCATAAAAACCTTACATCCTTACACCACTTCTCGGCCCGGAACCACGGCATAATCAGCCTGCAGCTCGCCCAGACCCAGACTAATCCGTCCCTTGGGCACTGCAAACTACAACATAGCCGCCCACCGCGCCAGGAACAGAACCTTTTATTATCAACAGGTTGTTTTGCTCGTCTACCGCCACAACACTATGGTTTTTCGTAGTCACTCTGCAGTGACCCATATGCCCTGCCATTTTCTTGCCCTTCTTGAGGCTTCCACCCTTACCGGCGTTACTGGCAAAGCTCGATATGGAACCCGGCGCCCTGTGCTTGCGCTCGGTACCGTGCGAGGCGGGAAAGCCATGAAAGCCATGACGTTTCATCACCCCGGCAAAGCCTTTGCCTTTGCTGGTACCGGTAACATCGACGCATTTGTTCTCCTCAAAAACCGAGACGCTAAGCAAGTCTCCTACCTTGCAATCAGCTTCGGCGCCATCCAGCAGGCGCATCTCCCTGACGAACTTTTTCGGGGCCGTGCCGGCTTTTTCCGTATGGCCAATCTGAGGCTTCTTCCGCCGAGACGGTTTTACGTCATCAAAGCCCAACTGTACGGCATTGTAACCGTCTGACTCGGTCGTTTTGACCTGCAGAACCGCACAGGGACCAGCCTGTATAACAGTAACCGGCAGCAGCCTGCCCGCCTCGTTATACACCTGGGTCATACCAACTTTTCTGCCAAGCAGCGTTGCCATATTCAACTCTTTGCGCTTCAGACTCTTCAATTCGACAGGCCGGCCAAAGCTCAAGCCTTTATCTTTACAAACACGCCGGCCGGCACCACCAGACGGTTGAGCACCTCCACCGTCCGCGCATTCGCCTCGTAAATATCAATCAGACGCCTGTGGGTCCTCAGTTCAAATTGTTCGCGGGACTTCTTATCAATGTGCGGACTTCGCAGCACAGTATATCTTTCAATACGCGTGGGCAAAGGTATAGGGCCACTGACCCGGGTATTGGTCCTTCGGGCGTGTTCCACTATGTCCTTCGCCGAGGCGTCAAGGATCCTGTGGTCGTAGGCTTCCATCCTGATTCTTATTCTTTCAGTATCAGCAGCCATAAGTTCTCATTCCCAGCCGGTTCGGGCCGGCCGGCCTCGAATCTGCAATCCTACACTCGTAAGCGCCAGTATAATATCAGCTTATGGGCCAGGCACAATATAAAAAAAATCCCCTGCCGCAAGACAATAGCGCCTTTTCTACCACGCCAGGTATATCTCGCTTAGTTTTGGCAGGAGAGGCTTACTTCCCAGTCGAAAGAACCAACAACTCCCGGCAATCGTTCAGTTTGCCACCGGGGCTACTGCTCCTGGCTTCCGACTTCTCTGGCCTTCCTTAACAACTTGTATTACCGGCTCGCTTCGGGGCCAAGGCAACCGCCTCGCAAGCACAGAACCCACACAACCGATTCACCAGCTTTGACGCTGCTGAGTTCCCGAAGCACCTCTTCAAACAACCATCCCTGACAACCAAATAACAGATATGCAGCAACTCCGTTACAGTCGCAACGCCATCCTTGCCATTGCTCACTTCAAATGAAAACCTCTAATTTACTCCCAAAGACAATTACTGTCAACACATTCTCGAAAAATTTTTGCTCAAAACGCAAAAAACCGCCATTTTTACAGGATTATCCGTTCGGCTATCTCTTCCGGCGTCTTTTCATAGCTGTACGGCTCCATAGTAAAGCTCCCCCTGCCGGCAGTGGCGCTTCTGATATCAGACGAGTAGCCGAACATCTCAGCCAACGGCACCCTGGCATCAATCACCCTCATCTTTCCGTGCAGGCGATAGTCCGTTATCGTGCCCCTTTTGGCCAGCAAGCTGCTCTGGACCGCCCCAAAATTGCCTTCCGGCACCACCACCTCGAGCCGCATAATCGGTTCAAGAAGCACCGGCCCGGCCCGTCTGAGCACCTTCTCAACGGCTATTGCAGCAGCCTGCTCAAAGGCCAAATCAGAAGAATCAACCGAATGAAACGAGCCATCGACCAACGTAACCTTAACTCCCACAACAGGATAGCTGCCCAAGACCCCGCTGCTTAACGCCTCTCTTGCACCCCTTTCCACGGCAGAAATGTACTCTTTCGGAATCACATCGCCTCCCGCCCGACTCTCGAATTCAACATCCCGGCTCCAGCAGCCATGCTCGGTTGGGAGCGGTTCAATAGCCAAAACAACGTGCCCATATTGCCCATGCCCCCCAGTTTGACGTATGAATTTACCCTCGGCCTGAGCAGCTTCTGTGATAGCTTCCTTGTAAGCGACCCTTGGCTTTCCTACACGCACGTCAACGCCCATGTCCCTGATTAGCTTGTGCTGGAGTATTTCCAGATGCAGCTCGCCCATGCCCCGGATGATTGTCTGGCCTGTTTCTCTATCCACCGCGGACTCAAAAGTCGGGTCCTCTCGTCTCAAAGCGGCCAGTGCATCAGCCAGTTTGGCCCTGTCGGCTGCGGTTTTTGGCTCTATTGACATGCTGACAACCGTCTCTGGGAACGTAATATTAGGCAAAATGATGGGGTTTCTCGTATCACAGATGGTATCGCCCGTAAGGGTCTGCTTTAAGCCCACAACGGCAACAATATCGCCGGCAGCAACCGAATCCAGGATTTTGCGGTCTTTGGCGTGCATCTCAAATATCCGCGTGATGTTTTCGCGTTTGTCACGGTTGACATTCAGAACCCTGGTGCCGGACTTCAATCTGCCTTGATAAATCCTCAGGAAGTGCAGGTCCCCGTGCTTATCACCTGTGATTTTGAACGCAAGCGCAACCAGACTGCCGGCGCGGTCGCATTTGACTTTCACCTTATGGCTTTCGTCGTCCGGTTTGTGGGCGACTATCTCCGGCCTTTCCAGCGGGGACGGCAGATATGCAACCACCCCGTCAAGCGCTCTCTGGATGCCAATGTACTTCAACGCCGAGCCGACGAAGACAGGATGAAGCTTGTTTTTCAGGGTCCCGGTTCTGACCGCCCGCCTTATCATTTCGGCGTCAACAGGCTTATCGTGCACGTAAGCATCCAGCAGCTCTTCGTCAAACTCAGCGGCAAGCTCAAGCATTTGGTGCCTCTGCTGCCGGGCGTTTTCAATCAGCCCTGCCGGAATCTCGGTCTCTTCAAAGGTGGAACCCAGCTTTTCGGGCTTATAGAAAACGGCCTGCATTGTCACAAGGTCTATAATTCCCGCAAACGACTCTTCGGCGCCGATGGGTATCTGCAATACAATCGGATTGGCCAGGAGCTTGTCCCGAATGCTTTCAACCGTCATTTCAAAATCGGCGCCGGTCTTATCCATCTTATTTACAAAGCACAGGCAAGCCAGCCCATATTTCAATCCTTGTCGCCACACGGTCTCGCTCTGGGCCTGCACACCCTCACTGCCGTCAAATACCGCCACGGCGCCGTCGAGAACCCGCAAAGAGCGCTCGACCTCGGCGGTAAAATCAATGTGCCCCGGCGTATCGATAAGATTAATCCGAAAACCCTTCCACGGACACAGCGTTGCAGCCGAGGTAATGGTAATGCCTCTTTTTTGTTCCTCGGCCATAAAGTCCATAACGGCAGTGCCTTGATGAACTTCGCCCATCTTGTAGGTCTTGCCGGTATAGTAGAGAATGCGCTCCGTCACCGTCGTCTTTCCGGCGTCGATGTGCGCCATAATCCCGATATTTCGCAACTTTTCCAGGCTACCGCCCATAGTACATACCGTTCTTCAGCTCTTGACCTTGCACTTTGCCCCTATCTCAATAAAAAACTGCCACGGTTATTCGTTAAACGAACCGTGGCAGCAAAAGCAACAACTCTTACCATGCGAAGTGCGCAAAGGCCTTGTTCGCATCAGCCATTCTATGAACATTCTCCCGCGTGGTCATCGCACCACCCTGTTTGTTATAAGCATCCATCAGTTCAGAAGCCAGACGCTGGCACATAGGTTTGCCTTTCTTGGACCTGGCCGAGGCTATTATCCAGCGAAAAGCCAGCGATTGCTGACGCTTATAGCTCACCTGCATCGGAACCTGGTAGCTGGCTCCGCCAACTCGCCGGCTGCGAACTTCCAGCAGGGGCTTTACGTTGTTAATCGCAGTCTCGAACAGCTCAATCGGCTCGACATCCTTGACTTTCTTTGACGCTATATCCATTGCGTCATAGAAAACCCGCTGGGCGACACTCTTTTCACCGCCCAACATCAGAGAGTTAACAAACTTCGAGACCAGCTTGCTGTTATACTGCGGGTCCGGCTTCAACTGCCGGCTTGAAGCAGTGAACTTTTTAGCCATAATAACCTCACTCAAACAACACAAAAAACCAAACTCGAAACGCGCCGTTCGGATTCTCTCGGCCTATTTGCCTTTCTTCGCTCCGTACTTGCTCCTGCCCTGCTTGCGGGCCGTCACACCGGCACAGTCAAGAACGCCCCGGATAATATGGTACCGCACGCCCGGCAGGTCCCTGACCCTGCCGCCACGAATCATCACCGTGCTGTGCTCCTGAAGGTTGTGGTCGATGCCCGGTATGTAAGCGGTCACCTCTTTCTGGTTGGTCAACCTGACACGGGCAATCTTGCGCAGGGCCGAATTCGGCTTTTTGGGCGTCTGGGTCCTTACAATAAGACAGACCCCGCGTTTCTGCGGCGAACCGCTGATATCAGAGGTGCGCTTTCGCCCCTTGGTTTTGGCCCTCGGACGCCTGACTAACTGGTTTATCGTGGGCATAACTGTTCCTTAATATCACTCGAAAAAACCGACCGCCGCATCCAACCGCACAAAACGCAACCTGTCGCGGCTCTCACACGGCCTACGTAACTGCCAAGCCCGGCCTCATCGTACCTGTTGACAGAACCAAACAAAGTATTATACAGCACCTGGAAACTGTACGCAAGAGACCCGTTTCAATAATTTTTGGAATTTTTCGCTTCGTTCGCGGCTAAAAGCTCTCAGCCGGGGCCATACCGACGTGCCTTCCTCTACCTTCGACGGCTGTAACCCGAACCCGCCAAGGCTCGCAGGGCCGGTCTCCCTTTGCTGCAAATGCCAGCCCGTCTCGAGCATACATACGCTCAAGACGGGCCACACTGCGGATGAGAGGACTCGAACCTCCACGGGCTAAAAGCCCACAGGCACCTGAAGCCTGCGCGTCTGCCAATTCCGCCACATCCGCGCCAAGCTGAATATTACACGGTCAGGCCGCCGCCATCAAGCGTTTTTCCCATGCGATTACCCGTTTTGAGGTGCAGTGATGAAAATACCTCTATAGCCAATGAAAAACGGGTAATCGCGTGGAATTTTCGTGCTATGGTCACGGCGAAGGAAGATTGTGGACGGCAACCCGGTTCGATTATAGTCCGGTTGTGTCTGAAGCGCTGTGCCGCGGTTGACAGAAACCGTCCGGTTTGAGCGGGCAAGCCGACAACCGTCAGGCAGAAAGGCTGCCGGCATCAGCTACCAAGAGGCGTCGAGGCGTTACTGCTGCGCAGAGTAAGCCGACAGAGGCACTCTTCCTCGCAGGCGAAGTATGAACTCGATGACATCTCTTATGCTGATGATTCCGACGAGTTTTCCATTCGATGTAATCGGCACCCTTCTGAAGACGTTTTTCTTGAGGAAGTCGCAGATATCCAGGAGGCTTTCGCTTTCCTCGAAGTAAAGCGCCGGTTGCGTCATGAAGTCAGCGACTGTTTTTTCCTGCTCGTCCTCCTCGATATAGAGCAGGCTTATGACGTCCTTTTCGGAAAGGATTCCGATGATGTTCATGTCATCGTCGACGACGGGCAATCCTGAGACGTCGCCTTTTGCGATGAGTTCCAAGGCGTCAAGTATGGGCGTGTCGGTCTTTACGGTAACGACTTTTCTCGTCATAATATCGGTGGGCATGGGTATAAGCATAGGATTCTCCTTCTGCTCAGAATTTGCAGAGTTTTTCATTCGTGAAGTATACATATGTTCTTTTCCAAAGATTGTTGCAAGGTTGACGAAACATTTTTTGTCAGCTCAAGTTTGAAGACAGATAGTCTTTTGACAGTTATCATCCGGCGACGGTTTTCCAGCCCTGATTCAGCTCATCCATTATGGCAATTACCTCTCGGACCATATCGGGGTCGCTTTTTGCATTTGCCTGCGAGAGTCGGTTCGTCATAAAGCAATAAAGTCTTCTGAGATTCTGGGCTACGTCGCCTCCGCTCTCGGTATTGAGTACGGCATTGAGCTCATTTATTATATCCTGGGCCCTGTTGATGTAGCGTCCCTTTGCTTCCTGGTCTCCGGCCTCGATTTCGTTTATGGCCAGCTTCATGAACTTTACGGCACCATCATACAGCAGCACAATTAGCCGACCCTTGCTCTGCGTGGTAACGGCGGCGTCCCGGTATGCTGTGATTCCTTTCATTTCTATTACTCCGTTCACGTTCTACGGCCCCAGGCCTTGGTTATTGCTTTGCCGGCTGATTTGCGACAAAGAGTTGGTCTGGTCAAGGATTTGACCAAAGGGGAGATGGCGGTTTGATGTCTGACAGCCATCTCCCCGAGTTTTCCGGATAATTAGCCGCTTTTGTTATCTGAGCAGTGAAAGTGCCATTTGCGGCATCATGTTTGCCTGTGCCAACATAGCGACACCTGCATTTGCAAGAACCTGCATTCTGGTCATTGTGGCCATTTCAGTTGCGACATCCACGTCTGAGATACGCGATTCGGACGCCAGCAGGTTTTCTGCCTGGATATTCAGCACACCCACGGTGTTTTCCAGACGGTTCATCTTCGCACCGAAGCTTGCCCGTGCAGTCGTTGCGTCACTGATTGCGGTATCCAGCGTGGTCAAGGCCGCCAGCGCACTGCCAGCGTCATTAATGTTCAGCGTACTGATGCCGAGGCCGCTCTTTGTCATATCGGCCATATCTACGTCGATGGTGTCACTTGCATCACCGAACACTATCGCTACGGTACCGGTGGCACTGTTGAGCAGACTTGTGCCGTTGAATTCGGCGGACCCTGCGATACGCTCGATTTCGAGGGCCAGCTCATCGAACTCGTCGTCCATAAGAATTCTTTGTGCGCCCGAGTAAGTACCCGTCGCGGCCTGCTCAGCCAACTGTTTCATACGCACAAGCAGGTTGTCAATGGTCTGCATTGCGCCTTCGGCCGTCTGCACCAGGCTGATACCGTCCTGTGCATTACGAGCACCCTGCTGCAGGACGGCGATGTCGGCCCTCATCAACTCTCGCACGGCCAGGCCGGCTGCATCGTCCTTTGCGGTATTGATGCGCAAACCTGAGGCGAGCCTTTCGACCGACGTTGCCAGGGCATCGTAGCTTACGCCAAGGTGGCGGGCGGCATTGGCGGCCATAATGTTGTTCTTAATTGCTAACATTGTCTTGACTCCTTAAAGAATATCAAACAATTCTATCCGTTCTACTCCCGCCGAGTCCCTTTCGACGCTGAAACTTGTTTAAGGTTCAATCGGGCATTTGTCATAAGGTTTTTCAATGTGTTTTATCGGCGAGAATGAACGTAACTTAAGGTTTTTTTGCGGAAAATGTTTGTGAAAGCAGGCCGCCGGCAGTTGGGCCTGTAATCTTACGGCGGGAGTCATTGATAATCCGGATGCGTCCTGTTTCGTTTAATTCCCGTTTGATTAGTTTATCGGAAGTTCCGGCGTCGAAGTCGCGGTACTACTGCATCGTCGCGCACAACAATATAACCGACCCTTTGGAGGTCAAGTATTAGCCTGAAGCTCGGTTAATGGTTCTTCACTGCTCTGTTGAAGGCAGGCTGGGTTTAGATGAGCATATCGACCTGGTTTTCAGTAAAGAGCAAGCGAGGTGCGTAGGTATTGTAGTGGGCGGCATCATCTGTGAGGGTAGTCTCCGGGGTCTGTTGCTGAGAATGGTGCGGCTGTGAGGAGCTGTTATGGTCGTGGGGCAGGCCGTCGTGCAGCGACTGGTCTTTGTAGTGGTGCTGCTGGCCCTGGTCTGTAAGTTCGAGGTCCAGTCGTTTCAAGTTGATGCCGGCGTCCTGGAGGGTTCGGACTATCTCGGGCAAGAGGTGCTGGAGCTCATCTCTTGTTTGCAGCTTGCTGACCTGTAGTATGCCTGTGATATGGTCCTGGTTCTGGCGGAATTCAATAGAGACCCTTCCGAGCTCCGGCGGATTGAGTCGTATAGTAATTCGTTGATTTGGCTGGTTCTGGGCCAGTGAGGTCTTTATGGATTCGAGTACCTGCCGGCCTATGTGCGGTAAGTTCTGCTCTTCGCTGAGGTTATGGGTTTTCGTCATCGGGCCAAAGGCCTGGCTGGAGGTCTCTGA
>Ga0114919_10004369_pt1 | contig 11340 bp, 22 predicted proteins | sample BlataG_FD_88682 | JGI IMG/M metagenome (GOLD analysis project Ga0114919, IMG submission 88682) | Deep subsurface microbial communities from Black Sea to uncover new lineages of life (NeLLi) - Black_00105 metaG | ecosystem: Environmental > Aquatic > Marine > Oceanic > Sediment | place: Atlantic...
CGCATGAGTATGGCCTGTCTTTTTGCCATCTCTAATTGTCGCCCAGCATTATTGGATGTTTGAATATCCTTTGGAAGCATGACCTTAGTACTATTGTTATTATTTGTCACAGTGTTATTATAGCAGATAGACTTGATTTTATCAATTTAATGCAGTATAGTAAATGTATGCCATCACCTCAATCAGAATACTCCTATGACCAGTTGCAAAAATATCTCGTTGTGGCAGAAACAGCCCTGAGTAATTTCGAAGAAAAATACCCAGACCTTGGCTTTGATTATGTAAACCCAAGAGGTGTTGCTATTAATATTCTAAACGATTTTGCCGATAAAGTCAATGATGGCTTTAATAGAGAGGTGGCATATCTTGATTTAGAGGAGCAGGATACTGCAACCTTGGGAACACGGGCACTGTGGAATAAGCACGGAAAACTATCTACTCTGTATAAGAGGCTGGACAAAGCCCAGGAAATTATGTCTGACGACTTAACTGCTGCATTCGAACTTGGGTATGTAAATATATTGAACATACTAAGACAAATAGAAAATGAGACAGCAGGTTTCACAGCAGAAAGAATAATGAAACACGAATGGCATAAGCAATGGCTGGAAAAACAAAAACATTGGTATGTTTATTATCATTTAAAAGAATGTAAAAAATACAGTGCATGCAAGTCCCTGGATGTAAGGTTTGCCTGTGTCCCAGGTGAACTGCCACGCGAACCGGGAGTTTATTTCTTGTTCTATCACGGTGATCTTGTCTACATAGGACATACATCAAATTTGCAAAAAAGGATTAAGAATCACTCAGTGGTACGAAAGTACTATTTCAAAAACGAAGATAATGAGTACAGTATAGATTGTGTTTACGCTACATTACCAAAAGAAAAGGCAATGGAAATCGAAAGGAAATTAATTGACATTGCAAGACCAATTGACAATGTTCAAGGTAATGATAATGCCAAAAAACCCTAGGGACGAATTCGAAGAAGCAACAAAAAATATAATAGTATGGATTGCAGTAGCCCAATATGGGGGGATTGCATTGTTTTTTATAATAGTGGCTGCGTTATTTTATTTCGGTATATTGGGGAAATAAATGAAAATATCAATCAATCCTAAACACAAAAACAAAATGCCCAACCTTTCTCCACAGGCAATGCGTAACTGGTGGAGAATTTTTAATGCTCAGTTTGTAAATCTCGACCTTCCTGCACAGCATCTGCCAGAGCAAATCCGAACTGGATTTGCATATACTGCACAACATTCTAATTACAGGAAAGCAGATAATTTTATATGTGCCCAGCATGTTGGATTAGATTTTGATACTGGTGACGAACGTTCTTCGTTCGAGCATTTATTGCAGGATGACTTTATTAGAAATAGTGCGTATTTTCTTCATTCCACAGCTAGTCACACAGACGAAAAGCCAAGATCAAGAGTTGTATTCGTTCTTGACAAGCCAATATATGATGTTGCTAAATACGCATTACTTACAGAGGCATTTGCAGAAACATATAAAACCAATGGGTTTGCAGATCCTTCGTGCAAAGACCCTGTTAGACTGTTTTTTGGGGCAGAGAACTGCCGCATTAAATTCCTGGGAAACACCATGCCCCTTACAACTGCTGCTGGAATAGTGATCCCGTATAAAGAAAAAAAACAAAAACAATATTCAGAAAGACAAACAAGCACAAATCATGCGATTACCGGAACAGACCACGATTGGCTTCTGTCCAGAATGGTACATAAAATAGAGGCCGCACCAGATGGTACAAAGTGGTCTACTCTAGGCAAGGTCGCCAGAGAAGCCGGAGGATATATTGGTGCGGGATATTTTACTTACGACGAGGTATTTAATGCCTTGTATCAAGCAATATCTATTAGACCATCAACCAGGGATATGCATGTGGCAGAACAGCGTCTTTCATGGGGACTTGATATGGGACAAACTGAACCATTGTATTTACAAGAAGATTTAGATCCGGTATTAGTTAGGTTATTTAATTAATTATGATGAAAATTATATCTTTTTTTACAGGGTTCTTGGTTGCTCTGATGTTGCCCTGGTATATAAAAACTATCCAGAAAATATCAGAACAAGAAATTGAATCTGACGCACCTGCACTAGAACAAGATGACATAGCTTGGCTTGAGGCTGTTGCAGCAATGCACGCCCCACAACACGAAGTAGCACACAAGCCCAGAGCTGGGGTGTGGCTGGCAGAGGATGCTCTAACTGGAATACCATACGTGCTTCAGAATGGCGAGTGGGTTGAGGTAAACAGGGATTTCTAATGGGATTAAATAAAGAAAATCGCCTGTCAGCGGCAGAACGTCAGAGTTACTTAATAAAATTAAGATTATTATACAAAGGTAATTTATTCTTGTATCGTTGGTATATAGACCGTCTAAGGAAACGGCAAAAATAGCATGGATGGAGACACGTATTCAGAAGTAATTAGATTGATAACGACAAACTACATATTATTAGCCTTCGTATTGGTCGCACCAGTAGCGACGTTTTTTTCTGCGGTATTCGAGCCAAGACCAAAAACAGTGATTTTTCCAATTCTCTTTGGGGTGCTTGCGGGGGTAACTATGGCAGCCATAGTTACTGTTGCACTCGCTGTTTTTTCTTCGCCAACGGCAGCAGCCATACTTATTGTGATATTAACCATAATTCTTTTAGGAATCATTGGCAATGCCATTGGCAAGTGGAGAGACAGGCGAAACGCCTAAATTTAGCAAGCATAATGACATCAAATAAACCAACAACGGCAGGTATTGGATTTTTAGTTGGCGCTTTCATTGGAGTAATAGCCAACATAATTACTGGATGGGCAGGCCCACAGAGTATTTTGGGTTTTGCTCTGGCTGGGATGTTTATTGCATACGCATATACATCAAGGAATGAATTATGAATGACTTTTCGTTTTGGATAGTAATACTATGTGCGTTTGGATACGCATATATCACCGCAAAGGTGTTCTGGAGTCTATACAGTGAAAAACGATGGCGCGGGGTTGCTCTATCTGGAGTACTTCTTATAGCCGTTGTTCCGGCAGCACTTACTGCCATAAAACTTATCAATATAGGATAAGGAGAAATAATAGGTAAAGTAATGTCAGTAAGAAGTAAATATCAATTTATATGTGATTACTGCGGAAACAAAGAATATACAGACACTAGATCTTTGCCAAAAAGATGGTCATTTGCCAATATAACAAGTCAGTTCTCAACTGGATATGGCTCAATAAACAAGACATTATCTTTTCATTTCTGCACAGACTCATGTAAAAATGACTTCCTCAGCAAAGATACCTCTGTTGTTGCGTAAGAAAAATAGTACCACCGTACTATTTACTAACATCGAATTATACAATACAATATTAACATGATTTCAAGGCATGTTAAAGAGTCCACATTCATTACGTGTGACAACTGCGGCTACAAAGACTTCTGTGAATCTTTTTTCCACACAGACACAAAGGAAGATCTTACGCTTAAATTAACATTACCAGATGGCTGGTTTTCATTTAGGGACTTTGTTATCTGCAAGAAGTGCGGGGAGAAATAATTGATGACCAGAAAATTCATTGTTCAGTGGACTACAGAATGCGTAATAGAACTTGAAGACGAAGTAATTGACCGCGTTGATGATGAATGGAGGCGTTTTCTTTACGACCTTAACACCCCGGAGGAGATAGCTGAACACATTGCGTTCAACATCATAGTAAACAACGCTGGACTGTCAAGGCTTGACGGTTGGGCAGACTTACCAGACCGCATGGCAAGGGTTACTGAAGTAGACAGATATTGGTGGGATTCAAATGAAGTTAAAGGAGATTTAAATACAGATGAGTAAAAAGAAAACAGATATTATTTGCATTATCGACAAGTCAGGATCAATGCACAACCTAACTGGTGATACAATCGGTGGATTTAATACATTCATAGACGCGCAAGAAGATGTGCCAGGAAAGGCCAAGGTTACTCTAGTGCTATTTGACCAAGACTATCATCTTCAGTATGATGGAAAGAAACTAAAAGATGTCCCATACCTGACGGATGAAACTTACTATGCCAGTGGGACTACAGCACTTCTGGATGCTGTGGGAAGAACAATCGAAGATGTTTTAAAACGACACGAAAAGAAATCACCAGATAATACCGTTGTATGCATCATAACCGATGGTCAGGAAAACGCAAGTTCCGATTACACCAAAGAGCGTGTCAAGGAGCTTATTACTGAGCAACAAGAAAGCAACAACTGGGAATTTTTCTTCCTTGGTGCCAACATCGACGCTTTCGCTGAGGCTGGCGGGATAGGGATTGGGTATACTAATACTCTTTCATACGAAGCAACCGCTGGTGGAGTGAAAGGAGCATACCTAGCAGTTACACGGGCCGTTACCAAGTCCAGAACTGGTGATGACAGCATTGACTGGATTAACGACTCTCAAGCCAGCGACTAATTAAAATTAAATGGAAGGATTAATGCACTGGCTTTGGGAAGAACGAAGATTCGGTAAGTTTAAAATTTCTATTGATATAATTAAGAATGACCCGTACTCTGTAATGCAAGCACTTAATGGGGTTGTAATTCTGGATTCATACTATGAATATATGTCTGAGTCCTTAGTATACACCGGGCTTTGTGCTCAATTTGATCCCGTATCAGAAGGCGCTTTGCCAACGTGGTATGTTCTTGGCACACGGGAAGATGGTACACTGCCAGTGTTTCTAAATTCCGGATTCTATGCTACAGATGGGGGATTCGTATGGCAGAAAAATTAACAGACCAGCAGAAATCAGTGATGCTGGCGAGGGCTATGGGGTGGGAGGTGCAGGAAATCGTTGGTCTTGATGCTGACATATTTGCCCCGCCCGATATATGGGTAATCGCGGGAAGTTTGTATTACCCCGCAAACATGGCCCTGGCATGGCTGGTGCTGAATTGGGCGTATGGCAACGATATGAGAATAGTCGGTAACGGATGCCAGAGCACACGATTTTATGAAGTTTGTCAGTGATCAGAGTAATCAAGGAGTTGATAAAGAATGATCGACTATAATGATCTGGAAGCCGGTAGAGAACTAGACGCGATGGTATGGCAAGCGCTGAACGGGCAGGAGGTAAGCACCATAACTTGCCGCTATGTCGATGGTGACGTACAGCCCCATGCAGGATATCCAGTTGGACATGTATCGCCACTTCATTACAGCGAAGATATGAATGCTGCATTATTGGGATTGAATAAATTTACTGATGTTGAGCTAGAAAAGACTGGCGGTGATTGGTCGTGTCTTATCTATGACTCAAATTATATGATTGTCAGAAAGTCATTGCCATTGGCGATTTCTATTGCAATATTAACCACTGTTGATGATACACTATAATCGAGGAGTTTTATGTCACATGGATGAAAACGAGAGTGAGGTTTGCTACTGGGTAGAAGACTTGTATTACGATGCGTTTGATACCAGTTGTGGAAATAAATTCCAGTTTACAGCCGGGGGTGTACAAGGCAATCATTTTATGTTTTGCCCATATTGCGGGAAGTTAATTGTTGAACCATCGCCGCCCGTACGAAAAGATTATCGGTGGGGGCGTTCCCATTGAGCAACCAAGGAGAGATGAAATGACGGTTACGGACTCTGATTGGATAGCCCTGGAATTAACCAGGTTAGATTACGAGAAATATAAAGCCGCAGATATTATCGCAGGTCTTAAAGCCGAGCGCGATGAGCTTTTGGCGGATTGGGATCAGGCATCGGCCCAACTTGAAGAGGAGAGACGATTAAGGAGTGTCGCAGAGGAACAGCGCGACGAACTGAAAGCCGACTTAGATCAGGCCGACGCGCGGATTGCTGAACTGATTGCCGAGCGTAACACGGCTTTTGATGCTGCTCAAACACTTTACAAAGAGAATCAAGCGCTTAAACACGAAAATCAAAAACTGAAAGCGACCAACGTTGCACTAGATAGGGAGTTGAATGGCTCTTAGATTATATGACCTAGTTAGTACTCGGAAAGGAATGACATATTATGAGCTTTGATATACACGCAGAAATTATCGTTGGCCTTACCAAAGAGGAATTACCAAAATACCTGCACGACGAATGCGAAGAAACCTATGTGCACGACGGCTCTGGTAATAAAAATATAGTGTGTGGAATTACTGTCGCATCATCCAAAGCATGGATGATAAAGGAAATTGATATCGACGAATTAAGTATAGAGATTTACTATGCTAAACGAGAATTTCTCAGTGCTACTGGATTGGATGCGAAAATATATATACTGCCGGTTATGTGGTAATTAATCTAGTATAGGAGAAACATGAGAGAATACTACATACACATAAAATGGATATGCGACCACTGTGGCTACGTAGAAGACCTGTCAGACGTTGCAACCAACCAACGTTCTCTTGACTATGCAATCCAGGAAGTTAAATACCCGCCAGAGGGATGGATTCGCGATAGATCTACAGACAAGCACTATCACACAGAAGAATGCCTCAAGGCAACTATGTCTCCCGAAAGATTAGCTGAATACAATGAAGCGTTATGGATGGCATAGGTCATCAACCGTACCAGTCAACGGGCGAATCGCCATTCTGCCATTGTTGCGGAGGACTTAAAAATCCGCTGCCCATGAATTTCTGGCCCTGGTTAGGCAGATGCCCCCAATGTGGTCACGAACAGATGATATCCGCATATAATGTTGCGGAAATATGTGAACAATGCGGATTCGAAGGAATGAGAGATGACTATAAAGACTGAAATACGGCAGTTCTGGGATCTAATCGCTGGGGCAGTAGACTTCTATATCAAATTCCATTACCCTAACCATCGCAGGATTCGTGTGGGTGATTCTCTTGAACGATTTGAGGTTCCACTACCAGTAGAAGCTGAGTTTGTGTATGAGGATGATATATCATTTCCATTTGAAGAATATCCAACTGAAACCATAACACTTAATAAATGGTCATGGCAATGGGTGGTTAACGGTGAACGCAGATTCTATACTGCCTGTATAGGCGCAGGTATTCAGTCTGATGTAATAGCCTATAATAATTTCTATATGGCTATTATCCCGTGGCCCTTTGGTTATGAACCATCTATCGAAGAAAGACTTTATTATACTTTGTTGCCTATGGATTAATATGAATACCGATAGAATAACTAGACCAGCATTAAAATATTATGGGGGCAAATGGAATTTAGCCCCTTGGATTATAGATCATTTTCCAGAACATTCCCATTATATTGAACCATGTTTTGGTGCCGGATCTATCCTACTAAGGAAACCTGTGTCTGATTTAGAAACAGTCAATGATATAAATGGCAGGCTTGTTAATTTCTTTTCTATCCTGAGAGATAATCCAATTGAGCTTATTCAGAAAGTTAATCTGACACCGTGGGCAGAAGATGAATACAAGTTATCGCAACAGTTATCGAAAGATAGTATAGAAGATGCAAGACGATTCTTCTTTATGGCGTGGATGTCAGTAAACGGTGCCCCACTGCCCACTGGTTTTAGAACAAGTAAAAAAAGGGGCGGAAGGGGTACAACCCCTCCACAAGATACTATTAGACACGTTCTTGATCGCATAGCCCCCAGACTAAGGCATGTGCAAATAAGAAATATTGACGCAATTGAATTTATTGAGAAATACAATAAAGATAGTGGCGGCTTAATATATTTTGACCCCCCATACCCCCAATTTACAAGGACATCCATTGGATATGGTGAATTCGACGATTTTGATAATATGCACCAAGCGGCGGCTGAGTTGTTGTTAGAGTCGCCGGGTTTTGTCGTCGTATCTGGATACAAATGTAGCTTATATGAGGAACTATATGAAGAACATGGGTGGACAAGAATAGATAAGATCGCACACGCACAAAGTAATAAGAAAAGGGTAGAAAGCATTTGGCTCTCCCCAAGAACTATTTCTGCGTTATATAACAAGAAATCAGCAAAAAATCAGCAAAAATTGGACATGCCTGATTTCGCCATGGACTACGATGAATAATTTCACAATAATAAGACGAATTATATCTAATCTGCTTCAAATCGCGGCAGGCATATACATAGTCCTTGCTATATTTGACGTAGTAGAACTTACAGAAACAGCCATCCTTGCTCTATTTGCCATTATCTTCTTTGCCCTTGGGTCTGTAGAACCACGAAAGGATTAATAATGAAAGTAACTGAGGAGAATCATTATTCATCAGGACACCCATCGGCAGAAATGATCGACTGCCCTTGGTGCAATGACGAACAGGATAGGCGAACACGGTATATTTTGTTTAGCCTTGTTAATTCGGTTGTTATGTTCGAGAGATATCGTATGGAACCCACTGCAATAAGGAATCATGCGTCAAGGTATCTTTATGATGAGGCAATAGAACGATTGCGTACCCACCATAATACAGGATCTAGCTGGAATATGGTGAAGTATTAAATGTTTTGCACATTCACCGATGAGGAACTGGATCACCTCTACTCCCTTGCCACAGAACGTAACGCACCTAAAAAACATATCCCCACCAAACACAGTAACCAGCTTTCTAATATCCAAGTACATTACGTGGGGCTAAAAGCAGAACTGTGCTTTTCAAAGTATTTTAATATACCTATTAATACATCAATTACCCCACTAGGCGATGATGGATATGATTTTATCCTCCTCAATGGACTAACTGTTGATGTTAAGTTGTCCTCTAGAGATCTCAGGTTTTATCCAGATAAAGGAATGGTTTCAGATATCGTTGTTCTCTGTTCGCCTTACGGCACACAAATTGACCCATACTTTAAACACCGTCCAGCTATTGGGTACATGGCTCTACGCAATATGAATATGGCTGGATTTATTGACAGAGATATATTTAATGAAAAATCATACGAAAAAATACTGTATGGACAGGGTAGCAGAATCCTAGTTAACAAAGAAGATATTAGCACGGATTGGCATAAATTATTGCTCAAACACTATACTGCGGAAGTTATATAACAAGTTTAAAATGAAAAACATGAAACAGCGGGACATGGACTAACCACCTATATAGTGATTAGAACATATGTTCTAGGGGGTGGTAGCTCATATGTTCTATAGAACATACGTTCTAATACATTATGTCAATAGAACATCTGTTCTATAGAACATAGGGGCTATGCTCACTATACGAACTGAATAGAACACATGTTCTATTCGTATAGTCAACAGAACATGCGTTCTATGCTCACTATACGAACTGAATAGAACACATGTTCTTATGTAGACAATAGCTGAACATATCGACAATCGTTTATATGACATAATGTATAGTACTAACGTACTATTATACCAACAATTATTTAAGGTAAATTATGTTAAGTAAGGGTTGTATGACAACCATACGATCATACGTATGACAATCATACAATCATACAATCATACAATCATACAATCATACAACCGTACACTATGCATCAAATATACAATCATAGCGTATGCATTAGACATGCTCTGTAATGCCTATAATATACGATCTAACCGTAGTTGTACTGTATAGTTCATTTACCTATCTGGTATCAAAAAAAACACGTTAGAATTGATCTGCCTCTGTAATGCCTATAATTTACGTTCTAACAAGACATATGATAACAGAGTATCAAATGACACATAACAAAAAAAAAGACGTTAGAACGCGTGTTTGAGCGTTCTAACGTCTTGATTGTCTATCGTTGTCTAATCAATATATGCCATGCTATCAGGAAATACAGAGTCAATGGATCCATTAGATATCCGGTCTATTAACTCATAGGTAATTCCATAGGGCTTACCATGATCAACGAGTATACTACCTGTAGTGTTTCCAGTCTTTCCATAATCAAATTGTATCCCATTGGCCCCTGCTAGATGTGCCAAGTGAATCGACCATGATACAGATAGCATGTAAACATTAGGATTGTCATTTAACATGTCGATTAATACTTCTAACATGGAGGCGATAACTCTATCCCAGTCTTGCCCGCTATGGTCTATTTTAGACATCCCCATTTCATCAAATGATAGACTAAATCTCATCCTAGAGGATGATGAAAAATGTGATGAAATATAGCCTATGATCGTTTGCATTACAGCATTAGAAAATGATGCAAGATCTTCAATTTTAGCATTCATTTCCATGCTGTATTTATACTGATATATTTCATTGGCGGGTACATAATTGGGATTATGTACCATGATACGATCATACCGATTCTTTACCAAATTGAGTAACTGATAAACTGTCAATTCTAACATTGCTTTACCTCCGAAAATAGAATATCTGACTAGGATTGTCCTAGTCAGATATTCACTAACTATTGATCGGTTGCGATGTGTACGAAAATACTTTGCCATGGCTTGTGACGTAATGCAATGTACGCCTGCTATCTGAATATTGCCAAAATGCTAACATACCATTATTTTCGCCAGCATAATGAAATGTCATTGCAAATTTGCAATGGAATTGTCGTACTGGAATCCCCATGGTGACATTGCCAAGTATACCATGGTGCGACCCTTTGGTAGCCCATGATCGTTGCTGGACCCTTAAGACCATATCGGCTATAAAATCTAGTATAGCATGACATTGGGACAATGAACCATAATTGTCTAGTCCGTACTCTACCATATGGAACATGGCAATGTATTTATGGTCGTCTGTAAGCATACCCATGTGGAAACGATCTCTTTTATCACCTATAGTGACCGTAGGATTGTAGCCAATGTGACGTATCATAGCTGGTATCCGATTGTCAATAACCTTATTTTCCACCTTATCTAAATATTTCAACATACCCATTGTAACTAACCTCCAAAGTAATAACTATGGTCGATAAAAAGTGTACTATCAACTAACGCCGATAAATCAACATTCATCCATCCTGTAAAATGAGCTATGGCAATGATAATTAGAACCATTGCGACTGCGGTTAAGAACTCTTTCATCTTGTTATCCTCCAAAAATTAGATATTACTGAAATACGATACGATCCACTCCGATTCTCCCCAGCCGTCAAAATATCGGTCAACAAATTCTATTGCCTCCTGATATCCGGATTCAATAAGGATATCGTGTATTTCATCTGCTATCTGATATTCATTAACCCAATACAGTAATTTGTATCGTTCTTTATCCTCATTTCTCATTTCAGCCTCCGCACTAATCAATAAGACAACAACACTATAATGCTATATAGGTATAATGTCAATAGGCAAAATACGCTTATGGCCCCCTGTAAAATAAGACGATAAAAACAAGACAAAAACACAATACCTTTACATGATCATGTAAAG
>Ga0114919_10004370_pt1 | contig 11339 bp, 4 predicted proteins | sample BlataG_FD_88682 | JGI IMG/M metagenome (GOLD analysis project Ga0114919, IMG submission 88682) | Deep subsurface microbial communities from Black Sea to uncover new lineages of life (NeLLi) - Black_00105 metaG | ecosystem: Environmental > Aquatic > Marine > Oceanic > Sediment | place: Atlantic...
CGACGCCGGCGTCGACTCGCTGGCCCGGCAGCTGGCCGGCACGGAGCCGGCCGCCGAGGCTCATCTCTGGCTCGGCGATCGCAGCCTGGCAGCCGGCGAGTTTGCCGCGCCCCGGAATCATTACCGCCAGGCCCGCCGCTCGGCGGCCGCGGGGCTGGTGCCGAGGATCGAGGTGTCCGAGACGCTGGCAGACGCGTTGCTCGGCTGCGAGCCGTTGCCGCCACCCCCTCCCGATGTCGCCGAGACGGTGGCGATCGGCGACGCGGCCCTCCCCGCCGGTGAGTGGCGGTCGCTGGCCGCGACGCTCGCCGCCGCCCGGGCCGGACGGTCCGCGACCGGTCGGGGCGGACCGGAGAGCATGACCGCCTCCCTGCCACCGCCTCGGGGATATGACGCGGCGGTCCGGGCCCGCCTCGAGGGCGATTTCGGAGGCAACCCGCAGGCCGTGCCGCCGGACTACGCGAAGCCGGGCCACCCGGACTGGCCGTCGGCCGGGATCGACTGGGTCGCCCGACAAGCGACGCTGACCGCCGCGCCGGGCCGGCTGCTGGTCTCCAACCGGTTTCAACTGGCGTCGTTCGACGCGACGAGCGGGCAGTTCCAGTGGCGGGCCGGCCTCGGCGGTGCCGCCGGCAACGCCCACGATTGGCCGGGCCAGCCGATGCGACCGGTCGCGACCGCCACGCGGGCCTTCGTCCGCCGGCTCACGAACGCCGGACCGCTGCTTGCCGCCGTCGACCTGATCGACGGGACGGTTGCCTGGGAAACCGCGGCCACGCCGGATCGCTGGATCGTCTCCGATCCGGTGCTCGAACAGGATGTCCTCCACGCCTGCGTGGCCGCCAAGGAGGGGGGCGGGTTCCGCATCGCGCTGGCGACGTACGCCGCCGCCACGGGCCGGCTGCTGGCCGAACGGCCGCTGACCAGGCTCCACGCCTCGTGGTGGACCCAACGCGACTGCACGCTCGTGCCGCTCGCCGACGGCCTGCTCGTGACCTGCGGCGGCGGCATGATCCGCTGCGATCCGCGAACCGGCGTGCAGTGGGTACGCCGCCAGTTCTGGGTGCCGCCGAGCGTCGATCCGCTCTGGATCCTGCAGCCGCCGCAGCCGCCGCTCATCGACGGCGACCGCGGGTTCGTCGTGCAGCCCGGTGTGCCGGCGGTGGCGGCGGTCGAACTCGTCGGCGGCCGGCAGGCGTGGATCCGCGGGATGCCGGGCGTCCGCCGCCTGCTCGGCCTGGTGACGCCGACGATCGCCGGCGTGCCGCGGCGACTGGTGGTGGTGGAGCAGGCGGGGGGCGTGGCGGCCCTCGACGCGGCCGACGGGACGATGGCCTGGCAGGCATCGCTGCCGCATCTGCTGGCCGGCTGCCTGGTGGCCGAGTCCGACGGCCTGCTCGTGGCCGAAAGCGGGCCGGTCGCCGGGGCTGCGGCCCGCCGGCCGACGCTGGTCTGGCTCGACGCCGCCGACGGCCGGATTCGCGGCCGCAGCCCGCTGGAAAGCCTCGACGATCCGGCGCCGCGACTCGGGCCGATGCTGACCACCGGCGACCGCATCTGGACGCTCTTCGGTCGCGGGCCGGCCGATCCGGTTCGCGAACTCGTCGAGTGCGTGCCGCGGTAGCGTCAGGTTTGGCCCCAGGAACCAAGGATTCGCCACCGGTTCGAGCCGCGGCCCGGCGGCCGGTGTAACCGAATCGGCCGGCAGGCCATTCATGGGCGACCCATCGCGGCCGGCGTGCTTTTCGGGACTGTATTTCATGAGACGGCTTCCTCTTCTCGAGCCTCGCTGTCGTCTCCGGGCGGCCGCCTGGGTGATCTGCCTGGCCGCGATCGCCGGCGGTGCGGCGGTCGCCGCGGAGGAACAGCCCGCCGCGAGCCGGCCGGCTCCGGCGGCGGTCGCCGACGACTGGGAAATCACTCCGGAGAGCGAGGCCGCGATCGCCGCCGGCCTCGCCTGGCTCGCCGCCAACCAGACTCCGGCCGGCGACTGGGGCTCCAACGACCTCGGGCTGGTGGCGCTCGGCGGGCTGGCCTTTCTCGCCGACGGCCACATGCCGGGCGTCGGTCGCTACGGCGGCAACGTCGAGCGGGCGTTGGGCACCATCGTGGCCAACGCCAAGCCGAGCGGTCTGCTCAACATCGCCGCCCCGCAGCGGGACATGTACAACCACGGCCTGGCGACGTTCGTGCTCGGGCAGGCCTACGGCATGACGAGCGACCCCCGGATCGGCCGGACGCTCGACGACGCCCTCGCCCTGATCGCGCGGACGCAGGGGCCCGGGGGCGGCTGGAACTACGTCGCCCAGGCGTCCGACGGCGACCTCAGCCTCTGCGTGATGCAGGCCAAGGCTCTCCGCAGCGCCGTCGACAGCGGCCTGGAGATCCCGGCGGGTGTGATCACCAAGGCGATCGCCCGGGTGCAAACGATGTATCAGCCCGCCCATGGCGTGCGCAACCAGGGGGAGGAGAAGCTCCGCGAGGGGCCGGGGCAGTTCACCTACAACGGCGGCGGCGGCGGGACGGTGGCGATGGCGGCGGCGGGCGTCGTCTGCATGCAGGAGTTCGGCCGCTACGACGATTGGCGGATCGCCAAGAGCATGGAGCGGGTGACCAAGGCGATCGGCGACACGAAGCCCACGTCGCAACGGAACGGGGCGCTCCCCTTCGACGCCTACACGCTCAACTACGTCGGCCAGTCGCTCTACCAGGTCGGCGGCGAGGATTGGCGGCGGCACTATCCGAGGATCCGCGACTGCCTGGTCGCGTCGCAGCGGCTGGATCCGGCCAATCCGGGCGTGCATGGGTCGTGGGAGGCCGGCGGCCACGTCGGCGGCAAGCCGGGCACGCTCTTCGGCACGGCGGTGGCCGTGTTCGTGCTCGCGATCCCCAACCGCTACCTCCCGATCCTCCAGGAAGGGCGGATCGACGAGATGCAACAGCGGTTCACGGACGCCCGCTGAGGCGGGCAGGGTGAAAGATGCCGACATTTCTTCCCGGAGCCGAACTGCTCGCCCTCGCCGGTCTGGCGGCCGCCGCGGCCCCGCTGGTGATTCATCTCTTCAACCAGCGGCGCTTCCGGGTGCTCGACTGGGCGGCGATGGATTTCCTGCTCGAGGCCGCCGGCCGCAGCCGTCGGCTGCTGGAGTTTCGCGACCTGCTCCTGCTGGTGCTGCGGACCGCGGCCGTCGCGCTCTTCGGCCTGGCGGTGGCGCGGCCGTTCCTCTCGACCGGGACGGGTGGAGGCGTCTCCGATGGCCCCGTGCACGCGGTGCTCGTGATCGACAACAGCATGAGCATGGCCCGCGAACGCCTCGGGGGCACCACGCTCCTCGACGACGCCCGCGAGCGGGCCAAGGAGTTCGTCGGGCGGCTGCCCGCGGGGAGCCGCGTTTCGGTGATTCCGTTGTGCGGGCCGGAAGGCTCGTTCAGCTTCGACCCGCGTCGCTCGACCGAGGATGCGATCGAGGCGATCGACGCGGTCCGGGTGGTCGACCGGGGGGGCAACGCGGCGGCGATGGTCGACCTGGCCAGCCGGGCGGTGGCGGTCGGCGGCGACGTGCCCGACAAACGCGTGGTCTTCATCGGCGACCAGCAGGCGGTCGTCTGGCCGAACGGAGCCGAGGGGCTGCTGGAGGGGCTCGGTGACCTGGCCGCCGCCGGCATCCAGGTGGCGGCCCTTCCGCCGGCCGAACCCGACAACAGCTGGGTCGAGTCGCTCGAGTTGGAGGACGGGATCGCCGATCCGGAGACGGTCGCCACCTTCACCGCGGTGATTCGGCACGAAGGACGCGAGCCGCGGCCCGGCGTGCTGGCCAGTCTGACGATCGACGGCGTCGAGGTGGCGGCGGAGACGGTGGACCTCGTGCCCGGGCAGGCCCGGGAGCTGGTCTTCACGCAGCGGCTCGATGCCAATCCCGCCGCCGGCCGGCCGGCCTTCGTCTCGGCGCGGCTGTCGCTGACGCCAGACCGGCTCCCGATCGACGACAGCCGGGCGATCGTGTTCCCGGTGGTGGCAGCGCTTCCGGTCGTGTTCGTGGACCAGCATGGCGGCTCGGGCGAGGAGCCGCGGCTGGGCCGCTACGGCGAGACGCGGCACCTCCGACGGCTGCTCGCGCCGGTGCTCGACCGCGAGGAGAACGTCCGGCACCTGATCCAGGTGCGGCACGTGCGGATCGATGAACTCGATCGCGACCTGCTCGCCGACGTGCGACTGGCGGTGGTGGCGGGCGTTCGGGGGCCGGGCTCGGCCGTTCCCCTCCTTCGCGAGTTCGTCGCCCAGGGTGGGCGGCTGGTGGTCGCCGCCGGCGGCGAGTTCGACCCGGAGGAATGGGATCGCGACGGCTGGCTGGAAGGGGAGGGCATCCTGCCCCTGCCGCTGACCGGCGACATCGGCGGGCTGCCCGACGATCCGACGGCCGGGCCGCCGTTCTTCCTCTCCTGGGCCAGCATGCGAGACCGGGGGCTGTTCCGGCTGCCTGGCGTGGGGGAGCAGGAACTGGCCGATCTCTACACCGCACCGGTGTTCTTCAAGGCCGTCACCGGTCAGACCGATGCCGCGGAACTGGCCCGGATCGCCGCCGCCGACCGTCGGCGGCTGGAAGAGCTGCAGGCCGCCCGCCGGCGGCTGGCCGAGGAGATCGACCGGCTCGAGGCCCAGGAGGCACGCGGTCTGCTCGAGCCCGCAGACCGCGGCATGCTCCAGGAGGCCCGCGCCGCCTTGGCCCCGCTGGAACCCGACTGGCTCGAGTGGGCCGATCACGACTCGCTGGCGAGCCCGGAGGAGCAACGCGGCCCGCAGGTGATCGCCGGCTTCGACAACGGTCAGCCGTTCCTCGTCTCCCGCCGCGTCGGCCACGGCCGCGTGGTCTGGGTCGCCAGCGGGCTGTTCAGCCCCTGGAACACGCTTCCGCGAACCAATGCGATGCTGATCTTCGACCGGTTGCTGCGGGGCCTGCTGGCGGAGACCCTGCCGATCCGCACGCTCGACACGGCCGACGCGGTCACCTTGCCCCTCGCCGCCGAGGACCGGCGAGCCGCGTTTCGGGTCGCCCGGCCCGACGGGACGGGCGAGTCGCTCCAGGCGGAGGCGCTCGGACCGCGGGCCTTCGGTCTGACGATCCGCGATCCGGTGCAGCGGGGAGTCTACGAGGTGACGGCGAGGAGGCCCGACCTCGCCGACCGGCAGCGGGCGATGCGGCCGCTCTGGTCGTTGCCGCTGGCGGTCAACGGGCCGGCTCGCGAGTCGCAGCCGGAGCGGCTCGACCCCGCCGGCTTCGCCGCCAAGGTCGGTGGCGACTCGGGCTTCCGCTGGGTCGATCCCGATGAGCCGCTCAGCCTCGACGGCACGCGGGTTCGCGGCCAGCACGCCTGGTGGTGGCTTTTCCTGCTGGCGCTCGGCTGCCTGGTGGGCGAGAACACGCTGCTCGCCCGCACCCATAGCCGGCTCTCGGCCGACGCGACCGGAGGTCGGCCATGAATCGCCTGCTCGGCAACCTGTTGCGGATCGAAAACGTCGAGGACATCGCCGGCTGGCGGGTCGGCTTCGCCGCGACGTGGGCGGCGGAGCATCCGTGGCGGGTGCTCGCGGCCTGCCTGCTGGCGGCTGCCGGCGCGAGCTGGTTCTATCGCCGCCGGCAGCCCGACCTGCCGCCGACCATCCGGCGGGCCCTGACGGCGCTGCGGGCCGGCAGCCTCGCGCTGCTGGCGGTGCTGTTGGCCGATCCGATCCTGGAGGTCGCCGTGCGGCACGCACCGCGACCGGTCCTCTGGATGCTGTTCGACGGCAGTGAGAGCATGGCCATCCCCGATGATCTGCCATCCGCCGACCGCGAGACGTTGGCCCTGGCCACGGGGCTCGTCGCCGAGGGCTCCGCCGAGCCCCCCACGCGGCAGGATTACGTGGCCGCCTGGCTGCGGAAGTCCGCAGGCAACGTGACGGCGACGCTGGCCGAGCAGTTCCGGCTCCGCGGGTTTCTGCTGGAGTCGCCCGAGTCGGTGCGGACGCTCGCCATCGATCCGGCGGCCGGACCCGCCGAGGTCGGCAAGGCCCTGGCGGAGCAGCTGACCACCGCCGGCAAGGTGACGGCCCTGGGCGGGGGATTCGAGGAACTGGCGATGCGGCAGTCGTCCGGCAACCTCCAGGGCGTCGTCGTGGTCAGCGATTTCGACCAGAACGCCGGACCGCCGGCCGCCGAGGCGGCCCGGCGACTGGGCGTCCCCGTCTACACCCTGGGGGTCGGACCGGCCGCGAGCGAGGATCTCACCCTCGAGCTGATGGCGCCGCCGATGATGAAGAAGGGGGAGCGGTCGACGATCACCGCCGCGGTGCGGCAGACCGGCCTCGACGGCCAGACCGTGCGGGTGGTCGCGACGGTGCGGCCGCTCGATGGCCCCGCCGCCGGTGAGGCCGCGGTGATCGGCGAACGCGACCTGACGCTCGCCGGCCCGGCGGCCTCGCTGGAGTTTCCCTTCACACCCGAGGCGGCGGGGCGGGTGGAGTTCGCCGTGGCAGCCGACCCCCTCGCCGGCGAGGCGGCCGCCACCAACAACCGGGCCGTGCGGGACGTGACCGTGCGGGACGATTTCCTGCGGCTGATGTATGTCGAGTACGAGCCGACCTGGGAGTGGCGGTTCGTCAAGGAGGTGTTCCACCGCGACTCGCTGGTCGGGATGCGGGGCTTCCGGACCTTTTTGCGATCGGCCGATCCCCGGGTGCGGGCGGCCAACGAGCTGTTCGTGACCACGCCCGCCCCGCCGCGGAGCGATTTCTTCGCGACCGACGTGATTTTTCTCGGCGACATGCCCGCGTCGGCCCTCAGCAGCCGGTTCTGCAGTTTGACCCGCGAGTTCGTCGAACGGTTCGGCGGCGGCCTGGTCGTGATCGCCGGCCATCGTTTCGGGCCCGCCCAGCTCGCCGGCACCCCGCTGGAAGACATGCTGCCGGTGGTCCTGGCCGGCGACGGGCCGCCGCAGCAGGAGGCCTTCACGCTCCGCCTCACGCCCGACGCGGACCTCGTCGACTTCATGCAACTGGGCGATGACGAGGCGGAGAATCGCAGGGCCTGGGCCAATCTCGGTCCGTTGCCCTGGTACCAGCCGGTGGCCCGGCCGCACCCGCAGGCCACGGTGCTGGCGGAACATCCCACCGACACCTGCGCGGACGGCCGCACCCCGCAGCCGCTCATCGCGATGCGGCGGTTCGGCCGCGGCGAGGTGGTCTACCTGGGCTTCAACGAGACCTGGCGGCTGCGGAAGCGGTATGGGGAGCGGTATTACCGGCAGCTCTGGGGCCAGATGATCCACCGCCTCGCGCTCGGGCATGCCCTCGGCAACCAGAAGCGGTTCGTGGTGCGAACCGACTCGGACCGTTATGACTCCGATGACACCGCCCTCGTGACCGTGGAGGCCTACGACGCCAACTTCGAGCCCCTCGAGACCGACGACCTCCCCGAGGGCGTGCTCGTGGCCAGGCTCCAGCGGCCGGCGGCGGCCGGCCGCGACAGCGAGCCCCAGCAGGTCGCCTTGCCGATGGTCCGCAACGGGGTGTTCGAGGCGCGGCTGCCGCTCGCCGAGGAGGGCGACTACCGGCTCTCGGTGCAGGACCCGCTGACCCGCACCGAGAGCGACGCGTCCTTCACCGTGACGACGGTGTCGGCCGAGCGGCGGGGCGTCGTCCGCAACGCTGCGTTGCAGACCAGCCTCGCCGTCGAAACGGGCGATTTCGCTTGCGACCTGGCCTCCGCCGACCGGCTCGCCGCCGAGATTCGGCCCGTGCTTCGCAGCGAACGGTCGGTCAAGGTGCTGCCCTTGGGCATGACCTGGGTCTGCCTCCTGGCCGGCCTGGTCCTGATGATCGGCGAATGGATCCTCCGGCGGCATGCCAACCTTTCCTGAATCCCAACCGGCAACACCGATGGCGATCGCCCTAGACAGCCTCGCAGATCCCGCCCCGCGTCTTGTCCGGCCCGAGGGGGCCGGTCGGCTGACCGGCTTGCGGGAGCGGATCGCGGGCGTTCGCCGGCGGCGGGAACGGATTCGGCGGTTGGCGGGGTATGCCACGCTGGGCACGGCGGTGATCACGGTGGCGGCGGCGGTGTTTCTCGTCGACTGGCTCGCCGCGCCGGCGCGGCTGGGCAGGCTCGGCCTGCTCCTCGCCGCGGCCGCCGGCCTCGGCTGGGTGTGGTGGCGGCAGGTGCGACCCTGGCTCTCGATCAGGGAGTCGGATCTCGACCTGGCGCTGCTGGTGGAGCGGGAGCAGGGAATCGACAGCGACCTCGTCGCCGCACTCCAGTTCGACTGGCCCGGTCCCACGGCGGCGGAGTCCCCCGCGTTGCGGGATGCCGTGGTCGACTACGTCGCGGAGTTCGGCCGCGACTGGACGGTGCCCGCCCAGGTGGCCGAGGCGGCGATCCGGAGACGGCTGGCGGTGCTGGCGGTGGCAGGGTCGGTCATGCTCGTGGCCGTCGCGGTGCGGCCCGACTTCGCGATCGCGTTTCTCAATCGGATGGCGCTCGGCTCGCTGCACTATCCGACCGCGACCCGGATCGAGTCGCTGGCCATCGGCGGCAGCCGGATCGATCTCCGGCCGTGGGCCGGTGGCGAGGCGGTCAGTCCGCTCGGTCGGCCGGTCGAGTTCGAGGTGACGCTCGGCGGCAGGCTGCCGGAGCTGGCCGAGATCCGACTCCGCGGCCTGGCCGGGGGGGATCGCACGACGCTCGACCTGACGGCCCCCGAGCCGAACGGCAGCGGCGGTTGGACCGGCCGACTGCCGCGGCTGCTCGACACGGTCGACCTGCAGGTCTTCGCCGGCGATGCCTGGACCGAGCCGGTTCGGCTGCGGGTGGTGCCGCTGCCGATCGTCGACATCGAGCTGGCGGCGACGACTCCCGAGCATGTCGCCGGCCGGGCGGGGGAGCCGACGGCAGGCCACGGCGACCGGCAACTGGCCGTCGCCGAGGGCTCGTCGGTGACCCTCGCGGCCCGCTGCATCAACAAGCGGCTCGCGGCGGTGGCGGCGGTGATCGACGGCGAGCGGTTTCCGCTTCTGCCGGCTGAAGACCGCTGGGCGCTCGCGCCGCGGGGCACGCCCCTGGAATGGATCGAAGGCGACGTCCGGTTCGAGCTGCTGGTGGAAGACGAGGACGGGCTGGCTCCGGAACAACCGCTGACAGGCTCGATCCGGGTGCGGCCCGACACCCCGCCGCAGCTGCGGGTCGATCTCTTGACGCGGCTGGCGTTGCCCGACGGCAGTCCGCGGCTCGATTGGACGGCGGGTGACGACAACGGAATCCGTTCGGTCGACCTGCTCCTGGAGCGGGTCGTTGCCGCCGATGGCGATGCCGAACCGGCGACCGGGATTCCGCCGCTGGTCCGGCAGTTGGCGACGCCGCCCGCGGGCGGCCGATTCGGCCCGGCCGAACTGCCGCTGACCGGATCGGTCGCGGTCCCGCTCGCCTCGTTGGGGCTGGTCAAGGGAGAGCAGGCGCGGGTCACGCTCCGGGCCGTCGACGACCGCGGGCCCAAGCCCGGGCGGACGGCCACCAGCGAGCCGATCGTCATCGAGATCACCGATGAAACCGGACTGCTGGCCTCGCTCCAGGAGCTGGATGAACGGTCGGCCAAGCAGATCGACGCCCTGATCGAGCGGCAGTTGCAGGTCGGCGACCTGCCGCCGCTGAGTTCCCCCTCCGAAGCCGGTGCGGAGCCCCTGAAGGCCGCCTCCGGCCAGCCCCCCTCGGAAACACGACCATGATCCACGCGACCTGTGAACCGATCCTGGTGCGGCGGTCTGCCGGTCGCTCGCCGCAGGGCGGCCCGGTGACGGCGGCGGTCGCCCTGGTCGCGATCGCAGCGTCCGCCGCCTGGCCCTGGACGGCGCTCGCGGCTGATGCTCCCGCGGCCGCCGCCGGCTCGTTCGCCCGGCAGCGCAGCCAGCAGGAGCGGGCCCGCGGCATGGCCCGGGACCTGATGGCGGGCGTCCTCGACGCACACCTTCGGCAGCTCGACGAGAACGGTCTCGGGAACGCGCCGGTGCGGACGGAGATCGCGGCCATGCGGCGAACGATCGATCTGCTGGTCGACTCCGAGATGCAGGAGGTCGTCAGGAAGCTCGTCGCCGCCGAGGAGACGGATGATCCGGAGCGGCGGCAAGCGACGCTCGGCGAGGCACGGCAACTCGTCCGCGAGATCACGACCAGGCTCGCCGCCGAGCGCTGGCGGCTGCTGCGGCGGCTGCGGATCGCCAACATCGCGGCCCAGGCCGAGCGGGTGATCCGCAGCCAGACCGCGGTTCTCGAGGCGGTCGAGGCCCTACCGCGCCAGGCCAACCGGTCGCGAGAGGCCTTCGTGCTGGGGTCGATGGAACAGCAGCGGACGGTGCGGACGCTGTACGAGATTTTGGTGACCGGGCTCGGCGAGATGCAGGCCTGGGACGGCGACCTGGCTGCCCGGGCGGCCGAGGGTCTGCGGCGATTGGAGGGGGCGGCCACCGCCGAGGCGTTGGCCGCCGCGGAAGACCGGCTCATGGCCATGGATGTCGTGGCCGCGGCCGTCGCCCAGAAGCGGGTCATCGCCGGGCTGTCGACCCTGCTGGACTCTCTCGAGTCGGCCCAAGGCCTGGCCGGCCACCGCGACGCCCGGGCCGCCGATGCGACCCGGAAACTCGTCGAGGTGGCCCGGGAGCTTCGGGAGGAGATCCTCCGCTCACCGCTGGATGAGCGGGCGATCGAGACGCTGGTGGATCGTCAAGCAGGATTTCGGGAGCAGTTGGCGGCGGTAGCCGAGGCGTTTCGCGGCGAGCCAGAGCTCGAGAAGGTAGCCGCCAAGGCCGCCACGGCCGCGAGCGAGGCGATCGCGGAGGTCTTCGCCGGAGCGCGAGACCAGGCCGCGGCGGCGCAGGGCCGGGTCGCCGACGCCTTGGAGCAGCTCGCGACGCGGGTCGACGAGGTCGCCCCGGCCGGGCGGGAAGCCCGCAGCGCCGACCAGTTTGCCCGCAGGCTCGAGGATTTGCGGCGGGCCGCCTCGGCCCTCGACGACGCAGCGGCGGCGCAGGCCCGGGCGGTCGAGTCGGCGGCGAGTCCGCGGACGGCAGAGGAACCACAGCGGCGGGTCGCTGCCGCGATCGAGCCGCTCGCGGAGGCCGGGGATCTGCCGGCCGCCGCAGCCGCCAGGATCGAGGATGCCCGGGAGGCTGCCGAACAGGCAACAAGGATGCTCGGCGGGCCGGAAGGCGAAGGTCGCCGGGAAGCAATCGAGGCGGCTGTGCGGGCTGCCGCGGACGCCCTGGAGCGTGCCCGCCAGGAGGTCGTTGCTGCAGCGGCCGACACGGAGCGGAGCCA
>Ga0114919_10004371_pt1 | contig 11336 bp, 10 predicted proteins | sample BlataG_FD_88682 | JGI IMG/M metagenome (GOLD analysis project Ga0114919, IMG submission 88682) | Deep subsurface microbial communities from Black Sea to uncover new lineages of life (NeLLi) - Black_00105 metaG | ecosystem: Environmental > Aquatic > Marine > Oceanic > Sediment | place: Atlantic...
AGGAACTCCCCGCCGTCACTGAAACTGTCGGGTGTGGTATTGATGACCCCCATGACGACCGGTCCGTTCGAGAGATCGATGGAACGACCGCCCGGGAGCGGAAGGGACTTCGGCGGATGCTCCATAGCCGTTACGAGCTCGATGATGCCTTCGGCGAGCTCGGCGAGCCCGAACGGCTGGTAGGAGAGCTTCTCCGAGAGCGTGGGGATGCGTCTCTTGTCGGTGAAGATATATACTGTGGAAGAGGATGGTTGTCCCGTGATGACGTTCCGGTGCACGGCGGCGTCCCCGCCGATCGAGAGGAGTTGCTGTTTGATGATGTTGGCGGCCGCCGCGGGCACGCCGTCCACCCTGATAACGAGACCCTCGGCCTTGCTTTTCATGATCGCGATGCCCTCGGGATCGACTCCCGCCCTCCCGAGATGTTCCTCGATCGTGTTACCCGAACGTGAAGAGATGAGCCTGAGAGAATATCGCATGTGTCAGGGTTGGTCGGTGTCCTCGTTACGTTCCGTGCCCGGGGACCCGCCGCTACCTCCGTCCCCGGCTCTGTTGGTCCGTTCGGTGGAATCGGCCGTGCCGGCACGGCCGATTGCGTTTCCGGGCTCTCCATCCGTGGACCGATCCGCCGGTGAAGGCTCCGGCGCGTTATTGTTGTTTTTCTTCTTGATCGGCGGCAGCGTGCCGTTGTTGAGCAGGATCTTGATATCGTCCGCGTCGAGGGACTCTCTCTCGAGAAGGGCGCTCGCCACGCGGTGCAGCTCTTCCTCGTGTTCGTTCAGTATCTTGTTCGCACGGCTATGGCAATTCTTGACGATGCGTTGAACCTCGTCGTCTATCTCGCGCGCCGTCTGCTCGCTGTAGTCCTTTCTGACCGCGATCTCCTTGCCGAGGAATATCTGTTCGTCATGGTCGCCGAAGGCGATGGGGCCGAGGCTCTCGCTCATTCCCCACTGCATCACCATACGCCGGACGAGCTTCGAGGATTCCTTGATATCGTTCGACGCGCCGGTGCCGATCCGTTTCAGAACGAGTTCCTCTGCGGCCCTTCCGCCCAGGAGATGGGTGATGGTGTCCAGGCACCATTCCTTCGAGTACTCGAACCGGTCGTCGATCGGGAGGAAGAAGGTGACACCGAGCGACTGCCCTCGCGGGATGATGCTGACCTTGTGGAGGGGGTCGGCGTGGTCGAGGAAGGAACCGACGACCGCGTGCCCCGCCTCGTGGTAGGCGGTCATGCGCCTGCTGTCCTCCTTCATGATCCGGCTCTTCCGTTCGGGGCCGAGAAGGACCTTGTCCTTCGCCTCGTTGAAGTCCTCCATGTCGACACTGTCCTTGTGGCGGCGTGCGGCGAGCAGCGCCGCTTCGTTGGCCATGTTGGCCAGGTCCGCCCCGGACATCCCGGGCGTTCCGCGCGCGAGGATCTCGAGGTCGACCGTATCGTCCAGCGGAATCTTGCGCGTGTGTACCTTCAGAATGCCGAGACGGCCTTTCATGTCGGGCATGTCGACGATGACTCTCCGGTCGAAGCGGCCGGGCCTCAGGAGCGCGGGATCGAGCACGTCGGGCCGGTTCGTTGCGGCGAGGAGGATGACCCCCTCGTTCGTCTCGAATCCGTCCATCTCGACTAGCAGCTGATTGAGTGTCTGCTCCCGCTCGTCGTGGCCGCCGCCCAGTCCGGCGCCGCGTTGGCGCCCGACGGCATCGAGCTCGTCTATGAAGAGTATGCAGGGTGCGTGTTTCTTGCCCTTCTCGAAGAGGTCACGAACCCTGCTCGCGCCGACGCCGACGAACATCTCGACGAAATCGGAGCCGCTCATACTGAAGAACGGCACACCCGCTTCGCCGGCGACAGCCCTCGCGAGCAGTGTCTTGCCGGTGCCGGGCGCGCCGAGCAGGATGATACCCTTGGGGATGCGCCCGCCGAGCTTCTGGAATCGCTTCGGATCCTTCAGGAACTCGATGAGCTCCTCGAGCTCCTCCTTCGCCTCGTCGGCGCCCGCGACATCATTGAAGGTAACCTGCGGCATGTTGCCGCCCATCATCTTCGCCTTGCTCTTTCCGAAGGAAAAGGCCTTGTTGCCTCCCGCCTGCATCTGGCGCATCAGTATGACCCAGAGGACCAGCAGCGCGATCAGGGGCAGGGCGGTGGCGAGCGCCTTGACCCAGACGCTGCTGCCCGGGAATTCCGCCTCTATCTGGGCTTCCGGATTGTCGGCCCATATCTTTTCGGGCAGATCCTTGCCCTCCGTCGGAAGAATCACCTTGAAATTCTTTATCGCCGTCCCCTCTCCGCCCGTCGGGACGACGATCTCCTCCATGAGCGTCCCGCGGACCTCGAGTCCCTTGATCTTGATGCTGCTGATGTTGCCGTTCTCGATCTCCTTCACGAACTGGCTGTAGGTGAGCGGCCATACCCGCTCCCTTCCCGAGTTGAAGATGAGGAAGGCGAGGAAGAAGATGACCAGGAGCACGACCCAGAGCGCCATCGACTTGGATGGTTTCTGGGGGCCAGGCATCTGTCCGGACGGAGGCCACCTCTTGGGCGGGGGAGGCGACTTCGGGGGTCTTTTTTGTTTATCCTCGTTCATGATCTATTGTTACGTGGTTTATCCCTTTCCTTCTTGAAGATAATCAATCGGTTCGGGTTTGTCCATCTGGAATCGGCGTCTACCGGTGCTTCCGCTCGTTCCCCTGTTGGTCCCTTCGGGGCTGATCGAGGATGACCGGTGCTCCGGAGCTGACTGAAAAATCGGGCCTTTTCACGTTTCTTTCAGGAGCACTCACCCCTGCGGTTGTCGGCGAAAGCTCCGCAATATAGGAGAGATTCCTGTAGCGCTCCATAAAATCGAGGCCGTATCCGACTGCGAACACATCGGGTATCTCGAATCCGACGTAGTGAACGGGGGCCTCCACCTCCCTCGCCGAGGGTTTGTCGAGAAGGGTGCAGACACGGTAATTCTTCACCCGCTGCTCGGAGAGCGTATGCATCAGGTTGACCAGTGTGTGTCCCGTATCGATGATGCCCTCGACGACGATCACCTCACGGCCCTCCAGGTCACTCTTGAGGTGCGCGCTGATCTCGACATCGGCGCTCCGTTGCATCCCGTCACGGTAGCTCGAGGCGGTGACGAATTCGATCTCGCACGGGATGGAAAGATTCCGGACGAGATCGGCCAGGAATATGAACCCGCCCTTGAGTAGAGTGATGAAGAGCGGATTCCTGTCCGAATAGTCGACCGATATCCGCTGGGCCAGCTCGCGCACGCGATCCTGGATCTCGTCGGATGATATCAGCACCCTGCAGTTATCGAACAGCGTTTCCATCAGGTCCCGCCCCCTTCGTGCTACGAACTCAGCAGTATCCTAGCATACATCCGATGCAAAGCTCACCATTTTTCGACACCGGGTGCACCGCGGAGGTCACTTTTCTGCAAGCATCCCGTGCCGAGCATCTTTAATTCATTTTGCTGCAGGTGGTTCTTCGAACAGACGCATGCGGATCACGCGGCGCGTCCGCGGAGTTATCCTCGTTCGCTCGTCGGTGGCGACGCCGGGGACCCAGAAGGGTCCGCTGCCGTCCTCGAATACCGGGCAGCGATCGCGCATGCGAAGGGGGATCTTTTTGTCGATGAAGATGTTGCTCAGCTTCTTTCTGCCCTTCATGCCGAATGGGGTCACCCTGTCGCCAGGCCTCCGTGTCCTGACCCGGAAGGGGAACCGAACAGAGGCGAGGTGTACCTCCCGATCGTTCCAGACCTTTGCGTCAGCGGGCGGGACGCTGTCGACTTCGAGCCGGAGATTCCAGAAGGGAAGACGGTAGGTTCCCTCTCCTGGTACGAGCAGCTCACCGGGCACGATCGATGAATCGTCCTTTCGTCTCACGACGATCGATCGCTGCTCCCTCGCGATCCTGATGCCGTGGGGGAGTGTGATGCGTCTTCCCGATTGCGATTCGCGTACGAGGCGTTTCACGGCATCGTAGTGTTTCTTCTCGAAGTCCTGAAACAGGCAGAAGCGTTCCCGCAGCACCAGATCGATGATCAGGTAGATCTCGAAGTCGCCCATCCGGGCGAGTCTCTGGAGGGGCAGGATCACCGCGCCGTCCTCCTCCGGCCCGGGTATCATATCGAGCAGCGGATCCTCGAGCCGCCGCCATCCTTCCTCGAGACTCTCCTGCAGCCGCCCGATCGATCCGTCCACAGCGGGATTGAAGTGCCGTCTCAGGTAGGGAAGGAGCCTGTTGCGGATACGGTTCCGATAGTACCTCTCATCCCTGTTGCTCTCGTCGGTGATGTAGGCGATCTTCCTCGAGCGGAGGAAGCTGATGAGCTCGCTCCTGCTGCAATCGAGTAGGGGGCGGACGAAGATGCCTCGCCTGGCCGGGATTCCCATGAGGCCGCGCCACCCGGTGCCGCGAAGGATCCGGTGAAGGATCGTTTCCACCTGATCGTCCCGTGTGTGTCCGAGAGCGACGGTGTGGGCGTCGAAATCGGCGGCGACCCGCTCGAGAAAGCTGTATCTGATGAGACGCGCCGCCTCTTCGACGCCGATCTTCCGTTTTCGCGCCTCGGCGGGGACATCGATAGAGCCGGCGAGAAACGGAACGCTGATGGAGGAGGCGAATCGAGCGACCGCAATCTGCTCCTTCGCCGATTCGCGTCGTATGCGATGGTCGAGATGGGCCGCAGCGAGCTCGAACCCCATCTCGCCCGAGAGTTCCTTAAGGATGGCGAGCAGGGCTGTAGAGTCGGAGCCTCCCGAAACGGCCGCGACGACGCGGGACCGAGGCTCTATCAGTCTCCGCGCGGTTATTGCTTCTCTTACCTTTTGAACGCTGTCCATCAATCGGTTATTCTGAAGCGGATAAATAGAGTAAGGACTAGAACAGTGGTGGCGGTGCAGGGATTCGAACCCCGGACACGAAGATTATGATTCTCCTGCTCTAACCAACTGAGCTACACCGCCACTCCATGCAACATAGTATGCGAAAAAGGGCTTCTGTCAAGTGAAAAGGAGGGATAGAGACCGGCGCCGCAGGGTCTTCTGTTTGATAGGGTTGCTGTCTGTGTTTGTTGCTGCAGGGTCTTCTGCGTGATAGGATTGCTGTCTGTGTCTACTGCCGCAGGGGCTTCTGCGTGATAGGGTTGCTGTCTGTGTCTGCTGCCGCAGGGTCTTCTGCGGGACATGATCACTGTCGGCGGCCGCCGGGCCTCGACGACGCTGCGGGCGGCGGAACAGACCCGAACGGATAATAGGCTTGCCTCCGTAACTTCATAATGTTATGGATAGTTGGCTGTATAAGGAGGAAAATCTTTTGAAGATGTTCACAGAAAAAGATGCAGACCCCTCCCTGCTCGAGGGGAAAAGGCTCGTCATCGCCGGATACGGGAACCAGGGGCGCCCCCAGGCGATGAACCTGAGGGAGAGCGGTTTTACCGTGCGGGTTGCGGCCCGGCGCGGCGGAAAAGGCTGGGACGCCGCGCGGGAAGACGGATTCAGTGTCTCCACGATCGGTGAGGCATGTCGTGATGCGGACCTGCTCCTCTTTCTCCTGCCCGACGAGGTGCAGGGAGAGGTGTTCGAGAGAGAGGTGGCGGGCATCCTTCGCCCGGGGAGCGCGATCTGCTTCGCGCACGGATTCTCCGTTGCGTTCGGGAGCATCCGTGCAGACGAGTACGATCTCCTCCTCGTCGCGCCGAAGGGTCAGGGAGGAAGGCTTCGCAGGGCCTACCTGGATGGCACGGGGCTTCCCTGTCTGCTCGCTGTGGAGCGGGATGTCTCGGGCAGGGCACATGATATCGCCCTCGCCGTCGCCTGGGGTCTCGGGTGCCTGCGGGTCGGAGCCTTCGAGACCAGTTTCAAGGAAGAGGCGGTAAGCGATCTGTTCGGTGAGCAGGCGGTTCTATGCGGGGGCGTGACTGCACTGATCAAGTGCGCCTTCGATGTGCTCATCGACCGCGGCTACAGCCCGGAGGTCGCCTATTTCGAATGTTTTCACGAGTTGAAGATCATAGTCGATCTCTTCGAACGGCTTGGATTCGCCGGCATGCGCGATCTGATCAGCGGCACGGCGGCCTATGGAAGCCTTAGATACGGTGAACGCATAGTGACCGGTGAGACGAGATCGCACATGGAAGAGCTCTTCCAGAGAATCGACAGCGGGGAATTCGCGCGCATTTGGCTCGAGGAGGCTTCCGGCGGGAGAAAGGAGCTCGATTCCCTTCGCGAGCGTGAGCGGAACCTGCTCATAGAGCAGGTTGGCGACCGTATCAGAAAGCTTTTCCCGGAAAAGCATGGGAATGATCGAAACCGACAGGGGGATGAATAATGAACAGATTGATTCTCATCGTGGCCCTTCTCGTTCTCGTGACGGCGGGGTGTGGAGAGGGAAAGAAGGAAGAAGTGACCGCGGAGAAGGAATTCCGCATTCCCGATTCGCTGCTCTCCCCGCTCGACGGTTACCGGTTGACGAGGGACGACTATCACCCCGTCAAGGGTGGGATCATGGAGAGCGGTGAGATAGTGATGCACTATCCTGCGAGTGAGGTGTCCCGCTACGTCGCCGTCGAGACCTTCGGGATCGCGCGCGATGCCTACCGCTTGACGCGGGAGGAGATCGGCCCTCCATGCGACGGACGGGTCGTATTGATCGGGGCGAGGGATCTCGACGAGTACCGTTTTCTCACGCGCAAGGAATGGTGGTATTACGGCGTTGTGAGGGGTGATACGATATACTTCGAACCGCTCGATATCATGCTCAAGAGAAGCATTACCAAGGTGGCGGTCGCGCAGAAGATAGCCCAGATGGCGCTCGAGAAGAGGTCCGGCGGACGAATTCCACTCTGGATGAAAGAAGGCCTTGCCTCGAGACTTGCGGACGAATGGCCGATAATCAAGGCCCAGAGGGAGGAATTCAACGACGGAATATACGATGTCACCCCCCCACCGGAAAAGATAGAGGCGGTTCTCGAGGCGGCCGACGACCGACCCCTGACGAGGATCGCCTTCTACTGCGCATATGTCATGGTCGACCGTCTCGTCGGGGAATTCGACATGGAGCGTATAATGACCTTTCTCGATATGCTCGGCGAGGGACGAAGCAACGACGAGGCGAGTGGGGAGGCCTTCGGCATCGACTACGCCTCACTGCTCGATAGGGTCCGGCTGGACGGGAAGGAGTAGGCCGCCCGTCAGTGGCAGACCCCCGCAGGCCTGCGGGGGTGCATGCGGAGCGTGATGAAAGATGACTGATACTGTTCGCGTACGGTTCGCCCCGAGTCCGACGGGGCACCTCCATGTCGGGGGCGCCCGGACGGCGCTCTACAACTATCTCTACGCGAGGAAGAACGGGGGCGCATTCATCCTGCGGATCGAGGACACCGACGCTGCCCGTTCGACCCGCGGGTCCTACGAGGGGATCCTGCGCGGCCTCAGGTGGCTGGGTCTCGAATGGGACGAGGGTCCCGATATCGGCGGGAACTACGGTCCCTACGTACAATCGGCCCGAGGCGTGCTCTACCATTCCGAATCGAAACGGTTGCTCGACGAGGGCAAGGCTTACTACTGCTTCTGCACGCCCGAGGATCTCGAGGCGATGAAGCTCGAGGCGCAGGAGAAGAAGCTGCCGCCGAAATACGACGGCAGGTGCAGGCGGCTCGATCAGGGTGAGATCGACAGGAAGCTGGCCGAGGGTGTGCCCCGCGTTATCCGTTTCAAGATGCCGCTCGAGGGCGAGATACGCTTTGGGGATATCGTGCGGGACGAATTCACATTCTCCAACTCCGAGCTCGATGATTTCGTTCTGATCAAGTCGGATGATAATCCCACCTACAATTTCGCCGTCGTGGTCGATGATGCGCACATGAAGATATCCCATGTGATCCGGGGCGACGATCATATCTCGAACACCCCTAGACAAGTGCACCTCTACCTGGCGCTCGGTTACAGGGTGCCGAAATTCGCCCATCTGCCGATGATCTTCGGCAGCGACCGCACGAGACTCTCCAAAAGGCACGGCGCGACATCGATCGATTTCTACCGGGACAATCACTATTTACCGAACGCCATCGTCAACTATCTCGCCCTCCTCGGATGGTCGTTCGACGGCAAGCGGGAGCTGTTCACCAAAAAGGCGCTCATCGAGCATTTCTCCCTCAGGAAGGTCTCCCGAAACCCCGCCATGTTCGACACGGACAAGATGGAATGGGTCAACGCCGAGCATTTCAAGAAGCTTGACCTTTTCGATAGGGCCATGCTCGTATACGAGTTTCTCGAGGAGAAGGGATACCTGCCTCCCGATTTCGATGTCGATTGGTCGAGAAGGGTCGATCTCAAGCTGGTGCCGGGAACCGAGCCGGTGAGCGGGAGGGAGGAGACGCCGGAGGACCATCTGATCTTCAACCGGATCGCCTACATCGTCTACATACTGGGCAACAGGCTGAAGCTGCTCAAGGATGTGCCCGATATGGTGGGATATTTTCTCAAGGACGACTACAAGCGTGACGAGGCCGCCGTGGCGGCCCACCTCAAGAGCAGGGAGAGCGTGCAGCGGCTTGCCCTCCTGGCCGACGAGCTGGAAGGGCTGAAATTCTTCACCTACGACTCGGTCGAGGAGGCGCTCCGGGGGCTCGCCGACAGGATAAACGTGCAGGCGGGCGAGCTGATCCATCCCTGCCGGGTCGCCCTGACCGGAACGACCGTCTCGCCGGACATCTTCCACGTCATCATCGGCCTCGGCAAGGAGAAGACGGTCGAGCGCCTACGCGGGGCGGCCTCGGTGACACATTGAGGATTATTACAATGGGGTTGCATTTCCCGTTGGAATTTCTTAAGTTGAGGACTACCTTTGGAGAGTCGTCTAATGGCAGGACAGCTGACTCTGGATCAGCCGATGGAGGTTCGAATCCTCCCTCTCCAGCCAGAGAATAAAGGCCCCTTAGTCTAGTGGTCAGGACGCATGGTTCTCAGCCATGAATCAGGGGTTCGACTCCCCTAGGGGCTACCAGATAACAAGAACCCGGAGCGCCATCGCCCCGGGTTCACTTGTTCCTGTCGGCAGACCGCCGCGTCGTCACAGGGGCCGTCAGCCACCGCCGCTCGACGGCGTGCAGGTGCCGCTCCCGGTGGAAAAGGCCGAAAAGAGCTTCTCCACCTTCTCAGATTTGCAGACAGGGCAGATCACCTTCTGATCGGTCGTCCGCACCAACTCGTCGAAGTTGACGCCGCACCTGTTGCATGTGTATTCGAATATAGGCATGTAGCTTACCTCTTCTTATGATCCCGCGTCGACCTATAGTCCCCTTCAGGTTTCCGATCGTCCTGCGATGAAGGATGCCGGTCCCCGGCATCGCACGTGCCGCCCATTCAAGTGGGTACGCCGAGCCCCGGCAGGACGAACTTCATGATAACGAACCAGACTACGATGAAGATGATAATGCCGAGACCGTTATTCATGGCGGTTGCTCCTGTACCGTTCGAATATCTTGCGGTCGATGCTCGCCCGCTCCTCGAGCGAGTGGCAGACGAGATCGCATACCTTCTCCGTGAAATTGTCGGCCAGGGTATAATAGATGTTTCTTTGGCGCCTTCTGGAGGTAACGAGTCCTTCCTCACGGAGCACGCGCAGGTGCTTCGATACGTTCGCCTGGGCGAACCCCGTTTTGGCTACGAGCTCCGAGACGTTGCTCTCGCCCCCGTAGAGGGCATGCAGGATCGCCAGACGCGAGGGATCGGCGAGCGCTTTGAGTCTGCGCGAGATGAGCTCGAACGGGAATTCATAATTCTGTGCCGGGTTCATGATCCTCCAGGTAATATGCTTATATACCCATATAATAATATTGCTGCGGAGTCAAGCTGTTTTTGCGTATAGGGAAGGGCAACGGCTCCTCATGTCGACTTCAAGCGCGCATCTATATATAGAATATAGATATTGGCCCTTCCGGCCGGCTCCGCTCATATGCGGATATGCTTCCAGCCGCCGCGGAAGAACTTGACGAACATCGCCGCCGCGAAAACGGTCACGTAGAGGTAGAGCCCCCACCAGGCGAGTACGAGATCGCCGTCGAGGAGGCGGACGGCGACAAAGGTGAAGGGGATGAAGATGATCCAGACGGTGAACATCTCGGACATCATCACGTAGAAGGTGTTGCCGGTGCCCTGGAGGATCCTGCTCAGCACGATCCCCACGCCGTCGATCAGCTGGAAGGCGCCGAGCAGGCGAAACGGCACGACCCCCATCTCGATCGTCCCGGCCGAGCTCGTGAAGACCCCCATGATCTCCCGCGGAAAGAATATGAAAAGCGCTCCGATGAGCCCCATGACCAGCGCCCCGAGGCCGACCGAGTGCCATCCATAGCGCTCGGCGAGTTTCCCGTTCCCCTCACCGAGGCTCCTGCCGACGAGCGTTGCGGAGGCGGTGCCGACGCTCATGCCGACCATGAAGGAGAGGTTGAAAACCTTGAATATGATGTTGCTGATGGCGAGCTCGCCGACGCCGATCTCGCCGATGAAGCGCAGAAATACGATGAACCCGAATATCGAGACGCTCTGCAGCGCCCTCGGCGCGGAGATGCGCGTGATCTGCCACATCAGGCTGCGGGAGAGGATGGGCTTGCGGCCGCAGCCGGGGAGGTGCCGGTGTACGCGGAAGTATACGAAGCCGATATAGACGGCGAGCCCGATGACGGTGCTCACGGCCGAGGCGATCGCCGCTCCCTGAACCTCGAGCCGCGGGAATATCCAGTGCCCGAATATGAGGAAGTAGTTCAATACGATGTTGAGCAGGTTGATCAGGATCGAGACGATCATGTCGATCCTCGCCCGGGCCATGCCGTACACGAATCCGCGCAGTGTGAAGATCATCACCATCGAGAAGAGGCTCAGGGAACGGATGCCGAGGTATACGGCCCCCTCGCGTACGATCTCCGGATCGTCGGAGAGGAGCGAGAATATCCGTGACGAGAGGACGTAGCCCGCGACCGAGACGGCAACGCCGACGATGAGCGCGAGGAAGGAGCCGTTGAGCAGGATACGCTCGAACTCCTCGGGCCTCTTCTCGCCGAGCCTCCGCGCGGTGATTGCCTGCATGCCGACGTGAAAGGAGCCGAAGACGAGGACCGTCACCAGTATGAAGAACGAACCGAGTCCGACCGATCCGAGCGCGACATCGCCCAGCCGGCCGACCATCGCCGTGTCGACCAGGTTCAGGACCGTGTGCGAGATCATGCCTATGATCACCGGGTAGGCGAGCAGCATGATTTCCCGTATCATCTTTCGTTCGATTGTCATTTTGTGTAAAAAGGCTTTCAGTCTCGAGAAATTTCAATATAATGGAT
>Ga0114919_10004372_pt1 | contig 11336 bp, 7 predicted proteins | sample BlataG_FD_88682 | JGI IMG/M metagenome (GOLD analysis project Ga0114919, IMG submission 88682) | Deep subsurface microbial communities from Black Sea to uncover new lineages of life (NeLLi) - Black_00105 metaG | ecosystem: Environmental > Aquatic > Marine > Oceanic > Sediment | place: Atlantic...
AGTCCGCTTCATACCATGCTGTTCGGTAATAAGCGGAGTGCCCGTGAAAGCGATACGGGTCGCGTTGGGAAAGGCCTCGAAGATGTTGTCGCCCAGATCTGATCCCTGGGTACGATGAGCCTCGTCGATCATGAGCAGGATGCGATCGGATCGATTCACAACGCCGAAGGTACTGCTGGAGGGAATCGCCTGGTACGATGCTGATGCCTCAGCTGCCTTTAACTGCGCGTATTGACCGGTTGTCGCTTCATCACCGTAACCGGTGAGCGCTGTTTCTACTTCTATTGGTACTATTTCGGTTCTCTCCGCGAACTTGTGCACCAACACCATATTGATATCGGAGGCGTCGGTGCTGAGGTGCTCGCGAAGCTGAGCGGTGCTCTCGATGACGTTGACCTTCCCCCCGATGAGCCTGGCTGTGTTCGCGAGTTGTTTTTCAAGGTCGACCCGGTCGTTGATCAGCAGGATTTTGAAGTCTTGAAGGTCAGGCGCAGCCCGCAGCATTCGCGCGACGAAGACCATGGTCAGCGACTTGCCCGAACCCTGGGTGTGCCAGACGACGCATGAGCGCGTCTCCGGAATGTCTCCATGACGCAGGCGCTCGATGATCTTGCTTGCGGCGCGAAATTGTTGATAGCGGCAAACCGCCTTGATGCGCCCCCCCGCATCGGTATCCATGAAGACCGTACAGGTGCGCAGCACATTGAGCAGGGTCGCCGGTGCCAGAAGCCCCTGAATGAGCATTTCCTGTTCACGCTCGACGCCAAGGGGTGGTGTGTAGTTCTGGAGATTCTCGGGCCAGATATCTTTCCATGCGAAGAAATGTTCATGTCCCGAGGTGATGGTGCCGAAATCGGCCTTCTCTCCGCAGGTTCGCACCAGCAGGGTGTTCGTGTAGAAAAGGCGAGGCTCGCCCTCGCGGAGTCCGGCCTCGATGGTCTCGGAGCGACCGTTGCGGTAACGCAGAAGCTGTTTATACGCCGCGAACAATGGGTTTGCGGTATTGTGATCACCGATCTTGGCCTCGACCACCACGAGCGGTATGCCGTTCACGAACAGAACGATGTCCGGGATAATGAAGCTCTTCACGCACCCCGGTGTGTCCACACGAAACTGATTGATGGCGTGGAACTGGTTGCGCTCCGGCTGTGCAAAATCGATAAGCTGAACCACCGGATCGGACTCCCCCGTCACCTCGTTGACGTCGACCTGGGCCTTGAAGAGCAAGCCCTGCACAGCTTCATTGGCCTCGAGCAAGGTCAGGTTCGGCTGGCGGAGTATCTGGTAGCGCAGATCATCGAGCTGCCGGTCGGTGAGCCAGGGATTGCCATCAGCGGTGAGGTTGATTGAGCGGACTGCATCACGGAAGACGTCGGGGAGAATCCACTCGCGGAAGCCGGTACGCAGACTTTTCGCCGGGTCCGACGGAATGATACCCTGCCCCTGATCGGTGATCTCCCATCCAAGCGCGCCGAGCTGGTCAAGGAACGGTTTTTCGACGTGGAGGTACTCGCTCATGGCGATCCTCCACCATCTTCCACCCACCGCCGCCCCCTGTCGGTCAGGCGGTATTGCTGCTTGCTGCTGCGCGGCTTGTCGGGAATGGTCATCTCGATCAGGCCTGCATCGAGCAACGGATTCAAGACTTGATTCCGGAACTTGGTGCGGTCAGAGCGCCCTATAAGGGCCATAAGATCTACTAATGTACTGTCTTCAAGGCACTTATGCAGAATATCGACTTGGTGCCGACTTAGTGCCAACTTGGTGCCGACTTGCGGGGTAACTCCCGGCGTAACTTGCGGGGTGACTTGCGGGGTCTCCTCACGAGCCGCCCGCTCGTGAACTGGAAGGCGGATCAGAAAGTAACTGCGGTCGTCGTCGCTTTCGAATTCGGGAGCAGGTGAGCCGTTTTCCACCATTACCTTGAGGATCTTGGAAATACCCGTGGAACGTCCCTCGGTAAGATCAAGCTCCTTCAGGAACTCCCCGATCCGGCGGTTGCGGTAGCGACGGCTGACAGCGTTGCCGGTTCTCAAGTCCTCCATGCGGATGGATCGATCCGGTCCTGGGAAGCTCAAAACCACAAGGTCTTCTCGGGTTATGCGCACCTCGATAGGCTCACGGATCTCGTAGGAACGATGGTAAACGGCGTTGACCACTGCTTCTTCAATAGCGGTAAAGGGGAAATTCCAGACACGTTCGGCTTCGGCGCGATCCGGGTGCTTGATGACCGTCTGCTTGAGATAATTACGTTTGATATAACTCAATGCATCCCGGGTAATGCGATCGATAGGTCCTTTGAACGTCTTCTCGTCGAAGCGGTCACCCCCCGCCCCTTCGGGAAACCAGACTACATCAATCTGTGTCGCTGGAAAGAAACGGTCAGGTGCCTCGTTGAAGAACAGAAGGCCCACATTTCTGGGCAGAGCGGCCTCAGGCGGCCCTCCCACAATATTCATCTGCCTCCCCAGGGCCTCAGTCGATAGCTCTCCTGCCTCATGAGCGAGACCGCTACCCACCTCGCGCAGGAACTCCTCCATCAAACGGGACGAGAGGTCCTCAACCTTCGCGGTCTGGTTGTCCCGGTCATCAAAAGGGATCATGGCCGTGAGGCTGATCAGCTCGCGCTCATCTTCGCCTCTGGCTTCAACCGTGCTGGAGTATCGGCGAATGTAATAGTGGTACTCCTTTTTCCTGGCCGTGGCTGCCTTTGGTGCCTTGTAGGGCCGGTTCTGCCCGCCCGGCGCCCACAGCACGATCAGATTCCGATCCTCGAAACGCTCGACGCTCAACATGGGGAAGTAGGGTGGTTGAATCAGGTTGCAGGTTTGAAGAAGCGCCCGCTGGATCTTGTCGAGCTGATTATCGGGCAAACCCTTCGGCGGAAAGACCGGCCGACCTTCGTCGTCACACTCCTGTCCGATGATGACATAGCCACCCCCCAGGTTTTCGAAGTCGTTGGCAAAGGCGCAGAGTGTGCGGATAGTTGCATCCGGATTCCAGCCGGCCTTGTACTCGATACGCTCGCCTTCTACAGTACGCTGCCTCAGCAGGTATTCGAGGTTGATGGGGAGCCTGGTGGTCATGAAGCAATCCCGGTAACCACTCTTTCGAGGGAAAGGTAGTGTTCCTCATCCTTCTCCCTCAGAGCCTCAAACACATCTCGAATACACCTCTGTGACGATGCCACAAAGGTGGGATGGTTCAAACTGCGATCAAGATTCTGAAGATGCGAGGCATCGTCGGCAAACTTCTGCACCTCCTTGCACTTCTCGGGCGAATCAAACAACAGATTAAGTTTCTTATGCCAAGCTCTGACATCGGGCTTTCGAAATCCCAGATAGGCCTCTAGAAATTTCCGTAACAGATTGGGCGCAGTGTATGCTTCGTGTTCCGATGGTGCCTCATTCCACGCTAGCTCGAAGAGTTTTGAGAATACAAACTCATATTCTGATTTGTATTTCCTAAGTAATCTAGGCAAGTTCTCGACTCTCGCCTGAAACACCCCGTCAGATTGGATATCTCGGTATATCCAGTATGCACTGGTTTCTTTTCTATTCCCGCCCTCCGTCTTCAACCACTGGCTCTTTAGCAGGCTAAAAAATTCCGAATTGTGGGTAGATACGAATATCTGATGACAGTTCTTCAGCCTTTCAACGATCAGCGCGTAGGCGGCGTAGATGTGATTTGAGTCCAGGCTCGAAACAGGATCGTCAACAAATACAATAACGTCCTCAGGAGATGTCCCATCAGCTTCAAGGCTTGTAAGAAAATATGCCAACGTAACGGCTGTTTTTTCACCATCGCTCAAATTGGTTGCTGGCTCTCCCCCACGGAGGAATCGGAACTCTGATTCACCAACACTGATGACTTCGATGTTGCTGCCAGCCAACAGGTGTTTCAATAGAACATTGAGCTTATCGGCACCTATCGCTGATTGGCTGCTCTTCTTCTCAATTGCCCTGATCTGTCTCGCGATTCGATCTGTGGCCTTCTCCGCTCGTTCGCCCCTGTTCTCCAGAAAAGAGATTTGCGTTTCTTTCTGTTGAATATCGTTATCCAGATAATATTGGGCTGAATAATGTTTCTCCAGTGTCGACTTGGCATCAGCCTTGGTTTGTTCCAAATCAGAGAGCATTCTATTGTGCAATATTATAGCATCATTAATGGCTTGGAGAATCTTGCCTCCATCAGAAGCACGTGATAAGTCATTCTCCCATTTTGTCTGCCTTTCAATGGCTTTCCGCTTCTTCTCCAACGCCTCAATTAGTTGGTCACGTGTTTGTATGGCCCAGTCCCGCCAGGTGTCGAGCTTCCGTTTCGTTTCTGTGACCGATCGCCGTATATCCGGCATGAATCGTGCAGAATCAGGTACATCGAACTGTAAGCCAAACGAGCTGATATCTTTGATCTTACTCTCCAAGCCCCGCATCAAGTTTTCGTAGGCTTCTGAAAAATGCCCCTTCAGCATCGCCAAACGCTCATCCGACAAGGGAGATCTACAGAACTCACAGATTGCAGCATCCTGGTGCAGTTTTAAGCCTTGGCGCACCCATGACTCGAGATCCACATTATTTTTAAGCGTATCAATTGCCAGGTTGCTCGCAGTCTGAGACAGCAGGCGATTAACCTCTTGTGCTATCGCTTGGAAATCTGGGATTAATGACGGCACTTCAGATAGTACAGATAGATCATATCCGCTACGCAAGGTGGCAAGCCTCGCTTTAACGGTTTCGTCGTCGAGAAGGTGAGAATCGGGATCTTGTCTCACTTTTTCAATGAGCTGTTCTAGGGTCGGACGCCGAAAGTTCCGGTCGCCCAATAAATGGCTGATATCTCGCGCTCGGTCGGTGCCGAGTTTGTCAATCCCCTCCACGACTACAGATCGTTTCTTCTCAAAGTCCTCGCCAGCTTTTATTACTCTTGATTTTCGATTCTGAAGCTTAATGAGACGCGTCCTGAGCGCTGCTTTTTCTTCGCCTAAAATGAAAATAGCCGGTGCGGTATGTTCCTGCCGGAAATTGGAATTCACATAGTCGCGGTTGAAGACTCTGATAGTGAGCGGTGATGACAGATCAGACGAGTTCAACTTCGTCTCATCATCAAGCGTCATCCTGAAACTTGCTCCTGTGCAGTCTTTGGGAAGAGTCTGTTTCTCAATGGCTTGAAAAACACGAGAGAGAGTGGTTTTACCAGAGTAGTTCCAGCCGTAGAGAAGATTGTATTTCTTGAATGCTGGGATGCCGCTGGAATCGTCTCCGATGAATTCCTGAAACAGACCAAAGCCCTTCAAGAAATCGATGCACTGGATCATATCGTAGCTACCCCGAACTGTCCGATTTGGACTCGGACGCATCCCGTCAGAAGATCGTGCATGAGGCCAGCCTTCAGTCTTTGAAGTTTGTGGAGATTGTTCTTCTCGGATGATATCCGCGTCTCAAGTCCGAAATACCGTTCACGAAGCATTAGTTGCTCGTCCATCGGGGGAACAGGTAGTTGGAGCGTACGTAGGGTCGAAGACTGAATTGCTTCCATAACAGCACCCTGAGATTGACGAGTAATCCACGCCTTCACCCACGGTGCGTAGTTGAGCTGCCAACACACTAATTCTGGCAGAATCCTGTTTTGGTCGAAGGTCATCGTCCAGATGTGTTTCGACGAGAGTGCATTGCCGATCTCGTCGGGAACCACACAGCATCTTCCCACTGTTCCCATGATCGTGATGATCACATCACGTGGAAATACAGCATACCGGTTCAGTTCCATGAATTTTTGGTGAGTGACGAAGCGTCTATAATCGGCGACAAAGCACTCCGTGAAGATGTTGTCGATGCCAAGCAACGGAACGCCATTATCGACGAGTTCGTCTTTCAACAAAGAGCTCCCGAATGGACCACTTCGCATTGGACATGCTGTCCTTGCAAGTAGCTTGTCGACATTTTGCCAGTCCCACTCAATCGGAATCCAACCAATCGGTGACTCCTTGTAGAGCCGCGGGGCTTCTTCACGAGGTGTGCGGAGCTGACCATCCTTTGTTATGCCTCGGGTAAAGAGGTCATGCATCAGGCCGGCCTTGATTTGCAGCGTTTTTGCGATCAGTGCTTCGGTCTGCTCGATGGCCTCGTCGATTGTGGTAAGGATTTCGGCTATACATTTCTGTTCTGTTTGATCAGTCGGATGAGGAATTCGCAAAATCCGACCGAGATCCTTTGGAACATGTGGTACTCCAGTACCGGTGCGCCGTCCTTGGATCCAAGAGAACTTGGCATCCAGTGCATAGTAGAGGAAAGAAGTATCCATTCCGGCTTTGGGTGTTAGCTTGGCAACTGTTGACGACACAACTCCTGGTCTACCCTTACCGACAAGACCACTTCGTTCGCCATCCCAGAGCATTAAAACATCGTAGCATGTCGCCTGGACTGACGAGCTTGTATCGGCAAACTCGGTTGCCTCCCCACCTGCAAGAACACCAGCACCGAGGTAGGGAGCAAATCCATCTCTGTGGTACTCAGACACCTCGACTTTTCGGCCTTTTTGGAAGGATGTGATTCCATTCAGTTCGCTGACTGTCCACTCACTCATACCCCAGCTCCCCCAGGAACACCTTCAACTTCGCCGCAGCCGCGTCACGACGCTTTTCGATGTCCTCGGCTGTGACTGCGTACTTGTCGCGCAGGTTTTCGAGCGCCGCGAGGCACGCGCGCTGGTCAGCGCGAAGGTAGGACTCATACGTCTGCATCAGGAGGTGATGCAGACGATCTAAAATGACGCGCCTGGCTTCGTCGTGATCGATCTTTTCACGGGCGGCTGCCACGAGCTCGGCCTGCTTCTTCTCTGTTGCCCGCAAGTCGGCTTTGAGCTGTTTGGCCTCATCTTCGAGCGCTTTGTGCCGGGAGAGGCGATCTTGCCGTTCCCGGGCTCGTTCGAGAGCTGCTCGCCCGTTTTGCATGCGCTCCTGAATCGCAGCGACCCTGTCGGAGGTGAAGTTCGCCTGGGCAGCCAGGTCGAGGATGACTCGGCCAGCACTGAAGTCGGCTTCTTTGATAGTCATACCGCGTGTGACGTCGCCCTTCTTGACACCGGTCGGAAGTGTGTCGGCCACTTTCATCTCGGTGAAGAGATCCGCCGCAAGTGACTTTAGCTCCTTGAGGGCAATCTTCCAGGTTGCATTGAGATCCTTCAGCTCGCCCTTGAGGGCTTTGACCTGGTCACCCGGGAGAACACCGGTATCATCCTCGTCCTCATAGTCTTCTTCGTCTGCTGCGCTGAAGAGTGCGGTCAGCTCGGCGAGACGTGTTCGCCTGGCGTCCATTTCTGCGAGTACCTCGGGAAACTGGCTCTCGATGATGTCGGTATCCGGAATGAGTTCCGGACCCCAGCCGCTGGCGGCGATGGACTTGAGATCTGCCTTCAGCTCATCCATGTACCGCGCGAATGCTCCGCGGATCTGATGTCCGGTCAGCAGTGTGTTGTCTGTAAAGGTCTGGTCGATTGACGCCAGCAGGCTGCGCCGCAGGGTATAGACATTGCCGTTCCTGCCGTTGCTCGGAGAGAGCGCTTCGATTTCAGGCAGGTGCTTTGCCCACCAGGCATCGAGCGTCTTGAGGAACGCATCGCTGGCGGCTTTCACACTCCTGTCGTCACTCACCATGTCAGCCAGGGTACGGCGGTCAGTCACCTCGGCAGTTAAATCCAGATAGGGCATTGAACCGGCCCTTGATTGAAAACAGCGCTTGCGCAAGTCGGGGTAATTGACCCAGAAGCGTTCGAGCGCATCCACTTCGCTCACGGGTACGCCACCGTGAAGATGGGCGCGCACATCGTGGGGTTCCGGCGGAGGTGCGTTGTCGACGTAGCGCCGGATGTTGCAGTTGAAGTCTTCGTCCTCGATTTCCTCGACCGGCACACGCCGCGCGTAGCCCGGCATCTCGTCCAGGGATCCGCTGGTGAGCGTTCGGTAAGCGTGAACAATGCGCGAAATGTCTTCGGCACGCAGGAAATTCTGTGCCTTGCCTTCACGATAGTCACGGTCGGCGTTGATGAACACGACGTGCCTGCGCGTCTGCGCGTCCTTCTTGTTCATCACGAGCAGGCAGGCGGGGATACCCGTTCCGTAGAAGAGCCCGGCCGGCAGCCCGATGATCGCCTCGAGCCAACCATGATCGATGAAATGGCGCCGGGCTTCGCGTTCCTCTCCACTACGGAACAGTACGCCGTGCGGCATCACCGTGGCCATGCATCCGTCGGCTTTGAGCACAGCCACCATGTGCTGTACGAACATCAGATCTGCCTTTTTGCCCTTTTCGGGAAGCCACACAGCGAAGCGGCCGGGATACTCGATGTCTTTCCTGATATAGTTCTGGCTGAAGGGCGGATTGGCGAGAACCCGGTCGTAGCGCTTGAGCTCGCCGTGTTCGTCCTTATGCTGCGGCCTGCGTATCGTGTCTTCCTGCCGGATGTCCGCGTGCGAAATACCGTGCAGGAGCATGTTCATTTTACAGATAGACCAGGTAGTGCCGATCTTGTCCTGCCCGTAGAGTGACAGGTCCCTCGGGTCACCCCCGCATTCCTGAATGTAATCTCGACTCTGTATCAGCATGCCGCCGGAACCCGCCGTCGGGTCATAAATGCTCATTCCAGCCCGGGGCTCGACTATCTCGACCATCGTGCGCACGACATCGGTGGGAGTATAGAATTCCCCGGCCTTCTTGCCCGCCGAATCGGCGAAATACTTGATCAGGTACTCGTAAGCTGCGCCAAGCAAGTCGGGGAACTCGAAATTTTCATCGCGGAGCGGGATCTTCTCGAAGTTCTGTATGAAATCGGACAACGTGTCGTCGTCGAGCGTGCGCTGGCCGATCTTCCTGTTGAAGTTGATATGCTTGAGGACATCCTGCAGAGCATCGACATTGGCATCTTCCAACGCCTCAAGTGCCTTGTTGAGGGCGGTGCCGACGTTGGTCTTGAGGTGGCGTATACTGGACCAGCGCGCCTCCCTGGGGACGAAGAAGGTGTACTTGTCGGGATTGTCGAGTTGGGTAGCGATGACCGTGTCGGCCATTCCCTTTGCTTTTAATTCCCCGGCAAGCCGGTCGCGCTCCTGATCGAAGAGGTCTGAGAGCCTCTTCAGAAAAAGCATGCCGAAGATGTACTCCTTGTACTCCGATGCATCCATGTTGCCGCGCAGGTCGTCGCAAGCACGGAAAATGAGGCCTGACAGCTGGCTCAGGGTCAGCCTGGTCATTTGTATTCCTTCTTAGACACATCCGACTTTGTCGCCCCGGCTTGTTCTGCTACCCATTGATCGAAATCCACTCTTCGGAGTCGCCACTGGCCCCGGACTTTGAAGGCCGGTAACTCGCTGTTCTGAGCCATCGAATAAATCGTCTTCTCGGCCAGCTTCAGAATGGCGGCGACGTCTTTGATGGTCAGGATCTGATCATCGCCCATAGCTTTGCTCCAGGTGAGACAAGGGCATGTAAAGATATTAGATTCCAAGAAAGGGTATCATGTTCCAGCGATGCCTTCAAGCTCTATCCAAGTAGCCACAGACTCCGCGAACAATACTAAAAGAAGCGCTGTCGCTCCCGAAGAGGGCAGCACCTATTCATGAATGTAGGATAGAAGTGGCTCGTAGTCGCCTCTATCAGCTGCTTTCAGAGCATTAATGTAGAGTTCGCGAGCCGTGCCTGCCGAATCCAGGCTTGTCGCACCCCAATTAATCCGTGAGAAATCATTGTTAAACAACAGGATATCAGCAAGAAGCCTGGCGTGTCTCCCGTTGCCATTCACGAAGGGATGTATTGTTACCATTCTGTAGTGCAGGCGAATAGCCGATTCCTGGATGCTGAACACTAGTTCATCGAGCCAGAACTTGACATCATCAAGCAGTTTGTGTGTCTCAACTGTTACTTGATTCCATGACACTCCGATATTTTTATCGCTTTGCCTGAATCGTCCCGCCCATGTCCAGGTCTCATTAAACATTCGATTGTGCAGTTCCTTAATGAAGTCCAGCGTGAGTACTTCGCTTCTCTTCCTGGATAATCCCCACAACATGGCCTTTTGGATATTCTGACTCTCCCATTCGTTTAACTCACGCTGAATGGTGATATGGTCGGGAATCAGTCCAGCTGCTTCATCCTCATTTATAGGGCTGGCACCTTCCGGGTAGACGAATTTCATATTTCATTCCAGAAGCCAGTACCTGGACTTATCAACAGGTTTGTTGCAGCAGCCTCGATTTGACGACTTATCTCTTTATCAGAGACGCCCTGATCTTCCAGTTCCATTGAGGTTGCAGCTGATTGTACTAAAGTCCGTGCTCGACGAAGAGCCTGTTGCTTCATGATGTCATTGAGGCTTGTCCTTGGAACTAAAGCATAGACCAAATCGCATTCCAGACCACTCGCAAGTTTTCTTAAGGATGAGAGACTAATGGTGTCAGCTTCCTCACTGGCCTCTAGCTGGATAACAGCCGGTTGTGTGATGCCAACTCGTTTCCCAAGAACCTCAGAGGACATTCCCAACGCAGTTCTGATGGTTTTCACCCAGCCTGCCCTGGGCACTTCGTGTAAGTTTTTTCCCCGGAAGAGACTCAATTTTTCATCTATTTGTTTTCTCTTTAATTCCAGGAAGTTTTCTTTCATTTTAAGGCCTTTTCAATAAGTTATGACTTATTATATTTGGATATAATTATAAGATACAACTAATTATTGTCAAGTTATTTTATAAGTTATAGCTAATAATGACATTGGAATACCGTCGATAGTGGGCTTCACAGAGGTACTCAAACTGTGTCTTGGAAAGTGACGGCAGAGAGAAGCAGGGAATCCTCGAACCGCTGCCTGAACTCTTCGATATCCTTCGAATCTGCATAATTCACAATAGAGGTTACGAATTCGCCATGAGTGCGATCCTGCCTGTAATCGGGCTCCCGCGGGGGGTGCAACAGGTACCTTTCGATCTTGTCGATATCAGGATCGAAAAGGAGAGTGGTCGAGAAGAATAAAAATCCCTTCTCTCTGAATATGCAGCCTCCACCAACCTTTAATCCGTTCAGTGCCAGATCTGTTACACCTTCACGTCTGACTCCGGGGATTCCGCAGTCTGAAAGTCCCTTGATTAGCCATCCGGTAACTCTATCGTAAGCTTCGTGAATGCCTCCGAGTCCGGGTAGAGGTAGAGCAACCGAAAAGACCAGGTTTCCCCTGTCGAGTACGACGGAACACCCTCCACCCCTGCGACGGAGTACTGGAACTCGATCGGCGATGCAGTTTTGAAGGTTCAGTTCGATTTCCGGTTTGCTTCCCCGGCCCAGAACTACGGCTGTTTCA
>Ga0114919_10004373_pt1 | contig 11335 bp, 11 predicted proteins | sample BlataG_FD_88682 | JGI IMG/M metagenome (GOLD analysis project Ga0114919, IMG submission 88682) | Deep subsurface microbial communities from Black Sea to uncover new lineages of life (NeLLi) - Black_00105 metaG | ecosystem: Environmental > Aquatic > Marine > Oceanic > Sediment | place: Atlantic...
AAAGTTAGGTAGATTAAACTTAGGGGGGCAAATTCCGGGAATAAGAGTTAAAGTCTCTGGAGAAAAGAGAAACCCTTCAGATTTTGCTTTGTGGAAGTTTGCTTTGCCTTCTCATATTATGCAGTGGAATAGTCCCTGGAAACGGGGATTCCCTGGATGGCATGTAGAATGTTCTGCTATAAGTAGGAAGTATCTTGGAGATGTTTTTGATATTCATTGTGGCGGCGTAGACCACATTCCTGTGCATCATACTAACGAGATTGCTCAATTAGAAGGAGCTACTGGTAAAGTCCCTGCAAAATTCTGGATGCACGGAGAATTTTTATTAGTAGATGGAGGAAGAATGGGAAAATCCGAAGGAAATGCCTGGACTTTAAGGGATATAAGAAAGCGAGGATTTAGACCCCTGGCTCTACGCTACTTTTATCTTACTGCTCATTATAAGGCTAAGTTAAACTTTACCTGGAAGGCTTTAGAATCCTTCCAGAGGACATTAGAGAAACTTTGGGCAGAGATAGCTAACTATAGCGACCCAGAACCAGTAGATTCTTCATATAAAAAAGAGTTTTTCTCGGCAGTAGAAGAAGATTTGAATACCCCCAGAGCATTGGCAACGTTATGGAAAATGATAAAGGACCCTGATTTAAGAAGTGGCCAAAAAAGAACCTTAATTTTAGACTTTGATAAGATTTTAGGTCTGGGATTAGATAAAATAAAGAAAGAAGAAATCCCTCAGGAAGTAAAAGATTTATTAAAAGAAAGAAATAAAGCAAGACAGGCAAAAGACTTCGCAAAAGCAGATAGTTTGCGCGAAGAAATAAAAAAGAGAGGATGGATAGTGGAGGATACTCCTGAGGGAGTGAGAGTTAAAAAAATTTTATAAGGTGAAAGAATGAAAGAGAGATTTTTTAGTGGCGCTCAGCCTACAGGTAGACTCCATATTGGAAATTATTTTGGAGCCATTAAAAACTGGGTTCGGTTGCAGGATAAATATGAATGTATCTTTGGCATTGTCGATTATCATGCGATTACAGTAAGTTATGATCCTGAGGAAATGAAAAACCGAATTCTTGATTGTGCTATAAGTTATTTAGCCTGCGGAATTGATCCTGAGAAAAGTATTTTAATGCTCCAATCCCTTGTTCCGGAACATACGGAATTAGCCTGGATATTAAATACCGTAACTCCTCTTGCCTGGCTGGAAAGAGTGCCTACTTTCAAGGAGAAGGTTTCTCAACATCCCCAAAACATTAATGCTGGACTCCTTGATTATCCAGTATTAATGGCTGCAGATATTCTTCTTTATAAATCAGTAGTAGTGCCTGTGGGTGAGGACCAGTTACCTCATTTGGAACTTACCCGCGAGATTGCCCGCAAGTTTAACGGAACTTTTGGCTATACTTTTCCTGAGCCCAAAGAAATTGTAGGTAAAGGAGCCCGGATTTTGGGTCTGGATGGAATTAACAAGATGAGTAAGAGTTTAAATAATTGTATTTATTTAAATGATTCTCCCGAGGTTCTCTGGAAGAAGCTTTCCACGGCAGTTACCGATACTAATCGTAAACGAAGGAAAGATCCTGGAAATCCTGATATTTGTAATCTTTTTAGTATGCATAAACTTGTTTCTAAAAAAGAAGAAATTGAAATGATCAGAAAAGGTTGTCAGACAGCAGAAATTGGCTGTCTTGATTGTAAGAAAATCTTAGCAGAAAATATGAGTCGGGAATTTGAGCCAATCCGTGAAAAACAAAATATGCTCTGGAAAGATCTTCAGAAAGTAGAAGATATTCTTCGGGAGGGATCTAAGAAGGCGAGAATAATTGCTCGCCTGAGTTTAAGAGAAGTTAAAGAGAAAATAGGAGTATATTTTGGATGAGGAGAAAAATTGATTATAAGAAATGAAGTAAAGCCACGCATAGGATTAATGGGTAATCCTTCTGATGGATATTATGGAAAGACCATCGCCTTCTTATTTAATAATTTTTCTGCCCGAACTATTTTATGGGAAAGTCCCCAGCTTCAAATATTATCCAATCAACAGGATCGCTCTCATTTTAAGAGTATGGAGGAGCTGGTAGAAGATGTTAATGCTAATGGTTATTATGGAGGGATTTGTCTTATCAAAGCTACCATTAAGAAGTTTAGTGATTACTGCTATGAAAATAACTTAAGTTTTCAGAAGAAAAATTTTACTATTCAGTATGAGACAAATATTCCTCGAGGAGTGGGATTAGCAGGATCAAGTGCTATTATTACTTCTACTTTAAAATCCTTAATGCAGTTTTATAAAGTTTATATTCCCTTGGAGATTCAGCCTAATTTAATTCTTAGTGTAGAAAAAGATGAATTAAAGATTCAAGCAGGCCTGCAGGATAGAGTAGTGCAAGCTCTTGGAGGTATTGTTTATATGGATTTCTCCCGGGAAATAATGGAAAAACAGGGTTATGGTAGATATGAGATAATGAAGGTTTCTCTTCCCAATTTTTTTCTTGCATATCTTGATAAAGGTGAGGAATCCAACAAATTTCACAGTAACTTAAGATATAGGTATGAACGAGGAGAAAAGGATGTTATAGAGGCAATGAAAGAGTTTGCTTCCCTTACCGTAAAAGCAAAAAAAGTATTGGAAAGAGGAGATTATTTAGAGTTGGGAAAGTTAATGGACGCTAACTTTGATTTAAGAAGGGAAATTATGGGAGATAAGGTTATTGGGGAGAAAAATATTGAAATGGTAGAAATAGCACGAAGGATGGGCTCTCCAGCGAAATTTTCTGGTTCAGGGGGAGCGATAGTGGGTTTAATTAAAGATAATTTCTCGGAGCTAAAAAGAGTTTATGCATCCAGGGGTTTTAATATAATATCTGTAATCTGTGATGGATAATTACAAATTACAAATTTAAAAATGATGATAAAAAAAGCAGTTATTCCCGCAGCAGGTCTGGGGACAAGATTTCTTCCGGCTACTAAATCTCAACCAAAGGAAATGCTCCCTATAGTGGACACTCCTACTATTCAATATGTAGTAGAAGAAGCTATAGAAAGTGGCATCAAAGATATCTTAATAATTATTGGAAGAGGAAAGAGCGCTATTATAGATCATTTTGATCGAAATTTTGAACTGGAATATTATCTAAAGGAAAAAAAGGATAAGAAAAATTTAAAAGAGATTAAACGTATATCTAATCTTGCTAATCTTTATTTTATTCGGCAAAAGAATTTAAGAGGATTAGGGGATGCAGTAAGTTGTGCAGAAGAGCACATAAACAAGGAACCTTTTGCTCTTCTATTAGGGGATACTATTGTTTATTCTGTGAAACCCTGCACTAAACAGCTTATTTCTATTTTTAAGAAATATAAAAAAACTATTGTGGGGGTAGAAAGAGTTCCATTGGATAAAGTAAGTAGATATGGGATTATTAAAGGGCAGAAGATAAACGAGTCTCTTTTAAAAATAGAGGATCTTATAGAAAAGCCCTCTATAGATGAAGCCCCCTCAAATTTAGCTATTGCCGGTAGGTATATTGTTACCCCGGAAATTTTTGATTGTATAAGAGAAACTTTACCAGGGAAGAATGGAGAAATACAAATTACCGATGCTCTGAAATTGTTAGATGAAAAGTTAGCCTACATTTTTGAGGGAAAAAGATACGATATTGGAGATAAACTAGATTATTTAAAAGCTCAGGTAGAGTTTGGACTGCGAAGAAAAGAATTTGGTAATGAATTCAGACAGTTTTTAAGAAAATGTTTTCAGTAGTAAGTTAGAAATTTCTATATTTTGAAGAAAGATGCTTCTTTTCCTAATTCTTCTTCTATACGCAATAGCTGGTTATATTTAGCTAATCTTTCAGACCGTGCTGGTGCTCCTGTTTTAATTTGACCAGCACCTGTAGCTACAGTAACATCTGCTAAAAAGGAATCTTCAGTTTCCCCCGAACGATGAGAAAAGACAGATGCATACCCTGCTTTTTTAGCTATTTCTACAGTTTCTAAAGTTTCTGTCAAGGTTCCAATTTGATTTAACTTAATAAGAATGGAATTAGCTGTTTTTTCTTTAATCCCCCGTCTTAATCTCTGAGAATTGGTTACGAAAAGGTCGTCTCCCACAAGTTGAACTTGCTTTCCTAATTTTTCAGTTAGTTTTTTCCACCCAGACCAATCATCTTCAGCCAACCCATCTTCAATAGTAATTATAGGATATTTATTTATAAGGTTTTTATAAAATTCAATCATTTCTTCCGCAGTCCATTCTTTTTTTTCGGCTTTAAGAATATATTTATTATTATAAAAAAGCTCACTGGCGGCTACATCAAGCGCCAAAGCGATTTCCTCTCCCGTTTTATATCCTGCTTTTTCAATAGCTAAAAGAATAATTTGGATAGCTTCTTCATTAGACTTTAAGTTTGGAGCAAATCCCCCTTCATCCCCCACGGAAGTACTAAGGTTTTTTGATTTCAAAACTGATTTTAATACCTGATAGACTTCAGAGGCCATTCTCAAACTTTCTTTAAAAGAGTTAGCCCCTATGGGAGCAATCATAAATTCCTGGATATCCACATTATTGTCTGCATGCTTACCCCCGTTAAGAATGTTTAATAAAGGCAAGGGAAGAAGGTGAGCATTTACCCCCCCAAGATATTGATAAAGGGGTAAACCTACAGATTTTGCTGCCGCTTTAGCTACGGCTAAAGAAACACCTAATATAGCATTTGCTCCCAGCTTTCCTTTATTCTCTGTTCCATCAAGTTCAATCATTTTTTTATCAATCTCTATTTGTCTGATAGGGTTCATTCCTTTAATTTGAGGAGCAATGATCTCATTAACATTTTTTACAGCTTTTTTTACCCCTTTTCCTTCAAATCTTCCTTTATCTCCATCTCTTAGCTCTACTGCTTCATGAGTTCCTGTAGAAGCACCTGAAGGAACGGCTGCTCTTCCCATATTTCCATCAGATAAGACTACATCTACTTCTACTGTAGGATTCCCCCGGGAATCTAAAATCTCACGTGCATAAACTTTTTCAATTGCAGACATATAATTTTTCCTTTCTTAAAGTGCTATCACCCAACTTTTATACAGAAAAGTTGGTAGTCGTAAGGCTCTAAATTTGCGGGGGACGAGCCCCCGCGCTACAGATAACACCGTAGCGTTGGGGTTTATCCCCAACAAAGAGATATATGCGTTACGCAACCTAAAGGTTGCGGCTACCATTTGCTTCAGGGTAGCCTAGAAAGAAATGTCAAATGTTGAGACCTGACCCCTTATTTATTCAAGCAAAAGGGACTACGGTGAGAATTTTTGCTGTCTGTTCCGGATAGCGAGCAATAAACCGAAGTTCATCCTCAGTAAGAGGTTTTTGAGTATGGACATTAGCGTAACGCACTAATTCTAATATCTTATAAGCTTCCTTTTCATCTTTAAATTCAATTTCCAGTTTGTTATATACATTCCTGAATCCTTTAATTCCTCCATATTCTCCCGTAGTTATTTTTCTCCCTGTTTCTATTATCTCGGGATCACCTCTTCCTAGTTCCTCGAAATCATAAAGTTCATAATTACGACGATCCTTTAAAGCTCCGTCAGCGTGAATCCCTGACTCATGAGCAAAGGCATTATCTCCTACTCCTGGTTGGTTAATAGGGAGGGGAACTCCAAAAGCATAAGATGCATATTTAGCAATTTTCCAGGCATTAGAAAGATCTGTTCTTTCGTCCAACAAGGATAACTTCTCAAACCCACTAGATTTTTTTAGAGCAAGAATTACAGAAACTAAATCAGCATTTCCCGCTCTTTCCCCCATTCCGTTTATAGTAGTATTGATATAAGCATCCACTCCATTTTCTATAGCTGCTTTAGCCCCGGCTATTGAGCAAGCTACCGCCATACCCAGGTCATTATGGCAATGTAATTCTATGGGTATCTTCACCTCATTAGTTAATTTTTTTATGCGCTCATAGATAGTAAGAGGATCATCATAACCCAGGGTATCGCAATATCTTAAACGGTCAGCTCCTTCCTCTTTAGCTATGCGAGTAAACTTAATTAAAAATTCATCATCGGTTCGAGAAGCATCTTCTGCATTAACTCCTACTGTTTTAATTTTCCTTTTTTTTGCTTCTCGAAGAGATTCTATCATCATTCCTATTATACTGGGCTTTAAGGGATCTTCTTCTGGTTCCCTCACTATCTTATTTTGAAACTTGCCTTTCACCATTTGATTAGAAGTGGAAATAGAAATGTTAATATGTTCTACTCCTATTTCTGCTGCTTTTATGACATCTTCTTTTACTGTTCTACACCATCCACTCAGTCTTATAGGTTTAAGGACTCCCATTTTAGCGAGCTCTAAATTAGCCTCAAGATAATTTTTTTCATGGTTTGTAAAAGGGAAACCAAATTCTGACTGAAAGATACCCACCTCATTTAAATAGAGATTAATAATAGTTTTTTCCAGCTTTGCTAATCCTAAACGGGATGTCTGCACTCCATCGCGATTGGTAACATCAATAATATAAATTTTATTCTTTTTTTTCATCTTCTCTTTTTTTTACTTCTATTTGCACAGGGATTTTAACCTCAGGATGAAGTTTTAAAAAAATTTCCTTAACTCCAATAATACGAATTGGCTCTTCGAGATCTATTTTCCGATGGTCTATTTCCAACCGAAATTTTCTTTCTATCTCCTTGACAATATCCTGAGAAGTAACCGCACCAAATAATTTCCCTTCTTCTCCCATTTCTCTTTCTATAGTTATTTTAGCATCTTTTAATTTTTTTGCTATCCGAAGAGCTTTATACTTATCTTTTTCTCTTTTTTGCTGAAAGATTCTTTTTCTTTCTTCTTTTTGCTTAATATTTCCTGGAGTTGCTTCTAAAGCTAAATTTTTAGGAAAAAGAAAATTGCGAGCATAACCCTTGTTTACTTCTACTATTTCATCTTTTTCCCCAAGTCTGGATACTTCTTCCTTTAAAATAACTTTCATTTCTTTCTCCCTATTTGGTAGTCGCGGGCTTTAGCCTGCGCTTGGACGCAATAGCTTTCCTTTCTTTACGCAACCTAAAGGTTGCGGCTACCATAAAATTTTTGACATTATTTATAAGGCAAAAGAGCCATTTCTCGAGCTCTTTTAATAGCTTTAGCTAATTTCCTCTGATGTTTAGCACATACACCCGTCCGTCTTCTTACCTTTATTCGCCCACGATTATCCAGATAACGATACAAAGTTTTTACATTTCTATAATCTATAAAATCTTTTACTGAAGAACAAAAAATACAATTTTTCCTCTTTCTAAATTTTTGGGTTAACAAATTTTCTCTCCTCTTAAATTTTTATCATAAAGGGGCCTTTTCAATCTCATTCTCTGTTTTTTCTTCTGTTGTCTCCGTTGTCTCTGGAGGAGCTTGTTTTTTAAGTCTTTGCAGAAATTCTACTCTCCAGGCAACTACTTCTGCTGTTTTTCTTTTTATTCCGTCCTTATCTTCATAAGAACGAATTTGTAATCTCCCATCCACCGCTACCTGACTCCCTTTTGTTAAATATTCAGAACATCTCTGGGCTTGTTCTCGCCATACTACTACAGGAATAAAGTCAACGGCTTTTTCATTTTTTAAATTTCCAGAAAAGCGATTTACAGCTATGGTGAAATTTACTACCGGTGTTCCATCAGGAGTATATCGTAATTCAGGATCTCGTGTTAAGTTCCCTATTAGAATCACATGATTAAGGCTCGCCATTTTTTTTCCTCCTTTTTATTACTTTTTCTCCAAAAAACCATTTTTCATCCTTATAATCATTAATCGTTTTATTTCTTCTTTAGATATAAGAAACTTATGAAATTTTTCTATCTGAGAAGAGTCTATCTGGAGATAAAAAGTTATAAAAAATCCTTCTGCCATTTTTTTTATCTCGTGAGCGAACTTTTTTACCCCTATTTCCTCTATATTTTTTATTTCTCCCATATCTTTATCATTAAAATTTTTAATTTCCTCTATAATTTTGTCCTTCTCTTCTTTGTTTAACTCTGATCGCATTATACAGGTAACTTCATACAAAGGCATTCTTCAGCTCCTTTTATACTATTCGGCCACTAATTATCACAAAAATCAGCAAACCAATAATAAGTCAATTACAGATTACTTTTTTTCATACTCATTCATGTAAATTTGTGGCTAAATAATTACTATTAATTGCTAAATCTAAAATGGAGTACATCTCCATCTTCCACCTTATAGTCCTTTCCTTCTATTTTTATTTCCCCTTTCTCTTTTGCTTCTTTTATAGAGTGAAGTTCCAAAAGACGAGCGATAGGGATTACTTCTGCTCGGATAAATCCTTTTTCCATATCCGAATGAATTTTCCCTGCTGCTTCCCGGGCCATAGTTCCTTTCTCTATTGCCCAGGCTCTTACTTCTTTTCCACCAGTAATAGTAAAAAAGGTAATTAAGTTAAGTAACTGGTATACCCGTTTAATTAATCTATTTTTCCCCTCTTCTTTTATCTTTAATTCTTTTAAAAATTCTTTCCGTTCCTCCAGGGGAAAATCTGTTAGTTCCATTTCTAACTGGGCACATATTTCTACCCACTCAGTTTTTCTTTGTTTGAGAAATTCTCTTAATGTTTTAAGAGAAGAATTTATTACCTCCTCCCCCTCTATGTTGACAACATAAATAAGAGGTTTTGCTGTTAAAAATCCTTCCTTTGACAGTTCTTTTATTTCTGTTTCTGAACAAATAGAATGGGGAGATTTTCCTTTTGTTAAGGTTTGTTTAACTTTTTCAAAGAGGTGAATTTTTTCCTTTTCTACTGATTTTATCAATTTATTTGATTTTGTCAAACGCTGTTCTACCATTTCCAGATCAGAAAGAAATAATTCCAATTCGAGAATTTCAATATCTCTTATTGGATCTATGCTTCCTTCAGGATGAGAAACCCCTTTTCCCTTGAAGCTCCTTACAACTTCTATTAGAACTTCTATCCCTCTTATTCTACTTAAAAATTCATTGCCCAATCCTTCTCCTTGATGAGCATTTTTTACTAATCCAGCCACATCTATAAATTCTATTGTTGCTGGAACTATTTTTTGGGGATTTATGAGTCTGGATATCTCTTCAAGACGCCGGTCACGAACATAAACTATTCCCTTATTGGGAGAAATAGTAGAAAAAGGGAAATTAGCTACCTCTGCCTCCCCCTCGGTAAGAGCATTAAATAAAGTAGATTTTCCTACATTAGGTAAACCAATGATTCCGGATGAAAGATTAGCCATAGTTTACTCACTATAATTTTCATGAAAATTTGTTCGCAGTGAATCTAATAACTGTAAGTAACTTCTTAATCCCCTTTTTTCTGCTGGTGTCCGTAATCTACTTAAAACCCTTTCTTGAATTTGTCTAATTCTTTCTCTACTAACTCCGTATTTTTTCCCAATTTCTCGAAGAGAATAGACTTCCTCATCCTCCTCTAATCCAAATCTTAGTTTTAAAATCGTTAACTCTCTTTTATCTTTTACTACCTTTTCTAATAGTTTCCTCACTTCTTTTTTTAAGACTTTTAAAGTATACTTATAGGCAGGAGGGGAGATAGTAGAGTTGGGAATAAAGTCTATCATAGATACATTGTCCTCTTTTTTTAAAGGTTTATCCAAAGAGATAATTCCTTGTTGAGTTATTCCCATAGCTTTTTTAATCTTTTCTGGAGAGATATCAATTCGTTCTGCAAGTTCTCCAGGGGTAGCTTCCCTTTTTAACTTTTCTTCCATTTGCATGGAAACCCTTCTCATTTTTCTTAACAGTTGCACTACATGCATAGGGAGACGAATAGTCCGGGACTGATTAGCAATAGCTCTGGATAGAGCCTGACGTATCCACCAACTACCGTAAGTACTAAAGCGTCTTCCACATTTACTATCAAATTTATCTACTGCTCGAGAAAGTCCAATATTAGCCTCTTGAATAAGATCTGAAAGAGGAACACCTCTTCCAGTATATTTTTTAGCAAAGCTTACTGCCAAACGCAGATTAGCCTCCATCATTTTTTTCTTATTCGCTTCATACTGTGTTCTTACTTCTTTTATTTTTTTAAGAAGATGTTCTGTATTTTCTGGAGTTTTAGAAGATTTTAATACTTTTTTTATTTCTCCCCCTTTTTTTTCTAAAAAATTGCACAAAACTCTTGTTTTTTCTATATTTCCTTTAATACCTACAAGATTTTCTTTAACTCCCTCTGCTTTTTCGTATAAATAGAGGAGCTTTTCATTTCTTCTAATAAGATTAGCCATCTGAAGAACAAGTTCTGTAAGTATCTGTCTGGTTTTATTCAATTTTTCTGCTAACTTTTCTTCTTCTTCTTTGCTAAGCAATGGAATTTGCTTAATCTTATCTAAATACTTTTTAATAGGAGCTCCAGAAAATCTTTCTTCCATTTTTAATTCTTACTCTTTTCTAAAATTTTAAAATTGTCAATAAAAGAAGGAGTTAGCATTTTACTTTCTATTCTATAAAGAAGATAACCTTCAAGAATTTTTTTTATCTCTTTTTGTGTTTTCTCGTCTATTATTAGCTCGGTACTTCTTTCTAAATTTAAATAAAGAAGTGATTTTAATGCTCCCAGGGTTTTTTGAGAAATAGTTAATTTCCTTTTTTTATCTCTTTCTTCACAGCTTTTACAAATAATTCCTCCTTTTATTATACTAAAAAAAAGAAAATTAGTCATCTCTATTTTTTCTCCACAATAAATACAATCTTCTAAAGATGGTCTGTAGCCCAAAATGTCCAATAATTTTAGCTCAAAAGAATGAATTGAAATATTCAAATCTTTTTTAGAAATTTTTTCTATAAGGAAAAGAGTTTTTAAAAGCAAGCGAAAAAGATCTGGCAAAGCTTCTCTTTCCGCCGATAATTTAATTACCAATTCTGCTAAATAAGAACTATAGGCAAACTTAACTAAATCCCGGCGAATTCCTAAAAATGGACACATAACCTGGGATTCACTTAGAGTATCCAGGCCACCTCTTGTATTTCGATAAACAAGAAGATTTAAATAAGAAGGTGGTTGTATCGCAGGAGCAAATTTACTCTTTATTTTTCGTCCGCCTTTAACAACTATTCTTATCTTTCCGTATCTTAAAGAGTAAAAAACCACTATTTTATCTTGCTCTTTTAAATCATAATCCTTTAAAACAACTGCTTTTGTTTTATATAAATTCATTTTGTTATTTTAAGACTATAGCAAAAAGTTTTTAATTCGTCAATTTTTTCGATAGCCCAGCTATCTTTTGGACAAAAAATTGGTAGGCGTGAGGCTCAGAGCCTGCGGGGGACAAGCTCCCGCGCTAT
>Ga0114919_10004374_pt1 | contig 11334 bp, 5 predicted proteins | sample BlataG_FD_88682 | JGI IMG/M metagenome (GOLD analysis project Ga0114919, IMG submission 88682) | Deep subsurface microbial communities from Black Sea to uncover new lineages of life (NeLLi) - Black_00105 metaG | ecosystem: Environmental > Aquatic > Marine > Oceanic > Sediment | place: Atlantic...
GAACTGGATATTGATACAGGAGCTGATGTATGAGTCCTTTTAACAAAGATGCTGAATTCGCCCTAGAAGAAGCTACCATCCAGCATTTTGAAGCCTTGGGGTGGGAGTCCATACATGCTAAAGATGAAATGGATGGCGATCCCAAGCTACTGGGCCGTGAACACCAGGGCGAAGTAGTACTGAAACGGTATCTTTATCCTGCCTTACAAAAATTCAATCCTGGTCTACCTGAAGAAGCTTTGGACCAGGCGGTCAAACAGCTTATTCGTGATAGATCCGCAATGAGTATTGCTAGGGCCAATCACGATGTGTACGGCCTCATTAAGAATGGCGTAGTTGTGAACTTTCGGGACAAAGACGGCAATGACACAACGGAACGTATAAAGATCGTTGACTGGAATTCGCCTGAAAACAATCACTTCTTGCTTGTCAGCCAGTTTTGGGTGGCTGGCGACCCTTACCGCCGCAGGGCTGACCTTGTCGGGTTTGTTAACGGCATACCTCTACTTTTCATTGAATTAAAGGCTCCGCATGAAAACATCAAGCATGCTTTTGATGATAATCTCAAAGATTATAAAAGTACCATTCCTCAGCTCTTATGGTATAACGCATTTATTATCCTTTCAAACGGCGCACAGACAAAAATAGGGTCCGTGACATCCCCATGGGAACATTTTGCCGATTGGAAAAAAATCAATGAAGAGGGAGAGGCCGGAGTCATTTCACTGGATACAATAATCCGCGGAACCTGTGAAAAAAAGCGTTTTCTGGATATTGTGGAGAATTTCTGCATCTTTCAGGAAGCCTTGGGAGGACTCATCAAACTTTTAGCCAAAAACCACCAATATCTTGGTGTCAACAATGCTATCGAAGCCGTTAATATGGTTCAGCAGAACAAAGGCAGGCTTGGAGTTTTCTGGCATACACAGGGAGCAGGCAAAAGTGCCTCCATGATCTTTTTCAGCCAGAAGATCTTGCGGAAAATGCCAGGCAACTGGACTTTTGTAATCGTAACTGACAGGAAAGAGCTTGATGACCAGATCTATAAGACCTGCAAGGATTCTGGCATCATAACGGAAGGACATGTCCAGGCTCGGAGTAGCACCCACCTGCGGCAACTCCTGGCGGAGGACCACAGATTTGTATTTACATTGATACATAAATTCAGGACTGAGAATGGGGAGAAACATCCTGTTCTTTCCTTAAGAGATGATATCATTGTCATAACTGATGAGGCCCACCGCAGCCAGTATGACATTTTGGCTCAGAATATGCGGGATGCTTTACCCAATGCCTCTTTCATTGGATTTACAGGAACGCCTCTTATAAAGGGAGAAGAAGAGAAAACTCGGGAAGTATTCGGTGATTATGTAAGTATTTATAACTTCAGCCAGTCTATTGAAGATGGGGCGACAGTACCGCTTTATTATGAAAATCGAATTCCTGAAGTCCAGCTCACAGTATATGGCAAAGAACACATGAACGAAAGAATGTATCATATCATTGAAGAAGCTATGCTGGATGTAGAACAGGAAAAGAAACTGGAACTGGAATTTGGGCGGATGTATCACATCATCACACGAGATGATCGTCTAGAGAAAATCTCAGAAAATATCGTAGAACATTTTATGGGACGCGGTCACCGTGGGAAAGCGATGTATGTGGCTATTGATAAAGCCACAGCCGTGAAAATGTATGATAAGGTTAGTGCCCATTGGAAAGAGACGATTGAAGATCTCAAAAGGAGATTGAAATATACCCGGGGAGATGAAAGTAGATTCCTACAGGAAGAAATTAAATACATGGAAATGACGGATATGGCTGTGGTAGTTTCACCTGGTCAGAACGAAGTTGAAGAAATGCGATTAAAAGGTGTGGATATACTCACTCACCGCAAGCGGATGGTGAAAGAAGACCTGGACAAGAAGTTTAAAGACCCGGATGATCCTTTCAGGCTTGTATTTGTCTGTGCCATGTGGATGACAGGATTTGATGTCCCTTCCTGCTCGACGATTTATCTTGATAAGCCCATGCGGAATCATACTTTGATGCAGACGATTGCCAGGGCTAACCGGGTGTTTCAGGACAAGCCTAATGGGTTGATTGTGGATTATGTAGGTGTTTTTCGGAATTTAGAAAAGGCACTGGCTATATATGCTGCTCCAAGTGGGGGGAGAGAAGATCTGCCCATAAAGAATAAAGATGAGCTTAAAACAAAGCTTGATCAGGCCATCCATGATGTTAAAGATTTCCTGAAGCCATTCGGAGTGGATCTTGAGGCTATTCGAAAAGAAAAGGATGTGTTTAAACGGGTGGCACTGAAAGATGAGGCAGTTAATCATATTCTAGTAAATGATGATTCTAAGAAGGAATATCTACACAAAGCTGATATTGTTAAAAAGATTTATAAGGCGTATTTACCTGATCCTATTGAAGCAGAAACAGCGGAAACAGCCTATTTGATTCGAAGGATTGCAAAATCAATTCGCTCTATAGTTGAGCCCCCCAAAGTCGATCATGTTATGGCCGATATTGATGCTTTGCTGGACAAATCGGTTGAGGGATTTGTAATGGAAGAACCTGAGGGGGGCTACAGATCATACGATCTTTCTCAAATTGATTTTGAAGCATTGAGGAAAAAATTTGAAAAAGCTCGTAAGCAGATTGTTATGGAACAGCTTAAGAAAGCCATTGAGGAAAAACTTAAGTGCTTGATTCAGGCAAATCGAACTCGAATGGATTTTGTCGATAAGTTTAAACAATTGATTGATGAGTATAATGCTGGGGCCAGTAGTGTAGAAGAGATTTTTAGAAAACTTTTAGAGTTCGCCCAGAAGCTTAAGGAAGAGGAAAAACGCTTCATGCGTGAGGGGCTGCAAAGTGATGAGGAACTTGCAGTCTTTGACATCCTGACGAAGCCTGATATGACGCTGTCCCAGAAAGAAATCAAACAGGTTAAACGGATCGCACGTTCACTTTTAGAAAATCTAAAGACGCAGAAATTAGTACTGGACTGGAAGAAAAAACAACAAACACGGGCTGGAGTGAAACTAGCTATTGCAGATATTTTAGACCAGCTTCCAGCAGCCTACACGAAAGATATTTATGAGCAGAAGTGTGATGCTGTATATCAATTTGTATATGACCTTGAATTAGGCGCGGAAAAAGTAGCTCAAGCATATTCATATCATTAAAAAATTTTTTACATATATTTATTGCACCAAGATTATAAAAATCGATCTATTAAATAGAATGTTAGAGAAAATTAGGGGAATAAGCCCATAAATTACAGATAGGGAGGTTTATAATGGTTGAAAGTGAAAAAGATATTAAATATTCTGGTGACAAATTACATAATTAAAATAATTAAGTAACGTGTCCCCAGATTTGTCTAGAAAAGATTCTTTAAAAAAAGTTGCTAGGTCTAAGTGAAAAAAATTGGGATTTAAATTTAGATAAATATAGGCATTAAAGAAATCGATAAATAAATTTGCATGAGTTATGAAAGTTCCTAAAATTCCGAATTTCAGGAGCCCTGATTTTCAAAGCTTAATAAACAAGCTTATAAAGGGCACTTGTATATTTTTGGGAGCTGGAGTATCGAAATTAGCTGGGTATAAGTTATGGAGTGAAATTTGTGAAAGTATGGTCTTATTATTCTGGGAATCAAGATCTAAATTAGAAAAGAAAAGTATTGATTTTAATAATTCTACTAAAGAAATTTTACTAAGTATGAAAGATAGAAATCCCAAGGAAGTATTGGATTATCTTTATGTAAAAGATAAAAAATTATTTGAGCATTCAATAGAAAAGATGTTTAAAGAAGATGAAAAAAAAGAAGAAACTAAAGTTTATGAAGAACTAGCAAAAATAGTAAGATTAGGGAAAAATTATTTTGTACTAACAAATATAGACACTTCTTTTCAGAGATACTATGGAATTCAGGATAGCGATGTTTCTATTAATCCATATTTTTCTGGTGGCTTAAAAGAGTTAAATTATCTTCATGGTAGACTCGATAAAAAGGAGACCTGGGTTTTTACAACCAAACAATATAACTTAAATTATTTAGATGAGAACAGTAGGACATTTAAATTTTTGGTTGGGTTATTTAAGAATCATGATGTTTTGTTTATTGGTTATAGTCTTAGAGATCATGAAATACAACAAGCTATAGCAAAATCGAGATTGTTGGACAATAATAAGATTCACTATCTTCTCGTAGAATATGATGAATTGAAGAAGAAGGATCTTGAGATTAAGGAAGATAGCTTTAGAGATATTTATGGAACTCATTTTATTAGATATAATATTGAAAATGATGGCCCCTCTTTATTGCTTGATGTAATTAGAGAATTAAATATCGCAGTTAAGGCAAGATTAGAAAAAGAATTGGAGGTTTAGATTATGCAAAACAGAGTGTTTATTTGTCATTCCTCTGGAGACCATGACTTTGTTTTTCGTTTAGTCAGGAGAATGAAGAAAGATTTTATTAATATATGGATAGATGAATTTGAAATTAGAACAGGTGATTCAATTACCGAAAAAATTAGTCATGGATTAAAAGATAGCAATTTTTTTATAATAGTCATTTCTAGAAATTCCATCAATAGTGAGTGGGTAAATAGGGAACTAAATGCAACGCTCATGAGGCAAATCACCAAAAGAGATATAAAAATATTGCCAGTAGTCTTAAATATTGAATTTACAGAACTTCCCCCATTAATTCAGGACATCAAGGCTGTGAGGTTTTCAAGAAATAGAATAGATACAAAGAATTATAAGAAATTAATTGAACCAATAAAGGACAGAGACAAATCAGATGCATTAACTAAATTTCAAGATGTATATTTTGAAAATATTGAACATATTGATTTAATTCTATCTAAAGAAAAACCAACAAGACAGGAGATATCATTCGCATTAAAACTTATTGAAAAAAAAGAATATAGGAATTACTTTTTTAAAAAAATTCAAGATGTAAAATGGTTTGAAATTCTTAAACAGTATGGTTGTTTTTCACCTGATGAGGCGCCTGTTGCAAAGAGGACCAAAAATGGTGGATATTATTTACCGATATGGGATGTTCTTGATTACTTAGAACAAGTTTCTAAGCGAGTCTATAAACCTGGAAATGAGAGATTTTCAGATGAATTGATTAGTATTATTAAAGAAGTCACTTCATATCATTTACTCAAGAGAAAGAGTTTGGATAATTTCCGAACTTGGTGGTATTTTGTCAAAATACTCTTAAATATACCTAATAATAAGATTTCATTTGATATTATGAAGCTAATTCCTGCTTGGCTCGACTCACAATTTGATAATATTTTACAGGGTGGCGATATAGCCTCAAAGCTTTTACCTAAGTTTTTAAATAGTAATAACCCTGAAGATTGGAAAAAGGCAGACAAAATAATTGAATATGTAACAGCTATAAAATGGATTAATGTTTCAAAAATAGAAAAGAAATTTTTTAAAAAGAAAGAAGAGCCAATTTTAGTCCTTGAGCCTTATTGGTTATTAAAAGCCTTCAAAGAGAATGTGAATGAAATAGGAACGAAGTGCAATCGAGATTTAATATTTATTATTGCAGCTAGATTGAAAGAAATTCTGAAAAAAGAATTTCAAAGAATCGGTAAATACCAGGATTTTTCTCAATATTGGTTCAGCTCACTATTTTCAGATCCTGGAAAAAGAATCCATTCTCCTAAAGAAGCATTAACATTAATTTTAAGGGATATTATTTTGGTTAAAGCAAGGTGTGATGATTCTTCTAGTATTGTCGTTTTTAATAGATTTTTAAGTAATGAATATCCATATCCTATTTTTAAAAGAATATTTTTATATGCAATTGGAAATGAATGGGAAAAATATAAAAATATATTTTGGGATTTGGTAGAAACTGATAAAAGTCTTTCCTTGTTTAATAAACATGTATTTGAGCCTGAAGTTTATAAAATTCTAGAATTAAACGCCAAAAATTTTACTATAAAAGAAAAAGAATTAATTAAAAAAATTATAAATAAAGGCCCAAGTAGGAAGATGCCAGAAGAAAATCGAAGGAATATTATCGCTACTTGGAAACAAAAATGGTATTCTGCTATAAAGTCCGACCCGTATTTTATATCTTTATATGAAAAGCAGAAAAAAATTACTAAAAAAGAAGAAGTTATTAATTTTAGAAGAGTTCAATTTAAGTGGGGTGAAGGTCCATCGCCAATATCAAAAGAAGAAATGTTGCGAATGTCCAATGCAAAAATTGCAAATTACCTTATAAATTTTAAAGAAAAGGATCATTGGGAAGGACCTACAATTGGAGGATTATCAATAATCTTAAAAAGTTGTGTAGAGGAATACCCCGAGAAATTTGTTGAGGGATTAAATGAGTTTTTTCATCTTGGATATCTTTACATATATGATATTTTGCACGGAATAAAAGATGGATGGAAAAACAAGAAGTCAATAAATTGGGCTAATTTATTTAAATTTATTAAGAGATATATCAAACGAAGTGGTTTTTGGAAAGATAAATATATAGTTGATGGTGATAATTGGCCAGCCAGTCATTATTGGATAACCGGGATGATTGGAGAATTAGTACAGGAAGGGACAAAAGATGATAATTGGGTGTTTTCTGAAGATCATTTTGATGATGCCAAAGAAATTTTATTCGAACTACTTGATCAAGAAATAGTGGAAGAGAATGTAGATAGAGATGATTATGTAACTTTTGCCCTAAATTCAGTACATGGAAAGTTAATTACAGCTTTGATTTTTTTAGCTTTGAGAATTGCTCGCGTTAAAGAAAAAAAAGGCATAAAAAAAGATGTCAAGTGGTCTTTAGATATAAAGAAAAAATATGAAGAATTATTGAGTAATGAAATTACCGAAGCATGCATTCTTTTCGGTCAATATATGCCTCAATTAAATTACCTAGATAAAAATTGGGTTGAGGATAAAGTTTCTTCTTTTATTCATTCAGTAAAACCGGATTTATGGGAAGCTTTTATGAGTGGTTATTTGTTTGAAGGATTAGTTTACAAAGGTCTATACATTTTGATGAGAGAGCATTATTTGCAAGGAATTGAGTTTCCTTTTAAAGATAAAAATTCAAGAGATCAACTCGTTCAGCATATTTCTCTTGGTTATCTGCAAGGATATGAGAATTTTAGTAAGGAAAGTTTATTTAGTAGATTGCTAAAAAAATGGGATCTTTCTCAAATAAAAGAAGTCATCAGATATTTTTGGATGCAGCATGATTTGTTTTTAGAGAAGAAAGGGATAAGGTTAAAAGCTATGGATAGACAAAAAAAAGATGAAATGAAAAGTAAGATAGTCGAATTTTGGAAAGAGGTTTTCAATGAAAGGTATAAAAAGGATAAGAGTTTGAAAAAGAAAGATAAGGAGATTTTATCTGAATTGTCAAAATTAACTGTTTTTTTAGAGAGAATCGATATTGAAAATAGAGAATGGTTATTAAAGCTTGCTCCTTATGTTCACATAAACTTTAATTCTCCTTTTTTTATTGAATGCCTAAATAACATAAAGGATAAGGATGAAGAAACCACCAAAAATGTTAGTGATATTTTTTTAAAAATGTTAGAAAGCTTTACTCCAGATTTTGATAAGGACCATATCCGTTCGATTATAGACTACTTATATAAGACATGTAATAAAGATAATGCAGACATTATTTGCAATCTTTATGGCTCTATGGGATATGATGATTTATTAAGAGATATTTATGAAGAAGGTCGGAAAAGAAAAGGCCTTTGTGAGAAATGAATAAATAATTAAGTATCGTGTCTCAAGATTTTCTTTGCATTGGATATTGGCCGATATAAACTTGAACAGCTATCCAAGGAATTCAAAGAGATTGGTCTTGAAAAGAAACCAGTCATGATGGTTCTCTGCGAGGATACCAAAGTCGCAGATTTCACGATGGAGCATTTCGCAACGTTATGCGATGAGAATGGAGATTATTATGATGAAAATCACGTTATGGTAATTCATTCAGATTTAAAGGATAAGGAATTAGAGGAGGCCAGAAAGAGGCTGGATAAAATCGATATTGATGATGACCCTCTCAGGGTGGTTATCTCTGTTCTCATGCTTCGAGAGGGATTCGATAAAAATAATATCTGTGTCGTAGTCGTTTTGAGAGCGACGGAAGCGGACCTTCTTTTGGAACAGATTGTGGGACGTGGCCTTAGGCTCATGTTCCCAGCCTATCAATATCCGGTATTGCAAGATTCAAAGAAAGAGGCATATCATGAAATAAGAAGGAATAAGATTCCCTCAAGCTCCCTTGATTTTCTTTTTATCGTTGAGCATCCAAGATTCCGTGCTTTTTATGATGCCCTTAAGACAGAAGGATATTTTATTGGAGAAGGAGATACAAGCGGAGCTTCTTCAACAGGAGATATTATTCCCATTGATGCGATTCCGGAAAGAATTGACGAGTATGATATTGCATGGCCAATTCAAATTTTCGATGAAGGAAGGATGCCAGAGCTTGAACAAATTGATATCTCTGCTCTCCCAAAATATAGCGGAGATTTCCATCAATTAAGAAAATGGCTATCGAAATTGATAATCCAAGAGACTCATGTTGAGACGGGAAAGAAGACGAAGACATGGAAATTGGATAATGAATATTTTGATTATGCTCATTTCTTGAGACAGGCCTCCAGGGCAGTGGCATTTCGAGGGAAAACGGCGATTCTTTCAGCGAAGCGCGCGGAGATTGCAGAGTTGATTGATGATTATGTCTCGGAATATTGCTTCGGCGAATTCATAGATTTTTCGAAAAAAGAGAATTATTCCGTCTTGAACTATACGCTCGTATTCGACCATGTCGTGCGATCCATACATCAGGCAATCGTGAAATTAATTGAAGGTTATAAATATGTAGTAAAAGGAATCTGGGGGAAATTATCGGATGTGCCCAGAATCATGGTGAGAGAATCGAAATCCGTAGAGTCTGAGAAGAGCATCTATCCAAGGCTAGGATATCAAGCGAGAGGCGGGGGATTTGAGAGGGATTTCATGATTAAGGTTCTGAATCCCTCGGCAGGTGTTCTCTCATATGCCAAGCTGGATAGAAGCCATAACCTGAAAATCACTTACCGAGATGAAACGGGAATTCTCCGAAATTATGAGGTTGATTTCATCATAAAGACAGCTGAGAAGAATTTTATTTTAGAAACGAAGGCTGATAGAGATACTGGAAGCCCAAATGTCGCCGTGAAAGCCCGAGCGGCCGTTGCATGGTGTGAGCAGGCATCGACGGTCTCACCGCCAGATGAAATCACAAAGATAGATGAAGAAAGAATGGAATATATGGTTGCAGAGCGCAGAGCCAAATATGGGCAATCAAAAGAATGGGAATATTTGATAATATCTGAAAGTCTATTCAGAAATAATGAAAGATTAGGATTTGAGGCCTTCGTGCCCCTCTGTCAATCGCTTCGAGATCATATTATTGCTCAGGCTGAGAGCAAGTTATTTTTATTTTAATTTGTTGCTCTTTAAGATCAAAGAATATGCTTTAAATTGGTACCCTAACCATTTAATAAGATTTAGTCCATACAAATAAAAGATGTCATAGGAAAAGGAGAAGAGAAAAATGACCTTTTTTGAAGCTTCTTTGAAAGTACTAAGGGATGTGGGAGGTGGTCCTCTTCATTTCAGAGAGATTGCACAACGAGCCATTGAATCAGGATATATAAAAACATCAGGACGAACACCAGATGCAACAATCGGAGCCATGCTCTACACACATATAAAAAAAGCTGAGGCCTCTGGTCAAGAACCAAAAGTTTCCCAGGTCGGCAGAGGACAATTTATCTTGTCCAGGAAAGTGAAAAGAGGCCCTTTAAAGCTCCTTGAAGAAATGAATGAAAAGGTCCGATCTGAATTGTTCGAAAGAATTACAAATCTCCATCCACGAGCCTTTGAAAATTTTATAGGTGCATTACTTTCAAACATAGGATTCGAGAATGTTGTTGTCTTAAAATACAGTGGGGATGGTGGTCTTGATGTTGAAGCAGAATTAACAGTTGGTGGGGTTACAAATGTTAAAACAGCGGTTCAAGTCAAGAGTTGGAAAAACAATGTCCCAGGAAAAATAGTAAGAGAGCTTCGAGGTGGGCTAAAGACTGATCAAAGAGGTCTAATCATAACAACATCCTCATTTACAAAAGATGCAAAAAGAGAGGCAATTGAGGAGGGAAAAACTCCAATCTCGCTAATAGACGGAGAAAAACTTCTCGATCTTCTGATTGAAAATGAAGTTGGCATTTCGAAGAAAAAAATTACGTACTTAGAACTTGATCTTGAGAGAATTGAAGAATTCGAAGAAGAAACTGAAATATCACTTAAAGGTAAACATTTGGGATTTTGGCCCCTACCTGGGGGTGCAAAGAATTATGTTAAGTCGACTCAGAAAATGCTCAAATATGTTGCACAAAATGAACCTACCCAAGACCAAATGATTGCGTGGATGCCCTCAGCATTCCCTAAAGCTCAAAGTAAAAAGACAATTGTTACCTATATTCGTGTACTAACTAAATTGGGTTTATTAACCTTTGATGGAGAAGTAATAAAGATAACTGATGATGGGGCTGAAGTTCTGACGAAAACTCCAAAAGAAAAAATTCAGAGCCAGTTATGTTTGCGTGTAGCAGGGATTGAAGAATATTTAGATAGTCTTGAGAATGGGCCAATGACGCTCAAAGAATCACATGAATTTTTCAAAAAAACACTATCAGTAGATTGGGAAACGGATTACCAGACTAAGATTCGACTCCAGTGGTTGGAAAATGTAGATGCGATAAAAAAAGTTGGTAATAATTATATGCTGGCTCAATAGGAATATAATTTGGCTTCGAAATTCACCTCCGAATTCATCTATAAGGGGGATTGATATAAATTCTGTGTTTGTGTAATTTTAAATAATAAATAAAAATGACAATGGGATAAATTTAAATGTCTTCATCATTTATGTGGGTTGATTTTGCAGAAGATGACCGCCGGAGAATGATGGAGATCCTCCATCTTTTCCCTGAAAAAGAAATCCGTGAAGAGCTTGGAATAGGAACTGTTCGAGATGCATTTTCGGATATTCTGTTTCCTGGGACTAGTACACTTCATACCCGAGCAAAATATTTTCTGTTCATTCCTTGGATTTTTATGAAGCATGAGGGAAAGAAGACTTCTTCTGACAAAATTGAAGAATATTCCCGGAATGATGAAATCAACCTTATACGAGCACTAATTAGATCTGGAGAAGATGAGGGAGTCATAGGGAAAGTTGCTGGAAGCAAGCTC
>Ga0114919_10004375_pt1 | contig 11332 bp, 9 predicted proteins | sample BlataG_FD_88682 | JGI IMG/M metagenome (GOLD analysis project Ga0114919, IMG submission 88682) | Deep subsurface microbial communities from Black Sea to uncover new lineages of life (NeLLi) - Black_00105 metaG | ecosystem: Environmental > Aquatic > Marine > Oceanic > Sediment | place: Atlantic...
GGTTCGAAAAGGAAAGCTACGGTGTTCTTGCGGATTGCCCGTGCCAATGCCCTGGGTTTATTATAGGGAATCATTTTAAACCCCGGCGTAAAACTGCCAAACCCATCACGGTACTGTGATTCTGAAGAAAAACCAACAATTGTCGTAGTACGACCATGGAAATTGTTTTCACAGACAATGATTTCAGCACGGTTCTTTGTTACTTTTTTCTTAAGATAACCCCATTTTCTCGCTACTTTTATCGCGGTCTCCACAGCCTCAGCACCAGAATTCATGGGCAAAGCTTTTTCATAACCAGTCAACCTGCACAATTTTTTCAAAAACAACCCCATTTGGTCATTATGAAACGCCCTTGAGGTTAAAGTTATTTTAGTTACCTGGTTTTTTATCGCCTTAGCAATATGGGGGTGACAGTGTCCCTGGTTCAATGCTGAATAAGCACTTAACATATCCAGGTATTTGTTGCCTTCAACGTCCCACACCCACACACCCTTGCCTTTGGTCAAAACTACTGGCAAGGGATAATAATTGCGGGCACTGAATTTCTCAGTTAGCTTGACATATGACTTGTTTGTTTTCATTAAACCTCCAAAGAAGAAAGGGCTTAGACAAGGCTGACAAAAGGAGAGAGAAGGCTATTAAAGGCTGCCTTTCATTAGCCTATTAAGCCATCTTCTGCCCTCTCGAGCCGCCTTTCCGCCTTCTTATTACTTTGTCATATTATACAGAGATTTCTTAGTTTTTCAAGAATCTGTTAAATACAGATTCTTAGATTTTAAATTTTACAGCAATTATGCAAAATCCAATTGACAGGACAAAAGCAATTATTGAAATGAACTTACCGATATTAAAATGTTTCGAGATATAAGCAAACACAACTTCGTGATTACCAGGTTCCAAAGGTACTGCCCTGAATGTATAGTTTGCGCGATAAAGCTTTGCCTCTTCACCATCCACAAAGACTTTCCAATCTGGATGCCAGTTGTCAGTCAGTACCAGGAACCCCGCATACGGAGACTCTGCTGTACAGACGATCTTATTGGCTTTATAACTGGTGATTCCTGCTGCAACCCTTTTTCCTCTATTATCCTTACTGTTCCAATTGATTATATAATTACCAGAACTTGTTTTATTTTTGATAACAGCATTCGCTTATTATACTCATAGTTTTAATGATATAAGAACACACATAAATTCAGCCAATGTGAACCATAGTCTCGCACCCAATGCAATGGCTGTAGATATTGCAGGAGGAAAATAAAAGCTGAGTAATGTTGTAAGCATGCCTTCTCGTATGCCTAAACCAGCAGGAACGAAAATAGCAAATAGACCAATAAGATACGCAGCAGCGTAAATCCCTGGAAATACAGAGAGGTATTCAAGGGGAACATCAGTTATAGACCGCGTGAACAGAAAAAAAGCTATACCGTAGAGAAGCCACCCTGCAAGATAGAATAACATAAGTACAATGATATCTTTAAATTTTGCATCAATATGTATTTTGGGTCGTCCGAGTTTACCACTAAAGAAATTGATTATCCGCTCGAGAAAAGGTGGGTACGCTATTACAACACTAATCGGCAGGAGAAGTAATGTAAAATAAATACATTTGTTATCAACAGGAATAAAAAAAACCAGAGTTAACACAGCAAGTATCACACCGGGAATCACAGTTAATGCTTGTGCCAAAATTGCACTGGAAGCAGATTTTTCTACAGGAACACCTTCCTTGTTAGCCAGGTATGTCATTCCTATTAATTGCCAGATTTTCCCCGGCATATATCGTCCCAATGCAGCTATAAACCAAATTTTAAACGCCTTCTGAAAAGGAAGGCGCGCGTTCATCTTATGGAGAATTCTTAGCCAAATGAATACTATAAGAATAAATGTGACCATAAGAATTAAAAATGAAAAAATTAGTAAAGCATAATTGAAATGCCATGTGTATGTTCTTACCTGCAACCAGTTTTTATACAGAGTCTTAATAAGAAAAAAGCAGATAATACCTATTATTATAAACTGTATAATTCGTTTTATGGTACTATTTATTTTCATTGAGAAAACACCTGTCTATGGATTTGTTGTTCTATAAGTACAACAATAGTATGTGTTCTAACTTTACGTCGGGTACAAGATGTGCACGTTATATAGTCTATGGTGATTATCTCTGTTTCTTAATACCTAATTTTATTTCTTTCTCAATCCTCTCCAACCGCTCTGAGGCATTGGCAATTCCTTCTCCTATAAAACCTAAGGCGAAAAGCGATAAACCGGCCAACACCAGAAGAATAACAAAATAAAGCAAGGGGCGAAACCCAATACCGTGAAAAAACCTCAGATACAGAGCAATAAAGCCAGCCAAAAAGCCTGCAATGATTAAGAGTGTACCGACCGTTCCAAAAAGAAGCATGGGTTTCTTTCCAAAAGTTATTTGGAATTTCACGGCAATCAAATCCAGGACTCCAACAGGTATGCGCCAGAAACCAAATTTTGATTTACCGTATCGCCTTGGATGTAGGGTCATCCTTACTTCTTCTAGAGTATACCCTTCTTGCGCAGCGATGACCACCATGTACCGGTGTAAGTCACGCCTGAAAGGCAGGGTTTCAGCTACCTCACGTTTGAATGCCTTAACCGAATTAAGATCATGTACTGGAGCTTTGAACAACCAACGCGAAAGTGCGTTATAAATTGATGAGACAAACTTCTTTTCGTACCTACCGACTTTCCACCCTGTAACGATGTCAGCACCCTTTCGGAGTGGTTCCACCAGTTTAGGAATTTCTTTTGGTTCGTACTGGAGATCAGCAGGATAAAATACGAAAATTTCACCTTTAGCGACGCCAAAACCTGAGAGAAGGGCATCAGTAATCCCTCGATTTCTCGAGTGGCGAACAACTTTCACAAAATTATTCCTACTTTGATATTTTTGAGCTTCATCAAATGTTTTATCTTGTGATCCGTCATCTACAATAATCAACTCACAGGCCAACCCAGAGTTACGTATCATCTGATGAACTGCCTCTACAAGAAGTGGAATGTTTGCTTCTTCATTATATGCGGGAACAATTATTGAAATTTCAACCTTTTTAGTCACAGGCTAATTATATATAGTATGCGAACATTGTCAAGGTCTCAAACTTTTGCGACCTTGACAATGTTTTTTTTATAGTATAGTAACATACATGAGTTATTCATCGTAGATCCGTTCCAATGAGATTGAAGACGTTTCTTAACTTCCCGCTAGTGTTATCGGAAGATTTTGATTAATGTAATCACTTTGCGTTTTTCTCATATAGTGAAAGAACTCTATTCGTAATAGTATGCCAATTAAATTTTTCGTCAACGGTTTTCTTTGCGCCTTCTCCTAATTTTTTCCTTACTGAGTTATCCTTTGCAAGTAACCTTATTGCTTTAGCAAGGTCTTGTGGATTCGCAGGTTGTACCAGTAGACCATTCAGATTATTGACGACTATATCTGTTATACCACCGACTTTCGATGCGACAACTGGCTTTGAGTACGACATTGCCTCAATCAAAACTACACCGAGCCCTTCAGTGTCTCCTTTCCTATCATAGATAGCAGGTAATACGAAAAAACTGCTCCTACGATAATACTTTTGTAGATCATCGTCACTTATTTTCCCGGTGAATAAAACTCTCGATTGTAGTCCTAGTCTACATACAAGATTTTTTAGTTCATCACGTTCCGGGCCATCGCCTACAATTACGAGCCGATGAGGGATTTCTTCATGCAAAATATTAAAAGCTTCAATGAGATAGTGTATCCCTTTCCTTTCAACCAATCGACCGACGAAAAGTATTTCTTTGTCATCCGTACCATTCCCTTTTATTTCGCTGATTGCAGCGCTAAGCGGGATAACTTCGATCTTTTTAAATACAATTCCTCTTAGTTCTTTGGCAGTATGATTTGAGATTGTTGTAATGACATCCGATTTATTAATAACGATTGAAAAAGCTTTCACTAAAAATGCAAATTTCCGCTTCAACCATCGTATTTCAGCACCGTAAAAAGATGAGAATAAGCGCATGCAGCCGATATATTTACCTAAAATACCAAATATGATGTGAGGAAATGGCCAATGGATGTGAATGATATCGAACTTTGTTTTTTTCACCAAACGAATTATTGCGATGGAGCCGAACAGCATGTAAAAAAATGGCAGGATCATATATAAATATCCTCGGTGAATTCTGTCGATTGCTGTTTCCTCGTGGGTTAATCTCTCAAATTTCTTCAGGAAATACCGAAAACGATATACCTGTACTCCATCAATAACTTGATTGCCAAGTGCATTGAAGGATGATGTAAAGACTGACACATCCACGCCACGAGCTTGCATTTTTTTTATGAGTTCAACAAGCCATGGCACGATGACATCACCTTTATAGCGTGGATACGCAGCGACTACGATGAGAACCTTCATGAACTTTTAATAAATAATAAATTCATCTTACCTTCTCTCGAACTTCATTTACTGCTCGTGATACACCAACACTCTTACTTATTCCCCTTATAGAGACTAAAAACAACATGAATATGATCTATTACTTCAATTTTATATGTTCCATGTCAGTACTTCAATAGTGTGTCCTTACTATTTTTGGTATCATACTAATTATTATACTAAATATTTTTTGATTGTAAAGTAATTTATGCAAAAAGGTGATATAATAAATTACGTATTAATTCATGATAGAAAGAAAAATCGATGTTTCTTTCTAGATATAGTATATTCAAAAATGCTTTTTTGCTTCCTATTGCTTTTTACAAAAAAATCTATATAATTAGCAAATATTGGAAGGAGACGTTTAATGAAGGTACCATTTATTGATCTGGAACGGCAACACAAGCCGATGAAGAATGAAATGATGCAGGCTTTTGAAGAAGTCTACGACAGCAATCAGTTCATTCTTGGACAAAAGGTCAAGGAATTTGAGGAAAAAATTGCATCATACGTAGGAACTGAGTTCGCAATAGGTGTATCAAATTGTACAAACGCATTACTTATTTCATTACGAACCCTGAATGTCGGGTCGGAAGACGAAGTGGTCACCACACCGTTTAGTTTTGTGGCCACTGCTGAGGTAATAGCTATACTTGGTGCGAAACCGGTATTTTGCGACGTTGATCCAAAAACATATAATCTCGATCCGAACAAGATATCTGATGTCATTTCTAATAAGACAAAGGTCATCCTACCGGTTCATCTCTACGGACAGTCGGCCGACATGGATGAAATCCTGAGCATTGCCAAGGATAAAAACATCAAAGTTGTAGAAGATATGGCACAGGCAATTGGTGCGAAATACAAAGGTACAATGGTTGGTGTTTTAGGTGATACTGCATGCATCAGTTTCTTCCCGACGAAAAATCTTAATGCGCTCGGCGACGCAGGTATGATTTTGACAAATGATCCGGAAATTGATAAAAAAATTCGGGCGTATCGTGTGCACGGTTCTGCAAAGAAGTATCAGCACAACTTCATCGGTTACAATGATCGTCTCGATGCTGTGCAAGCTGCATTCCTGAGTGTAAAATTGCAATATCTTGATGAGTGGAATGAAAAAAGACGTCAGATTGCCAAAACATATGACAGCAATTTGCACGACATCGTGCAGATTCCCTATATCAAGCCGGAAAATGAAACGGTATACCACCAGTATACAATCAGAACACCGAAACGTGACGAGCTACGACAACATCTATCTGAACATGATATCGGAACATCAATTCACTATCCCATGCCACTCCATCTACAAGAAGCATTCAAATACCTTGGCTATAAACAAGGGGATTTTCCTGAGTCCGAAAAAGCAGCGCAGGAAGTACTTTCGCTGCCCATTCATCAAGACCTAAGTGACGATGAAGTTAAATACGTAACTGATACAGTACGTAAGTTCTTCGAAAAATAAACCAGGAGGGAGCTACTATGACCCAGAGAACTAAGGACCTCAGAATTGCGGTAATCGGAGCAGGTGACTGGGGTAAAAACCTCATACGTAACTTCAAAGAATTAGGTGTCCTCCATACGGTTTGCGACCTGGATGAAAAAACAATCAATGCTCGTAAACAGCAATACCCTGATGCACATTACACACTCTCATATCAAGATGTCCTGAAGAATCAAGATATCGGAGCGGTCGTTATTGCCACACCTGCAGCCACACATTATGAACTCGCGAAACAGGCACTTATAGCAAAAAAACATGTCTATGTAGAAAAACCCCTCGCTCTCAATATAGAGGAAGCTGGTGAACTCATAGAACTTGCCAAGAATAACAAATGCGTTTTGATGGTAGGACACATTCTACGTTATCACACTGCCGTCAACAAATTGAAAGAACTCATCGATAAAGGAGAACTCGGTAAAATACAGTATGTATACTCGAACCGTCTCAACATTGGTAAGATACGAACTGAGGAAAACATTCTCTGGAGTTTTGCACCGCATGATATATCGGTAATTCTCTTTCTACTCGACGAACAGCCTGTGTCTGTTTCGGCAACAGGAGGAAATTATCTGCAAAGAGACATTGCTGACGTTACACTCACAACCATGGATTTCCCAAGTGGAGTAAAAAGCCACATATTCGTATCTTGGTTACATCCGTTCAAAGAACAAAAGCTCGTTGTTGTTGGTGAGACAAAGATGGCGGTGTTTGACGACCTGAGCAAAGAGAAACTTTTTATCTACCCGCATAAAATTGAGTGGGAAAAAAGGATTCCAGTTGCTCACAAGGCAAACGCTGAAACAGTTCCCCTTGATGTGGCAGAGCCATTGAAATTAGAATGTCAGCATTTCTTGGATTGTGTTTGTCACGGTCAAACACCGAAAACAGACGGGCACGAAGGGCTACGTGTACTTTCGATATTGCACGCCGCACAAAATTCTCTGAATAACAACGGCATCAGAATCCAACTGGACGCAGGCATCGAGCAGCAGATGTACAAGAATGTTTTCATACACCCATCGGTTTTTGTTGACAAAGACTGTGCTATTGGTAAAGGAACGAAGATATGGCATAATTCACAAATCCTGGCTGGTGCACAGATTGGTGAAAAATGCGTGATAGGTCACAATTGTTTTGTGGGTTCACGCGCAAAGCTTGGCAATGGAGTAAAACTTGAAACAAACATCGATGTATGGGATCTGGTAACCCTTGAAGATTATGTGTTTGTGGGCCCCTCGGTGGTTTTTACCAATGACATAAATCCTCGTTCAAAATATCCAAAGAAGAAATACCCACAGTACGGAAAGTGGATACCAACGCTTGTAAAATCAGGAGCATCTATCGGCGCGAATGCGACGATCGTGTGTGGTATTACTATTGGGAAGAACGCCATGATCGGTGCTGGATCAGTCGTAACCAAAGATGTACCAGACTATGCCATTGTCGTGGGTGTTCCATCACAAGCAATTGGCTGGATGTGTGAATGCGGCACAAAATTGGTATTCAAACAGAACAAAAGTACCTGTTCAGAGTGTAAAAGAAAATACAAAAAGAAAGGTAACAAGGTTGTACTCGCTTCTGATTAAAATGTATTAGACGCGAGTATTGCGCTAAGGTCTTACCTTCATTCCACATATCCAAACAGTTGATGTATTGTGAAAGAGTGAATAGTGTTGTTTAAAGCTTAAAGGCTATAGCGAGTACGCACAGCCCGACAGACAACACGAAGGCGAAAATGGTGATTGTTTTACCAATGTTAAAATATGGTGACATGTATTCAAAAATAACCTCGTGTTTTCCTGAGGCAATCCGTACTGCCCTGAAGGTGTAATTCGCCTGATACAAAGTCTCCTTCTTACTGTCAACAAATACTTGCCAATCCGGATGATAGTTATCAGTCAATACCAAAAACCCTGAATAAGGAGCATTAATCGAGCATATTACCGTATTTGCTGAATATTCGGTAATGCTGGCTGGAATCAACGGTAATGTAGTATCCGGTTTGGATATCTCGGGATTTTCTTCGAGAATCACGGCCTGCCGTGGATTGAATCCTGGTGATTGGAGCATACCAATGACTTCTGATTCCGACAATACTTTACAGTTAGGTACAAGATAAGCGCGCGGGAGAGTGTTGTTATTCTTGTAAACGGAATATTTGCGTCCGGGAAAAACGTGCTGGAAGCGTGAAAGGTATTGCTTCAACATGTTTAAACCCCTTTGCACCTGAGGGTCATACCCTGATATGTCACCCGGTAGATTCCCGATAATAATATATTTGACATTGAGCATGTCCAATAATTTCGGAACCCTCACGAGATTCACTGGATTGAACATAACACTCGTACCTGCACCAATGTAATCTTGATATCGTTGAATAGGATTTGATATGTACCCACCTGCACTTTGAATGTCGTGATATAACAGATATATATCGACCGCGTGTTCATAATTAAAATAATAAAGGGGGTAAGCACCAATATAAAAGGGGAAGACCCGGAACACACTGTTATCCTTTTTAATATATCGCACCACGTCATCAGCTGCATAATAGACTTCTGGCGCAGGAGCTGTAGGTAAATACTTAGCAACAAGGGGTAATTGGTCTATCAAAGTTATAGCAATTGCAGCAACAGCAAAAATCCACACTTTTACCTTCTGCTTCAAAGATAAAAAGATCATAACGAGAATAATAACAAGAAATGCCAAGGTGCGCCATATACCGCTAGTAAATGCAGAAAAGTTTGCACTAATCTTTGCTAATTTTGCCTCAGCCATTCTCGTGCCCAATTCAGAAATAAATCTGGGCTGTAGTAATTCTTGCATTGACTTAATTATTGAATCTCTACCAGCAGCACAGATGAGACCTGTTATTACAAGAGCTGCAAGTAGTATGCCACCAATAATATAAAATTTCTTTTTAAACCGAGCATTTTCCTTTTGCTCACGTTTTTTTACAAATATGTTTTCGAAACCTATTGAACCAAGAACAACAAAACCAAAACTGATAAGAAAGAACGCAAGAGAAGGTGCACGAAAGAGCCGAAAGCCTGGAATGATTGTATAAAAGATTCTAAAAAATGGCGTATGCCCACCAAGCACAACAAAGAGAACAATAATAATTCCCAGAGTATAGAATTTGACATAAGGTTTTTTCCAATAAAGAATAATAGCAAATATGGCAAATATTATTGACAGCAACCCAAAGTACTCAAGATGAAGTTTAAAATGGCCAAATCCCCAATATTTATCTAATAAACCTGAATAGGTAGGAATAATTAAATCAATCATCTCGAGTGGCGGCATAGACCATGATGTAGCATACTCATAGCCACGTTCAAAACCACGTGCTGCAGTTCCTAAGCCGCCAAGAACAGGTAGCCAGACTGCTGCCATAAGCAGACAGATAACTGCTACTGTACACAACCCACAACCAATTATTTTTATATAATCCTTCCCTGAATTTTCCTTGCGATGCACTATCAAGTAATAAATAACATATCCAAGAATAAACAACAATCCGTAATAGGTTATTTGAAAATGTCCTTCATAAAAAGCAAACGATGTTGCAAAAGCAGTCAGGATAAAATACAGTAATTTCTTTGATTTTAGAGCACGATGAATAAAGAAGAGCATTAATGGAAACATGGCAACACTTGCTGCCCTGCCAGCATGTCCCGCATTGGGTGTGGTTGCCAAATTACCAATAAACTGATAAATGACCGCACCAATTGCTGCGGTATATTTAGATAATCCTATCTCTTTGATATATAAATACATTCCAAGACCCGCCAGAAAGAAAAAGACAATAAAAGTAAAAGCTAAAACAACCTGCGGTCGCATGATTTCTCTAAATTGAGCAAGCGGCGCCAAAGAACCACCTACAGGTGCACCGAGTGCAGGAATCCCGCCGAAGACATAAGGATACCATAACGGCATCTCTTTTTGCTCAGCCGTCCACTTTTCTAAAGGATAACCACCAATAAGATAATCCGAACCTGCAATCATTTTATCGGCACTGAGAAAGGAGGAAAAATAAATTAAAGGAAGGAGCAATAAAAGGATGATGATGATCTTATCCCAGTAGGTCTCTATAAAATTTGGTTTAAGACTTTGGTTTACTTCCTTTTTTTTATGCTTCTTCCCCATTAGTTCTCGCTAAGTATAAGTATATTGAAATAATAGTCAAGCATGCTTCCTATTCCCCAGGTTTGGTGTTTCTTCATTTTACTATCACCCCGATAAAAAATGTAATGAATCAAACGGAATCTTCTGCCAGTTTTTAACCACACTTGCAATAAGAAAATAAAAGATCGCGAAGACAATCGCTACAGTAATAACCTTCCGAAATATTTTCATCCCAACGAGTATATGTGGATGATCCTCGTTGTCAAGTTCAGATGTCATTGACTTCTGAAATTCCGATATAAGCCAGAGCTTAAGTTGATTTATATTGGGTGATTGACTTATTTAGTGCTCCAAATAGCGCTTATGAGTAAAAAGATGGATGATGTAAAACATATTGCAACATTGAAAGAACTTGATTTCTTAAAAAAATGCTTCCGCGCATATTCTTCCAAAGCCCACGTAAGAAATGTCATGAAGGACTTGGAAATTCTTAAGAAAATGTCTCATCCACCAAAAAGAATCATGGACTTTGGCTGTGGTATAGGTTTGCAGACCTTTCTCCTGGCAAAACTTGGCTACGATGTTACTGGCCTGAAAACTGTTGAAGACAAATCTCTTGATGATTTTCTTAAAGGGAAGGCAGAATCTCATATTAGATCCCGAGAGGAAAGCATGGAAAATGTCTGGAAAACCATCGAACAAAAAATTAGTGTTCACTTCCAGTTTTATGGTGGTAAAGAGATTCCTTTTGGCGCAGAACATTTTGATATCGTGTTTGCATATGCAGTACTTGAGCACATTCCACCAATTGAGGTATCCAATATCCTTGTTGAAATACGACGTGTGCTTAAGAAAAACGGCCTGTTTTACATATTTCAACTTCCTCAGCGTACATCCTATACTGAATTCATCGCACGAAAACTGAGCATGGAATCGCATAAGTTTCTGTGGGATTTCACAACCGTGAGTACTATGCTCAAAACCAAGGGGTTCCGAGTGATTCACTTGGAAAAAGTGGATATGCTAATCAACCATCCTCATAAAATAGTGAACCCACTTTTTCCGATTCTGCACCTGCTTAATGAATTGTTGTGCCATACTCCGCTATCATATTTTGCACACCATCTGACTGTCATATCGAAAAAGTACTGATTTATCGGGACTTTGCTTTAAGTAATAATACCCCTTGACAAGTGATTCAAATTTATTATAATAAATAGATAAAGAC
>Ga0114919_10004378_pt1 | contig 11330 bp, 7 predicted proteins | sample BlataG_FD_88682 | JGI IMG/M metagenome (GOLD analysis project Ga0114919, IMG submission 88682) | Deep subsurface microbial communities from Black Sea to uncover new lineages of life (NeLLi) - Black_00105 metaG | ecosystem: Environmental > Aquatic > Marine > Oceanic > Sediment | place: Atlantic...
GGTTAAAAAACAAAAAAAAGCCCGCGTTTTTGGGCGAATATCCAACTTTTTCAGAAATTTTTGCAAAAAATCGGATATATAATCCGTGTGTCTTTCCTGCAACAAACGTATGTTCAATACGATTTTTGCTAAAAATACTTTTAAAATATGCATTTTTCGGTCAGAATCTGATGTTCACTGACTTCAAAACTCATCAAATTTGACGTCTGTGGTGACAAAACAGAGACATGAATTTGCTGAAGAAAATTAATGTTCAACTGTTTACGGGAAGCAGGCTCCAGTTAGCTTTTCCAAGTTTTATTTGTTGTAAAGGGTCAGTCCAAGCGACTCCCATTTTTGATAGCAGTTGGAGCACCAATGCATAAGCTGACGCTACTTTAACTATCAAGAATCCTTTCAACCTTCCCCTGATCCACGTTCATCACGTACTGAATTCCGCTGACCTGGGCAGCCTCACTTGTCAAAGCTGCAATATCGTCCCTTGTTATATGTTTTATAGCAAACTTCCGGCTGCCTGCCATTAGTTGTTGCAGGCCCTGGGCCAGACGTTCGTAATAGGTGTAAAGTCCCAAGGCACCGGTCGGAAGTTTCTCGAATTCCTTATCACCCAGTTCCTTACGCAGTGTGCTTGCGGTTACGAAAATCTCATCCTTAGTATTTCCGAATCTCTCAATGTACACCGGTATCTGCTGCTCTTCCATCGTTCGGCCTATCGTTTTACCTACCATAGCTGCCGCAATCGGACCTCTGGCCATTCCTATCAACTTTACAAACGGAGAACCAAGTGCAAGACCTTTGAAGATATGATCTTCGAAGGTGAATCCACCGGCCAAAGCCAATGTAGGAATATACACACCTTTGTCAGCAAGGCGTTTGGCATATTGATATAGAAGTGAGTGTAATTCCACAGGAGGTACGCCCCACTCGTTCATCATACGCCAGGGACTCATACCCGTACCGCCACCAGCACCATCAACGGTGAGAAGATCGATTTTGTAGCGGGAAGCAAATACTATTGCCCTTGCCAAATCTGCCGGCCGATAGGCACCTGTTTTGAGAAAGATATACTTGGCTCCTGCTTTACGGAGTTCATCTACCCGCTCGGCAAATGATTCTTCGGTCACCATACCGACGCGTGAGTGCCGCTCAAACTCCTTAAACGCTCCATTCTCAAAAGCTTTAATTACATTAGGGTCGGTAGGATTTGGAAGCACCACATAGCCACGTTCATAGAGTAATTGTGCTTTTTTGAGGTCCGTGATTTTTACTTCTCCGCCGATATCCTTGGCCCCCTGACCCCACTTAAGTTCCACGCATTCGACTCCGAGCTTTGCGATGGCGTATTCCTGTACACCAAGGCGGGTATCCTCGACGTTTGCCTGTACAATGATTGCGCCGTAGCCGTCACGTTGATAGTCTTTATAGAGCTTGACACGTCGTTTAAGGTCAACAGTATCAACCACTCGGCCATTCTTGATAACGGCCTCGGGGTCCATTCCTACAACGTTTTCGCCGATAGTCAAGCCGGTTCCAGCCAGGGCAGAACCGATAGCCAGGCCTTCCCAGTTGTTCTTTGCGATGTTTGTGGAACCAATTCCCGGGATATGCCAGGGACAGCGATACTTTATCCCATTATCATGACCGAAGGCAATTTCCAGGTCCACAGCAGGAAAGATAGCTTTGTTGCTATCAGCCTCTATTCCATGGGCGCCAACCGCGGTTCCCATGATGTTGAAGTGCGAATAGTCTACGGGATAGGTTTTCTCAGCAGCGGTAGTGATCATACCGAAAGGTTGTGGATAAATAACTTCGTGGCCGCGGTAGGCGCTCTTGCCTATCTCACACATACCGATACATCCGTCCACACACGTAACACACATACCCGATGCGGGTACAACTGAACCTTCCGTTCTGTTCTTCGTCAGGGTTGCGGCTGAAGCATTTACCTTTGAGAGTGTAAGTGACATTTCATTTAGCTCCTTTGTATTTTCTGTTAGTCTTTCTTTATCTCACAAGCCACACAAGGGTCCATGTAGCACATCATATCGTCAAACTGTTCTTTCTCGATACAGGGTGGGGTCAGATTTTGACAACCACCACAGATTGCTTTTTCCGGCTCGTTGTAAGTACAGCGAAGCTGGCAGGCCGGGCACACGTAGATGCAGCCGCCACATAGCCTGCAAACGTCCGACTTAATATCAAATGGTGTGCCGACACTTCTATTCTCACCTCGTCCTCTAAAACCGATAGCCTTGGCCATCATTTGTTCTTCGCACATTCGAACACAAAGACCACAAAGGATGCAATCTTCGTACTCTTGTTTGAAACGCTGTTGGTGAATACCGTGTGCTGCAGCGAGGTCCTGGATTACTTTGGATTGGGGACAGGAAGCCAGCAGCAATTCCAGAATCATTTCGCGGGCTCGGAGGACTCGCGATGACGCTGTACGTACCTTAAGCCCTTCTTCGGCCGGATAGGTACATGAGGAAACCAATTTTGCGCTCGGCCCCTCTCCAATCTCCACCACACAAAGTCGACACGCCCCATAAGGTGACAATCCCTCCATATAACAAAGAGTTGGAATAGGAAAACCCAAAAACTTTGCTGCTTCCAACAGGGTGGTACCTTTTTCGACTGAAACGTTCAACCCATTTATCTTCAAATTAATCATGCTGACTTCTCCTGCACTGCTGTACATTTTGCCCGTTCATCTTCTTTACATTGCGTAAACTCAAGATCACACCTCAGACACCTTCTGGCCTCACGTTTTGCCTGCTTGACAGACAGAGGTAATTCTACTTCTGCAAAACTCTTTTTCCTCGATTTTGCTGACAGCGTGGGGGGTTCGGCTCTTGTCACTTCTTCGGATCCCTCATCGCCGACGGCAGTAGGTTCTAAGAAGACTTCAGGCAGTTTTACTCTGGGCGGCTCGGTAAGTTCCTGGCCGCAAACATAGCGGTCTATAACCCCAGCGGCCTTTTTTCCAGCGGCAATGGCATCAACGACAGTATTAGGACCTGTCACCAAGTCCCCTCCGGCGAACACTCCTTTATGATTAGTGCAGAGAGTTTTCCCTTCAACACGCAATCTACCACCTTTATCGAGTTCCAGTCCCATAGAAGCGAGACAATCGCTATCCGGACGCTCGCCGATGGCTACTATCATGGTGTCCAATGGAATCGTGAACTCGGTACCAGCAATTGGGACAGGTCTGCGTCGTCCGCTTGAGTCAAAGTCGCCCAGCCTGTTTCTAATACATTCGATGTCAGCTAAACGTCCATTTGCCGAATCTATTCTCACGGGCTCGACGAATGTTTCGATTTTTACCCCCTCAGCTTCAGCAGCTTCAATGTACCGTATACTTGTTGGCGAGACCAATGTTTCAAGCCTTATACCCTCCTCAAGAGCTGCTTCGATTTCTTCGGCGTAAGCAGGCATCTCCTGAGAGCTGCGACGGTAGAGCAGCGTTACACTTTTGACTTTTTTCTGACGAATAGCCACTCTTGCGGCGTCCACAGCCGAGTTACCACCACCAATGATACCTACGCGTCCTTTGGCCAACTCCTGGCCTCTTAAATTGAAGGCTTTGAGGAATTCCATTGACTGATAGACTCCTCCGGTGTCTTCTCCCTCAAGACCTAACCGCCAGCTCTTGTCTGCTCCTATTGCGAGGAAAATTGCCTTGAATCCATCTTTAAATAACTCATCGATAGTTACGTCGCGACCCAGCTTTGTTCGGCATCTGAGGGTAATGTTTTCGTCAAGCAGTGATTCTATTTCTTTGCGTGCCACATCCCGAGGGAGACGATAATCCGGTATACAACTAACAAGCATTCCACCAGGCTCATCCTCGGCTTCAATCAGCGTCACTTTATGGCCAAGCAACGAAAGATGGTGGGCAGCCGACAGACCGGCAGGACCCGCGCCTATGATTGCTACTCTGCTGATATTTTTAATGTCACGAGCGCGCCTTGCAGCCTTATAGACCGAGGGATCAATTCTATCGGTTATAAACCTTTTCAGGGCTCGAATCGCAATAGCTTCGCCCCCGCTTACGGCAAGGTTGCATCTGGTTTCGCACTTGCGACCACAAACCCGGGCGCATACCGATGGGAACGGGTTGGCTTGTCTGATAACTTTGTAGGCTTCTTCGTATTCACCCTTTCCAATCAGGGCAACATAACGCCAAACCTCGGTGTCCAGCGGGCAAGCAGCCTGGCAGGGTGCACCCACTAATTCTTTGCACACGAAAGCATCGCATTTTTTATCAATCACGTGCCGACGATATTCATCTATAAAGTAACGAAGAGTACTCAGAACAGGATTGGAGGCCGTCTGTCCAAGACCACACATCGTCGTGTCTTTGACCACTTCCGCTAATTCTTTCAGAAGGTCTAAGTGCCCAGGTATTCCCTTGCCTCTTGAGATATCGTCGAGAATCTCGTACATCCGTTGTGTGCCCTTTCGGCAGGTAAAACACTTACCGCAGGATTCATCCTTGAGGAAATTCATAAAGTATTTGGCGATATCAACCATACAGGTGTTTTCATCCATAACAATCATGCCGCCTGAGCCCATAATCGAGCCGGCATCGGCCAAGCTTTCGTAATCAACGGGCAAATCGAACATATTGGCAGGAATGCAACCCCCGGATGGCCCACCCGTCTGAACCGCCTTTATCTTGGCCTTGCCTACCGGGCCACCGCCGATGTCGTAGACAATTTCCTTGATAGTCATTCCCATTGGTACCTCGACAAGGCCGGTATTCTTGATTTTCCCGACCAGACTGAATATCTTCGTGCCGGAATTGTTTGTGGTCCCGGTTTTCGCAAACTCCTCGGCGCCAAGCCTGAAGATAAGCGGAATGTTCGCCCACGTTTCAACGTTGTTAATTGCTGTGGGTTTGCCGTCAATACCTTTTTCTACGGGGAACGGCGGCCGTTGACGAGGCTCGCCCATCTTCCCCTCGATAGACCGTATCAGCGCAGTTTCTTCACCGCATACAAATGCTCCGGCACCTTTAACCACTTTGATATCAAATGAAAAGCCGGTTCCGAGTATATCCTGGCCCAAAAGACCAAGTTCGTGTGCCTGCTTTAGAGCAATATTCAAATGCTTGACTGCAATTGGGTATTCATTGCGGACATAGACTATACCTTCTGTGGCCCCGGACCCATAGGCGCCAATTATCATCCCTTCGATGATGCTGTGCGGGTTTCCTTCCAGGACGCTACGGTCCATATAAGCACCGGGGTCACCCTCATCGGCATTGCACACGAGGAACTTGCCTTGGTGGCTCGGCTGTTTTGCCAGCAGTTCCCACTTCAAGCCGGTTGGAAAACCGGCGCCGCCGCGACCACGCAATCCCGAACGCTTGACCTGCTGCACTACCCACCCTGCGTTTTGTTTCGACAATACCTGTTCGAGAGCAATGTACCCCTTTTGGGCGATGTAGTCATATATCCGAATCGGGTCTATTTTCTGGTTCATGCCCAAGATGCTACGTTGCTGATTCTTGAAGAACGGGATATCATTTCGATTGTGGTACTTTTGGCCCGTATGGGGCTCTCGATACAGCAGGTCTTCTACATATTCATCCGAAAGTAGCGCTTCGATAATCCTCGGGACATCGTCAAGCTTTACCTGCGCGTAAAATGCCTGCTGCGGTTCAGTGAGAATGAAAGGCCCCATCTCACAGAACCCGTGGCATCCGGTAACACGAAGCGACATTTTGCCGACCAAACGTTTTTCAATGATGTATCTTTTTGAGACTCGAATAATATCGTTTGAGCCGCTTGCCTGACAGGCTGTTCCTGCGCAAACAACTATGCGCGGCTTGCTATCGTCACTGGCATCAAAAAGCACTTTCCGTAATTCTTTTAGCTCATTTATAGAAGATAATCTTGGCATTTCACTGCCTTACACAATCACTTACATCAAATAACCAACCTGGCTTGTTACTTTGACTAAGCTAAATCCAACATATGGTTTCTACATCCACGGCGCGAACAAATTTGCACTGTGCCTCCACCATCGACAAGCATTGGTATCATTGGTGCGCCGCATACCGAACAATCCGATGTGCTGGGAAATTCCACACCACAATGCGGGCAAAGAAAACTTACCACCGAGCCTGTGGAGACGTCAAACTCGGAAGCAAAATTGTAACTACCATACAGACAGGAAAGCCTAAGCCAACCTTGCTTGTGGTCAGAGGATATTGTTACCCGGATTGATGGGTGGCCGTCGATGGCAAATGTCTCATCCTTGAAACTGTGGTTACAATGGGGACAAGTTACATCGATAGGAAAAATCCGCTCATCCTTTCCTATGTCGAATTTGTCAAATCCCTTGCGTGCTTCGTCTAACAGCTGCTTGACTTTTGATTTTCTGACTTTTGAAAAGTAATGGCCGTCAATGACAACCACCGGTCCAAGAGCACAGGCGCCCAGGCAGTTCACCGTCTCCAGCGTAAATTCCTTATCTGGTGTTGTCTGACCTGCTTTTATACCGAGCTGCTGCTCAAGTTCTGCCACTATCCTCGGTGCTCCACGAACATGGCAAGCTGTGCCGAGGCATGCACAAATAAGGTGTTTACCCTTAGGTTGCAGACTAAAAAATCTGTAAAATGTTGCTACACCATATATATCAACTAAGGAACGACCTGTTTTCTCGCCGACTATTCTTAGCGACGCCACGGGAAGATAGCCATATTCAGCCTGGATTTCTTCGAGAATAGCGATAAGTCCACCCCTGTCCCCATTATGCTTTTCCACGATTCTTAAAATATCTTTCGAATCTACCTCTTCCTGGGCGTCGATATTGTTTTTGATAACGGTGTCTTGTTTCATTCTATTGGTATTCCTCGCAATGCCAGACACCACCTTCGGGTTTTGGAAATGCGCAGGTTCTGCGGTTCTCACAATCGCTGCACAGTCCGATGAATTTGGCTGAATCTTTGTTCTTAGCGGCAGCAGAGCCCGTTGCCGGCAGCTGCTTTTTTCCAGGAGTCTCGATAAAAGAGGTTTTTTCAGTCTCAAACTCTTCGCAATAAAAGACCGGTTTGTTAGGGTCTCGTTGAAATGTACAGGCCGAGGCATTCTTGCAGGTCAAACACAGCCCAAGGTATCTGATATTTTCTGACATAGCTAATCCCTTACTCTGCACTTCGTGATTACCCCATATTTGAGCAAAAACCATACCACCTGTTGAACAACAGAAACGTAGCGCCATTGACACTTGGCTTGAAAGGGGATGCAACGATGGAATTTCGCACCTAATCGAGCAGAATCGAGGAGTTTAATGAAACAAATTTTTTTGATGCGGCTGGGTTCGTTACGGCGTCTTAGCTGTTGACAAGTAGCGCGTGGGTGGGGAGATTTGAACCGGCGGGGAGGAATTACCCAGCGGCAATAATTCAGGATGAAGACTGCCTGGCCCTTTTGAGCTTCTCTCGCAGGGTCTTGCGGTCGATGCCGAGGATTTCAGCGGCCCGGGTTTTGTTGCCGTCCACGCTTGCCAAAACATTGTTGATGTATTCACTCTCCACTTCGGCAAGAGTTCGGGTGGGTCCCGTTTTCCCAAGGGCTGAGAAACGCATAAGAGAAGGTAAATCGGGAACCCCTATGAGGTTGGCATCTGTCATTACCACAAGGCGCTGGATTACATTCTCTAATTCTCTTACGTTTCCCGGCCAATTATAACTGCGAAGACTTTGCAAGGCCTTATCGGAAAATCGGGGCGGCGGCTTACCTAATTCGGCTGCAAACTTAGTTAGAAAATGATGAGCCAGCAGCAAGATGTCGTCTTCCCTTTCTCTCAGAGGCGGAATAACAATCGTAATGACATTAAGGCGATAAAATAAATCTTCGCGGAAAAGCCCCTTCTTCACTAAGCCGTGCAAATCCTTGTTAGTTGCAGCCAAGACCCTTACATCGACTTTTCGCATTCGGTTGGAGCCGACCATACAAACTTTTTTATCCTGGAGCACACGAAGAAGTTTGACCTGCATCGCCAGACTCATATCGCTGATTTCATCAAGAAAAATCGTGCCGCCATCGCCAGCTATAAAGAATCCTGCCCTGGATTCGGTCGCTCCTGTAAACGCCCCCTTTACATGCCCAAACAACTCGCTTTCAAGTAGCCCCTCCGGAATGCCTCCACAATTGACGGGTACAAACGGTGCTGAGGCCCGGACGCTGCCGTAGTGAATAGCTCTGGCTGCAAGCTCCTTACCTGTACCACTTTCTCCGGTAATGAGCACAGTGGCCGACGCAGACGAAGCTTTGCCTATGGCTATGAAAACCTCGCGCATTCCTTTGGATGTACCGATAAGACCTTTGTGTACAGGAACTGCTTGGTCCGATTTAACACGTCCGGACCTGCGTATCTTTGCTTTGTCCAGCACACGCTGAACGACAGACAAAAGCTCAGCATCAGTGAAAGGTTTTGGCAAAAACTCTTCAGCCCCGGTTTTGACAGCCTCTACCGCTCCCTCAATCGAGGGGTAGCCTGTAATCATCATAACCTCGGTATCTTTGAAATTTTCGCGAATATGGTGCACCAGGTCAAGGCCGCTGACCTTGGGCATCTTAAGGTCAGTGATAACCAGGTCCAATTGCGTCCCCCCGAGAATTTCAATTGCTTCAGCCACACCGGGTGCCGTGAAGACCTGATATCCTTCCGCTGCCAGATTTCGCCGCAAAACCTCCAGCGTGTTTACAGAATCATCCACTATCAGAATGTGTTCTTTCCTGGGAGAAGACGACATATTAAGCACTTTCCTCTGTATCTTCCGGCTCTGCCACCGGCAATTGAATCTCGAACCGAGTGCCACAACCGGGTTCGCTCTTAACATTAATCGAACCGCTATGGGCGGTAACGATTCCATATACTACAGGCAAACCCAAACCCGTTCCATGACCAACATCCTTTGTCGTGAAGAATGGAATAAATATTTTATCAAGAACCTCCTTGCTCATACCGGCACCCGTATCTTCAACAATCAGATAAACGTTATGGTCGCAAAATCGTGTCTGAACCGTGATTTTGCCTGCTCCCGGCATTGACTGCAAGGCATTGACAACCAAATTGACCACAAGCTGGTTCAATTGCGCCGGGTCAGCTGTGATTGCAGGCAGGTCCGTCGAAAGCAAGCGAACAATTTCTATACCTTCTTTGGCACAGCGAGCTTCGAAAAAATAAAGCCCATCTTCCACCACCTGATTGAGGTTGACCTGTGCCTTCTTAGGTGGTGCTTGTCGGGCGAAAACCAGAAGCTTCCGGATAATATCCCGTGCGTGCAAAGAGGCAGCCTCAATCTTTTCAATGTCCTGTTTTACTACCACAGGCACTCCATCACCTTTCTTAGCCAGCTGGGCAAATCCCAGAATATTTCCCAGTGGTTCATTTAGTTCATGAGCCACCCCTGCAGCAAGCATCCCGATAGTGGCAAGTCGGTCAGCATGCAGAAGCTGGTTATGCAGCTTAACTTTATCTTCCTCCGCTTGTCTTTGTTCGACAACTAACGCTATCTGTCCGGCTACACCGTCAATTAAATTGCGTTCTTCCTTGAGAAAGGGGCCCTCATCAAGTTCGGGCTTTTCCTCTACATAAACCATCTCGACAAAACCTCTTGGCACACCACCCACAATAATCTCAGCCGTCTGTTTCTGGCGGCACTCATGGAAGCCTTGGGTCGTGTAGGATATTCCATCCAAAATTATTCTCGCGAAAGCGGTCTCCGGGTATTGCCAGGCAGGAGGAAGAAGGTTAACAATGCGTTGGATAATTTCTTCCAGCGATATATCTGGCTGTCCGGCTATCTGAGCAATCCCGTAAAGACACGTTAGCTCCTTGACTCGCTCGGTCAAAGCCGCTTTTGTGGAGTATGATAATTGGTCATCTACCATCAGTGTCCTCACATGTTAAGAAGAACTACAAAATAAGGATTTTCTCTTTGTGCTCTTTATTCGGCCATTATACTTGTACTTATGAAGATCTGTCAAGATTCGCGGCAGCGCATCAGTGTCAATTTGTCATTATAACCATTCACCGACTGGTATTTGTTCCACCGCATGGCGCAAGACAGGATCAACATTCGTATACACCTTATTTGTTAAGCGTGGCGAAGCATGCTCCAACAGCTTCTGCGTAACAGCAGTAGATATGCCGTTTTGGGCAAGAATAGAACCAAAGGTTTTGCGTAAGTCGTGGAATTTTAAATCAGCTAATCCCGCATCCTTGCAAATCTTTTTCCACCGCTTGTGGCTGAAATTGTCGTTAAACATTTTTTCTTGCCCAGCATCTAATCCAGAAATGTATTTTGAAAGTTCTGTTATTACTGAAGCTGACACGGGACGAGAGCCCATGCTTTTTCTGGTTTTTTTGCTGTTCGTCGTGATATGATTATTCACAAAATCAATATCGCTAATTTTTAATAACTCAATATCACCTCGTCTAAGACCTGTGCCTAATGCCAACAAAATTCTCAATCTCATGGTTTGATATGGCTCTGCCACTAAAAGCAATTTCTTAATCTGAAGGGTATTCAGTGATTTTACAGGTCTTTCATCTTCTTTCAATTCTTTGATTTTTAGATTTCCATTCAAGTACCTATTTTCTCTGCACCAGTTAATAAATGTTTTCAAGTTTCTGATGTCTTTGTTGAGCGTTGACCGTTTTACTTCGCTGCCTCTTTGGAGAATGAATTTATCTATGCTATTTTGTGCAATCTGTTTTGAACTGCATTTTCCTATCAACCGTTCAAAGTGCCGGAGTGTAAGAGCAATTTCATAAAGTGTCACTTCGGTAACTCCCTGAACCCTTTTGGATTCTCTATATTCTTCGAGCATCTGCCTCCAAGCCATGGGCACGATCCCTGTAAATACGTCAGAGTTGAGTTGGCTATACTTTAACTGGCAATAATGTTCGGCCAATTTCCTGCTCGGCAATGCTTTTGCTTTTCGCTTACCACTTTCATACCAACCGACCCACCAGCCCTTAATATTATTCCGTTTGTAGACCCAAACCTTTTTCATAATACTCATTCTATCGTAATTATATGGGTGCGAATCAAGGCAAAAAGATGGCTGAGATAGGGGCAAATCAGTACCAAAATGGAGACATGAATCGAGGAGTTGAAATTAACTGAAATGTAAAGCTATATATTACAAAAAGTTATGTGATAGAGGTGTTCCTTTTCAATAGTATGTTCAATCCGTTGACTGCCTATTCTGACAATCGATTCAAAATTCCTAAGTTTGATATACCTACTATGAGTTTGTGAGTCATTCGAAGTTGGTATTCTTGGGGGTACTATTTAAACAGAC
>Ga0114919_10004380_pt1 | contig 11329 bp, 11 predicted proteins | sample BlataG_FD_88682 | JGI IMG/M metagenome (GOLD analysis project Ga0114919, IMG submission 88682) | Deep subsurface microbial communities from Black Sea to uncover new lineages of life (NeLLi) - Black_00105 metaG | ecosystem: Environmental > Aquatic > Marine > Oceanic > Sediment | place: Atlantic...
AGACTGTGATTGTGTTTCTTGTATTGCGGGGGGAGGTGGGGGTGGCGGTGGTAGGGGTTGGGGGGGGGGGGGGGGGGGGTAGATTAGGCAAGCTGCACTATGAGAATGAGAGATGTGGCCAAGTTCAGTTTAATTCACAATTCTGCTTACCTTCAATAGTAGCTTCAACTTCACTCTGAGTTTCTGCATTTAATTCAAGGAGATAGACAGAAAGCTTTGGAGGTGAGTGAGAGGAGCTTGGAGCTCAAGGAGAGGGTCATCCAGATCATTGCCGGACATTGTTAAAGCAGTTGAAAGAATTCACGCACACCAAGCCGTTGTTTCAACTTACTTTCCTTGCTCAACACGCCAGTGGTGCCGTAAAGGGCAAGAACGCAGACGAACAAGACAGCATTTCTGGTAAGGATCATGTTGACCAGTCAATTGAAGTTAATACCAAGCACGATTTTTCTAGGAATTGGGAAACAACGTAAATAAAGCAGTTCAGGAGTCAATGTAGGATCGATTACAGCACAATAACTTGACAACTACTGACCAAACCTTGCTTGCTTCCTTTCTGTTATTCCCGATCAGCAGAGCTCGATTAAGGCACTACAACAAGTTCCAACTGCACTCTCACGTGAGAGGCACTGCTGCCTTCTCCTCTTTGCTATCCAAATCCTAAGACACTTTTATTAATCATCTTACACATCGATACATAACTATATATTCTCATCCTACCATTCTAACTTTGTGCTGATTCAAATATAGCCGCCAAGTTCTGAGGAGGCGACCCCTCCACCACACCATCACCTCCTCCTTCTTTTCCCCCGCCTCCGCCTGCGGATTTATTTTCTCCTTCCGCTGCTGCTACTGCTGCATGCTGGTTAAGGACAGCCATCATTTGAGCCCAGTTTGGTCCAAACAGAGCTTGAAGACTAGTCTGATCTAAAGGGGATGTTGAAAAGCCATCCATAGGAAACATTACTTGCTGCTGCTGCTGTTGTGGGTTGCTGCTTTCTGGAACGTTACCTTGTTGCTGCTGCTGCTGTTGTGGTGGTTGATGAAATAGGTAATCACCAGCGTATTGAATTCCGCCTCCTCCTTGTAGTTGAAATTCTAATTGTTGTTGTTGTTGTTGATGATGTAGTAGTAGCTGTTGTTGATCTATTTGAACATGTGCCACCTCACCATTGGGCATGATCACCATCATCATTCCTTCCTGCTGCAGCTCAGCAAGCTGCTGCCACATGACATCCTGATACAGAACATACTGACCACTGGCAAAAGCAGCCATACTGTTATTACTAGTAATGTTGCCGTGACCTCCATCAATACCAATAATGCCATGTTTCTGTACACCATTGGCATTATTATTAACACCATCCACTGCTACTAAAGGAACTCCTGCTTCTCCTCTTGCTATAGCTGCAGCTGCTGTTGTTGTTTCTCCTGCCAACATCATCTCCTGACACCTCAACACAACTGCATTCACATACTTTTCTTTCAATGGATGAAAGAGTACTGGGTTTTGATCAGGAAATAAGACAGATACATCTGCATATTGTACCATTGCATTGCTTTGGTCCTCGTCGTTATCTTCTTTGTCTCCATCTCCGTTACCAGTTTGTTGCACACCAAGACGTTGTGTCCAAGAAGGCAAATTCATCTCATTTTCATTATCATTATCATTATTATCGTTTGTAGTGGCGACTTCATTACCTGTATCAGCAGCAGCAGCAGCAGCAGCTGTTCCACCTTGACTCTTATTATTATTATTATTATTGTCAACTGCTGTAATTCCTCCTTCTATGTTTTGCTCTTGTTGTTGTTGACCTCCTCCTTCTCCTCCTCCTTCTCCTTCTTGAGGTGGGATAGCTACAGCAGACCCTCCATTAGCCCACGATTGACATATTCTATTGTACATTGTCAGAGGGAAGTTCACCTTCAGTTCCTGTACCACAGACTTCTTATTATTACTATTATTACTACCATCTCCGCCTCCTTGTTCTCCATCTGCTGCTGCTGCTGCTGCTGGTAGTGGTGGTGCAGTATTTGATGACACACTATATGCATGCCTCAATATAGCAGCTTGATCATGAGCCTGAGCAGCTGCCAATTCTGATTCATACAAGCCCAAATGAACATGCTTCCCTCCCAATCTCAAATAGCTCTCCCACTTGTTGTTAGACTTGGTATGCTTCCTCACTCCAGTATACATAGAAGAAGCATTAGCCTTGGCTGCAGGCGCTCCTTTACGTAGTTCCTTGACTAGGTCTTCGAATGGGGTTGACCTCAGACGTTGATATTCATTGGTGTAGTTTTCAAATGGGAAGTTCAGTTTCGAAGAGTCCGTGGTGCCCCTGATGCAGATAGCGGCTCGGTCAAAGGAGCGGGCGGCATCTTCTTGGTGGGTGTAACGGCCGAGGATGATGTCACGCCTGCCTACTTTGATTTGGCATTTCCAGCGGTTGGTGGCTTGGTGGAGGGACACTCCTCTGAAGCGGGAGGTGTGAACAGGAGCTGAGGTTTTGGGGTTGAAGAGGGGCGGTGAGAAAAGGTGGGAATTGGAAAGTGGGTAACTCAAGATGGAAGAATGGAACTGGTTTGAGGGTGTATGTGTTGAAAAGTGTGGCTTACTTGGTTTATCATCCCTTCGACTGCGTTTTGCAGCAGGCTGTGATCCTGTGGGATTTTCTTCTCGAAGTCCTATTAAACCTCGGTTAGTCGTAGCAGCAAGGTCTTCAAAGGACTGATCAAGTGGTGTGATGTCGCCCAGTTGCAGATGTTCACTATCCATTAGTGTATGAACCCTTAATCTCTGAGTTTTCAAACTTCCAGATTGTTTTTAACCTTATTATCGTTCAAACGAGAGTAGTGCACAAAATAACTGAAAATATACACTACTATAGATTCATACAATGCTTAAAATATTAATCTTTTGAAGGTGCGACACACAAACCCACCTATAAATTCAAACTGGAAGCAACGGAGAAGAGGGCCAGAGAGAGGGGGCAAATTGGATGAGTGAACCGGCTCGGTCACTGTCAACAGAGAGAGGTCGATAACAAACCAGCATATTCTTGCTATGTCTTCCTTGAGTGTCATATTGCTACATGGTGGGCAAGAAAATGGGACTTGTAATTAAATATATGGATATACGTTGCACTCAACATGAGAGGGTGATGTCAAGGAGGAGTGAGAGTGAGCGACGAACGCTGCGTCTTAGAGTCTAAGTCACGTGTTGCAAACATTCATATAGACGGCTGTAGATAGTTATACCCCATATTTCAAGCTTTAATATTTACCCATTATCAGCAAGGATGGGGATTAAAAGTGCGCTTACTGCCGCTTTGTCGGGTGCTCCGGCAGATTCAAAGAAATCAGATGACAAACAAACAAACATACCAGACTCTGCTGTCTTCCCTGGTCTTTCACAAGGCAAAGGCGACGATGAAGTACAACGAGAGCTGGAAAAATGGAGCTTGGCTGAGAGCAGAGCTCCATTAGCAGGCAGTGCACCAACAAGGGCCATGAATGGCAAATCCTTCACTGTAAGTCCTCCATCCGATGGATAGTGTGCGGATATACAACCTTCACACTTCACAGTATCTCTGAATCCAATTGCACCATCCATGCTTTGCCAACAGTGAAACCCTAGTCTTCCCTCTCCTCCCGCTGATCTTGACCTCTCTCCTTACCTAACTCCCCCACACCCACACCCACACAACACGCAGGTCGATTACGAACTAGCTCCATACAGCATCCATGGAGGCAAAGAAGTCATTCCCAATTCTCTCCACCAAGACAAAGTCGCCTCCAACTTCCTCTCTGAAGCTATCATCGGCTCCCTCCCCAAGGCCCTCTCCCTCGCTGAGCGCGACGTGGTCCTGGCCTCCACCCCTCTCTCCCCCACCCTCAACCTCCTCTCATCCATGCCCTCAGAAAGAGTCCTCCAACGCTCCATGGATGGAGCCAGGCTGCGTCGTCACGTTCTCAGAGGAGCCGTCATCGTCTTTATCACCGCTGGCTACTCTGGGAAGAGATTTATATTTGAGAAAGCCAAAGAGCTAGGCATCAGATCCATAATTATTGATGGCCCCGATTCATGGAGTAAGGAGCTGGAAGATGAAGGGATCATTGAGAAATTCATTGGTCTAGACATGAGCGACGTTGAATCCGTGTTTGACAGATGCGTTGACGCTGTGAAAAAGGCTCAGAAGCAAATGGGAGAGCTGGATGGTATCTGTTCCTTTTCAGAAATGGCCATGCCTTTGGTAGCCAGACTCTCAGAGAAGCTCGGTCTTCCTGGTAACCCAGCTCTTGCAGTGGATAGTGCCAGAGATAAACACGCTACAAGAAGGGTCATGGAAGAGGTAGGTTTACCTACACCAAGAAACTTCCTCATCACTGAGAAGAGTCAGGTGAAAGAAGCAGGAGAAAAAGTAGGTTTCCCTGCAGTTATGAAGCCAATATATGGTGCAGCATCTATTGGAGTGCTGAGAGTGAATAATGAAGAGGAGCTGCAGAAGGCGTATGTGAAAGTGACAAAAGAATTGGCGTCGGCGCGTATTGTTGCCGGAGCTTTGGAGCAAGGTAGTAGCAGCGACGATGATGATGGTAATGATGGCAATGGTGATGTTGTTAATGATAATGGAGAGCAAGAAGATGAAGCCAAGCTGGGCAATGCCAGTTCGGGTAATGCCAGTTCATGGATTAGAACTGACATTATGCTAGAAGAGTATCTAGACGGCCCAGAAGTCGACGTGGATCTGGTCTTTTCAGATGGCCACGCTGTCTATGGCGTTGTGTCAGACAACTGGCCCTGTGTAGAGCCTTATTTCAATGAAACTGGCTCCAACGCTCCCTCCATCCTCCCCAATTACCAACAAAAGGAACTGTTAGAGTTATCTGTAGCTGCTGTGCAATGTCTAGGTTTTGCAATGGGAGTCTTTCATGTGGAGTGCAAGTACACCAGCAGAGGTCCCCGTCTTATTGAAGTCAACTGCCGTATGGGAGGTGGTCCTGTCAGGTCCATGAATCAATTGGTATGGGGAGTTGACCTGGTAGAAGAGGCACTACTCTGTACTGCTGGTATTCCAGCGAGACCTCCAGTAGCAGCTCGTCCACTGTGTCAAATTGCAGAATTCTCTGTCAATGCGATGAAGACGGGAATTGTCAAGAATTTTGATTTTCTTGCGAAATATCAAGACGATCCTGATGTGTTATATGCCCGACCATTGGTGCAGCCTAATTCCAAGGTGGTGTGCGTGGAAGATGGGTTGCCAACGTGGGTTTGTGAGATGATGGTGAAGAAGAAGACCGTTGATGAGGCTATTGATTATGTTAAGAAGATGGAGGAGGAAATACAAAAGGAAATTCCTATTGATCCTCTTCCTGCAAAGAAAAAGTGAACAGAAAAGGGAAGGAAGACGGAGGAGGAGGTGGGGTACCACCACTATCACTTATAATCAAGGCGTTGTCAATAGTATACAATAATGATTTCTTCAAAGTACTTTGAATCTATTGGTGTACCTGTTGAAATGTTGAAATATAGGACTCTGTGTGTGTGTGTTTGTGACGTTCTGAATGAGATGGGAAGGTTTCACTCGACTTGATTACTACACATGCATGTAGAGAGAGAATATATATACTGTAATTAGAAGCTATACATGTATAACACTTATAATAAATTAAATGATGATGATATCATGTCGATTGACCAAGATCATCGTGCATACTTGGCTATATTTTGATACGCCCTAACCAGCCTATGAAATGCTTCAGCAGCCTGCGCTGTAGGACACTTATCAGGATGAAGTTTCACTGCCATTTCTCTATATCTCTTTCTAATAGCTGCTGAGTCAGCACCTGGCTGTAACTTTAAAACTGCATAGTCACTGGTTGCATTAAGAACCCGAGAGACTTCTGTCTTATCAGCAAAGGAAATAGCAGTTTTAGAGGCGGCAATTTCAGCAGCTGCGGCTTCTTTTGCTTTATCAAATGCTTCTGTAAACCCTGCTTCTAGTTTGGCACGTCGTCGTTGTCTCTCTTCTTCTTGCTTGCGGTGTTGGTCTAAGAGATCTTCCTCTACTCTTTGAGCTGCTGCTGTTGCTTGACTGACCGCTTGTTGTCGTTGCTCAATTTTTCGTCGGAGCTCTTCTACCAGTTGTTTTTTGGCTTCCATCTCTGCCTTGTCCACAGTGGTTTTCTTAGTAGTAGTGGCAGCTGGTGCTACTGGTGCTGGTGCTGGTGCTTTTGTTGTTGTTGCTGTTGTCTGTTCCTCGTTATCAGCCGCTGGTTTGACACTGATAGAAGGTTGGCTGTCTTGATGTTCCTGTGACGGTGGTGGAGCATTTGGATCTCGTTGCCAGACGAGCTTTTGCTTCTTGGCAGCTTGTGGAACGACAACATTGCCTTGGGCGAAGGATTTGCCGCCAGTCTTGCGTTTATCGTCCCTGACCCATACGTGAGAACCCATCTAGTCTATGGTATTGGACTGTTTAGCAGCAAAAATGTGTTGACATGTCCCTTGATCACTTGAATTCCCTTCCTTAACAGCGTATTGACAACTCCGCTAAGTGTGATTCAGCTTTTTATACATCGTAATTTTTTTTGTAACAATAGAATGTAATACATTGTCTGCTAGACGCTGCTATATTCAAATTTCCTTCCCCATTGCCAGCAACGGAAAAACTGAAAATTGAAACCTCTCTCTCATCTGTTTGTTGTGGTTTATTCTTTCGCAAAATTAAAGGATTTAGTAGACTCATATTGCAGTTCTCTCATCTCACCACCATGGGAGCCACAAGTAGTAAATCCAGGTAAATCCCCTAGAGCCACAGAGATTTCTTTAGCCATTCATCGTCCGCCTTTCCAAAAGTGATCTGGTAAACTAATTGACGACTTCCTTTACGTCTGCAGGATAAAAGTAACAGAGGCTGACATAGGCATCTTGAAGCTAAAAACGCAACGGGACAAGCTGAAAAAAGAACGACAAAGGGTAAGTACAACGTGAGCGGAAAACTCGACGTCACCCCAAATTCTTTCTCAACTCTGTCTTACACATAAGCTCCCCCCCTTCTGCTCACAACACGATCCCCCCCCAATACAGTTGGAAACTTTATTAGATAGAGAAGTAGCAATAGCCAAAGAATTACTAGCAGATGGCAAAAGAGACAGAGCATTACTAGCCCTTCGGCGAAAAAAACTCCAGGAAGCCCAGCTCAAAACCATAGACGACTGGCTCATCAACGTGGAATCCCTCCTAGCCAACGTCCAACTGGCACAGCTACAAAACCAAGTCTTCTCAGCCTTACAGGAGGGCAGTGAAGTCATGAAGACTATGCAAAAAGAAGTTACAATAGAACAGGTAGAAAGATTGAGGGAAGATCAAGAGGCTGCAAAGGAGTATCAAGAAACATTATTGTCAATTATGGGAGGAGCTGAAGATGGAGTAGATGAGATTGAGTTGGAGGCGGAATTGCAGGCATTGATGGATGAAGAAGCGGCAGAAGTGCTGGCACAATTGCCTGCTGTGCCTACTGCTGCTGCTGCGATAAAGATTCAGCAGACAGAGGAGGAAGAGGAAGGAAGGGAGGAGCCCATGTTGGCCGCATAGAGCACTTTTAGTCCGACTCTCTGCTCTTCAATACTTGTTATTATTACTATATATCTAAATCGAAAAATAAAACAAATATATACACAATCCTCTTCACATCCCTAATGCTCTTTTGATAACATCAAAAGCCAAAGGAGCCAGATCTGGTCTGGCACACCTGCAAAACGCCCTCACTCCAGGCGCCCCCGGCATAAACCTCAGCTCCAACAACAATTGCACCGCCTCGACTCCCCCCGGCGGCATTCCCACTCTTCCAGTCACATACATCACCTCTTCTTGCTGGTTCCCTCTCCTCGCCAGGACAAACAACCTTACTGCCTGCAGGGCATTTGCAGCCCTGTCGCCGTCACCGATGCTCACTGGCAGAGCTGCTTGAGCTTCTTGTGTCTCCGGAGTGGCTTTGTATCTTGCAATGAAATCACTGCCTTCAATAATACCATCCTCTACTAAGGAACATTCCAATGGGAAGTTATCAGTGAAGTAGACTACTCCCAGTGGGCTGCATTTGATGGCCACTTGGAGGAGGTCATTAGCAGGAGGAGCGCTCACCTTGGTGGCATCCTGAATAAGAGGGACGGCAATTTCACCAGACACAGTACCAGGAGCGAGAGTGGTTATTTGTATGTTTTGGTTAGCTGGAGTCAGACCCAGAGCATTTTTATTTATTTGGATCATGAAACCAGACAAGGATGCATTCGTGGAGATGTTTTCGAGGGATAATTTGTAGACAATTGATCCAGATGGTGTTCTCTCGACTCTGCCTCTGATGGCCAAGCCTTTGCCCTTGGTTGTATCTGCAAGTACTGGCAATGTTGATTGTTGAGATACTGCTGCTGCTGGTGGAGCACCACCACTGCCTCCAAGTCCAAAGAAGTCATCAGAAAGAGGTCCTGCTGCAGGAGAGGCTGGTGTGCTGCTGACACCAACACCCCCCATGTCCAGTCCACCCAACAAATCAACAATTGGAGCTGCTGTTCCTCCAGCTGCTACTGTTGCTGGTTCTTCAAGATCCAGTAAATCTCCCAACAAATCAGGCACAGCTGCTGCATGTTGTTGTTGAGAAGATCTAGCAGTTCCAGGTTGGCTTCCAGCCACCTCTGCACTCGACATATCTTGATCGCCCTCCGCTACCTCCTCTGCTGCAGCAGCTGCTGATCTCATCGCTGCCAGCTCCTCAGCAGTCTGCACTGCTACACGAGCTCTGGATACAAAAGAAGATGCTGGTTTGTGATAGACAGAGGCAAGAGAACCAAGCTCACCCAACAGATTGTCCAGTAAACTCGGTTCCAGAGAGTCTTGGGTATCGGAGATGACTGGCTTCTCCACCAAGACGATTTCTTTTGCGGCTTCTGGGTCGGTGGACAGCAACCTCCAATAAATATAGGCACGATCACGCAGATCTGGATTGTCAGTTTCCTGGGTGGCATAGGTCAAAACCAGTTGAATGAGCTGCTGTGGACGCTCTGTTGGTTTTTTCAAAAACAGCTTGACAGCTGCCGTCACCAATTGAAGCTGAACGGAGGCTGGCTCCTCTGGGAACGTATCTAGAAATTGCTCCAACAGTTCATCAGCATTATCTATACGCTCAGCGTATTCTCCGATAATCCATACCATTGCTCCCTTTGCTTCTGGCTCATCTAAAGAGTCCAAGTTCTCACACAATGTAGCAATTATGCGTTCGTATCTGTTTGGATATCTTCGGAAAATATCTCTGATAACTACAATACATTCTTGCACTACATACCCCACTCTTCCAGCAATTAAATCCAGCAGCACATTAATGCACTTCTCTGCAGCTTGCTCCAGACTAACAGCACAGCGTCCTATAGCACGAACAGCTCTCCTCACGAAATCAACATCCACCTCGGTCGCATATTCTTTAAACTCTAGCAGAATTTGATCGATGTTCTTCTCTGATGCCAATCTGATCATAATTTCTAGTTTCTCCGTCTTTACGTAGATTGGGTCATTGTACTTGCAGAAGAACACTTTCACTTCATGAGACAGGATGCCAGGATATTTCTGAACAATAAGAGAAATGCATCGGAGAGCGACATACTGGATCTCAGGTTCTGCACTCAACAGAGTGACCAGTGGTCCTGCCAGCTTCCTTTGAAGAGGCGCAACAGCTGCAGGGTCCATATAAGTCATATTTTTCAGAATAACCTTCACTGCAGCCAGTACCACTGCTGCATTAGCATGCTGCAGTCTGGGCGTCACTCTCTCTACCAACAGCTCTGCTTCTTTTGGGTCGGTTGGTGTGTAGGTGGCAAGACTGTCAAGAATAAACACCTGGCCCCATTCAGTACATTCATTCAAAGCAGGCAACAGCTGACTGAATGTATCGGGAGTAATTTTAAAAACTGGTCTGCCTGATACTTCTTGAATCTCTTGAAGAGCAGCCACTGCATTGGCAACCACCATGGGGTTGGCATCTCTGAGCAGGGCCTGGAGAGACTCCAAAAACCCGTGATCTTCCACCAACTCCGGATTGATATCGTGAAGCTTGGCTACACAGACTGCTGCAGTTTTACGAACATATGGATCTTCATCTTTCAAGGCACGTTGTAGAGGATCCAAGAGGTACTCTGTGATCTTGTCAACCCTGATGCAGCCCATGGTTCTGACGGCCAGAGCCCTGATGAGTGGGTTGGGATCTTGAGTGTCCTTGACAAAACTGTTGACTGTCATCAAGCAGAGCTCTGGAGCTGATTTGGCTGTGTTGATCATGAAGAGGTAGACGAGTTTCTTGAGTTCTAAGTCATCTGTTTGCGAGCAATTGGTGACGTCGGGGAAGAGAGGGGTAACATCCTTGCCGACGGTCATTGAAGCGATGACCTTCTTGACTGCTTCTCTGCGTTTTTGGCGATCTGAGCTGTTGAGGTCAGCCCTGAGTTCGGCTAGTTCACCTGTTTGTTTTGTTTTAGGAGATTTTTGGGGAGAGGGGAGAAAGAGATGTGTGTGAGAGAGAGAGGGACGGAGGCGATGATTGATTGGTGCAGTCTGTGGTCAAGTGGTTGTTGATGGAGACAACTGATAGAGTGATCTTACCTCTTTTGGTGTCTCTAAAGAAGCGGCGATCCCCCATTTTGCAGCGTCCTAACTTCTATTTATGGGCTTTGATCAAAAGTGAAAACCTGAACAAATGGAAAGCCTTGACTACGCTGTTTACCTATATTGATGCGTTTTGCTACTGGACAACAGCCAAGAATGAAACTTCTATTGCCAGGCTGGAAGTCCATGAACCTGCCACAAGTATGGAGCATGGACAGAGTCTCTCACTCTCTCGAAGGGAGGCTCGCTCCTCTCCCTCCCCACCATCTCACTGTCAACCTACCTCTGATGGCCCTTGACTGGCTCCAAATTCTCTAGAATTTTTGACATCGAGACAAATCTGATGGTTTCAACCAATACATCCTACCCATATCATCATCTCCATGCCAATGTTTTGAGTTTTTTCTTTTATAATCCACATTGTCAAGCAAAAACAACAAATTGGCCGACGGCTCACTAATCTGAAAATATAGACACAATGGACCTTCCTACGGTTCTACAAGTCGTAGAAAGTGCATGTGAGAAGCTTTCGGTAAGTCAAAGCCTCTTTTCTCAACGAAATTTCCCCACAGTTTCAAAAATCTCCCCGTCATCCCCCCCCCCCCCCCCCCCCCCCCCCCCCCCCCCCCCCCCCCCCCCCCCCCCCCCCCCCCCCCCCCCCCCCCACCCCCCCCC
>Ga0114919_10004382_pt1 | contig 11328 bp, 15 predicted proteins | sample BlataG_FD_88682 | JGI IMG/M metagenome (GOLD analysis project Ga0114919, IMG submission 88682) | Deep subsurface microbial communities from Black Sea to uncover new lineages of life (NeLLi) - Black_00105 metaG | ecosystem: Environmental > Aquatic > Marine > Oceanic > Sediment | place: Atlantic...
AATAGGATGGTGGGGTGATAAGCCAAAAGATGTGCCAAAGGAAAAAGTTGGTGAGATAGAAGCATGGCTTAATAGGAGTGATATAGTGCCTCCTAAGAAAGTGGTTAGACCTGAGTTTAAGGACTACAACTCCATGCGTCAATCGGCTATGGATGAAGCCCACAAGTGGTATTACAAGGAATTCACTGACTATTCCAATGCCAATGCTTTTGATGCCTTGATGAAAACCATCTATCCCTATTGGACTTATGAGTGTGTGGATGAGGAGACACAAACCTTGACTAGGAGTGGTTGGAAATATTGGTATGAGTTAGAAATTGGAGAAGATGTTTTGGCTCTCAACCCAAAGACTATGACCTCAGAGTGGGTGCCTTTGGAGAATGTTACCTCATATGACCATAACGGTGAGGCATATCAGATGAAGGATAGGGAAGTTGATTTTATATTCAATAAGGAGCATAGTTGGTTGGTGATAAATCCTATCCATAGGACTGGATACTTTGAGGATAAGGTTGAGTTTGTCAAATCCTACGACCTGGTTCATAGGCATAAGATTCCTAGAAAGGTGCCATATCAGGTAAACCAACCTTCTATATTATCACCACATGATGCTGCTGTTCTTGGCTGGTTTCTAACCGAAGGACACATTGACAAAGATGGTCATTGGATAGTAAGCCAGCTTAAAGAGAATGGTAAGGAGGAGATTTGGAACCTGTTATCCAAAGACACTGATTCTGTCCATATTATTGATTTTCATGGTTATTATAGGTTTAGGGTACCAGAGCTATGTAAGGAACGTATTAACTCTGTATATGTTAGCCTTGATGATTTAGTTCCTATTGTGACCAGCCTGTCGCAGGAAGCTGCATCTGCCATGCTTAGGGCCATGATGTTAGGTGATGGTGATGCAAATAGGAACTTCTACCAACTTCCTGGCATGGTAATGGAGTCTTTCCAAATATTAGGTGTGATGGCTGGAGAGCATATCAATCTGTATAAGCCAAGAACAAATAATAGGCAGTACATCATCCAGCAAGCCAAGGTGCTTATACCTAGTTATAGACACCCAACTAATCTCAAGACCATAAACTATAATGGTAAAATGTGGTGTCCTACCACTAAACATGGTACGTTCCTAATGCGTAGACATGGTAAGACTATCTGGACTGGAAACACACAACGCTGGTTCTGGCTCCCTCGCAGCTTTGTCCGTCATCCTGGAACCTTTACAGGCTTTGAACGTTGGCAGAACAACACCGATTATGGTTATGTCCATATCCCAGGTACAGCTATGGATTATAACCCATGGCGAGGCACAGTCTATGGTACATTAACCACCAGACTGGCTAGGAGAGACTTCCCAGAATACTACGACAGCCTTGGAGTAGCAGGAGACTTCATAGAGTTTAATGATTTCCTCACCCGCTATGGCTTCTATCCAGGAGCCCATGTAGGAATACCCCTAGCAGTATTTGGTGGTATTGAAGCCCAGTATGGTGAGACTATGCCATCTATACCCAAGACAGCATTGGACTTCTTAATAGCTGCTTATCCTGATAATGAGTCGGTTAACTTCATTAGTGATAGGATATTTGGAGACCGATTCCGTAACTATCTAACCATCCTCCAAGTAGCTCGTAGAGGTGGAGACGGTACTCTGATATTCTCCAAGATGCAGGAGAACAAGGAACTAACTGATGAGGAGAAACAGTTATGGGCTGATGCCCGTAGAGAAGTAGGTTGGTACTCTGCTGGCTTTGAACAGTTTGCCATGTTCAGGATGAGGACTGATGAGCAGTATAAAATGTATGAGGAGTCAGCCAAGGTTATTGAGGAAATGACTGGCTATACCCCAGACCAGCAGGACTGGTTAAGAAAACATGGCTATAGGTTATGGGATATGGTAGGTGGAATGTCTCCTACTGAACAGGCTACTTTACAGGAACTAGAATACTACAAGTGGATTGGTAATGTTCGTCCTCTGTTACCAGGTAAACAGCAAACCATACTCAACCAGATAGAGCTGGCTTGGGATGATGTTAGAAGGTATGGTGACCAGCTACAGCAGGATAAATTAGTATTACAGAGGGACTTCCTTGCTGGTAGGGTAGGTTCAAGAGACTATGGTGACCAACTATCAGCTATCTATTCCAAACAACGTGAATATGTGGATAGGAAGATAGAGGAGAATCCTCTAATGGATATAGATAACAGGGTTGAATACTATAAGAAGTATAATGTTCCTCAGCCAGTTCTTCATCCAATGAGAGAATTGATGAACCTCTACTTTGAGATAGAGCTGGAGGAAAAGATAGATGAGGAGACTGGTGAAAAAATCAAGGATTGGGATAAGTTTTGGGCTATGCGTGAAGCTATTGATGCAGCCATTCCCAATGATTATAGGAAGGAGTGGGATGACTACCTAAAGAAGAATTCAACCAGCCTTGAACAGTTGAGGAGGGAACACAACCAGTACATCAAACCTTACAATGGTATATGGGAGAGAATCATAGAAGAATATACTCCAGAGGAACAGAAACTAATCAAGGAGCATCAGTACCTTGCCAAGACTGGAACTGGCTTAGAACGTAGGGCTATGATAGAATCCACAATCAGGGAAACCACTGGAAGGAAGTTAATATCCAATTTCCGTTCAGACATTAGTAATGCTAGGCAATCCCTCAGATATGCTAATCCATTCCTAGATGCCGTCCTCTACTACTGGGGTAGAACCACCACTTTCCAAACCCCATTAGCAGAGGAAGCATACAGACAGTTGTGTAAGGATACAGGCAAGAGTATATGAAATTAAGCAAGGAAACAGCAGAACTATTACACAGTCGTGGGTTAACCTATTCTGATATTGGTGAATTGTTTGGCATTTCTGCCAGTCGGGCCGTACAGATAAGACATGGGAATAAGAATGTTAAGAAGTACCAAAAGACTGAATTCTACCTTAATTACAGTAGGAATTATAAAAGGCAAAATATCCTGGTAATTGATGGTAAGGTGGTTAGAGTTAATAAAAGACCTAGACCAGATAACTGTGAGGTGTGTGGTAGAATTGTTAAAAGGTTAGATTACCACCATTGGGATGATGATAAGCCAGAGTTTGGTATTTGGCTTTGTCAATCCTGTCATAAGATGGCTGAAGGCATTGACAAGGATTTACATGGTAAATACATATTCTTGAAGGAAAGTATACTTCTAAATATATAATACTATTATAATAAGGGTATATACAATGATAAAACATGGTAACTATCTTTTAGCCAATAACTGTAAGGTATACTATGATTATACCTGTCAAAGATGTGGATATAAATCTGAGAGTGCTAGGAAAATTGTTGCCCATCATATTGTTTACCTCACTGATGGTGGTAAAAATAATTTGGACAACCTTGTTGCTCTTTGTAGCCAATGCCATAAGTATGTCCATGATTATAATATATCACCAGAGGACTATCTACCTAGTGGTGTTTTGGCAAAGTTTCTAGCAGCCTATCCCAAGGCGGTATTGTATTCAGAGTTGTTAGGGATACGAAGGCAAATGTATAGGCAAATGGATTTATTTAGTACCAAGATTAAGGCTATACTGTGGGAACTTAGTGAAAATGGTTAGTATACACTATAACATATTTATAAGTATACCAATAGAAACTTGACATCGTTATGTCAATATGTTATAATAGGAGTATAGAGTAATAGGAGGTCTTGAAATGGCTGAGAACTTTACCTTTAACCATGATGGTTCCGTTGACTTACCTGTGGAGGGTGTAACAACCCGCTTTGTCAAGGAAGCTGATTTGTTAGCGGTGAAAGGTGGTTCTACGCAGAAGGAGAAGGATTGGGAAAACGAGAAAGCCTCATTCAATACCCAACTAGCTGAGGCTAATCGGCTCAGGGATGAGTCCAATGCTTTACTTTTGCAGGAACGGGCTGCCAAAGAGCAGTTGACAACCCAATATGGTGACTATGACACTCAGAAGGTTAGAGTGGGTGAGCTAGAGACTGAAGTAGGCACTCTCAAAGAGGGTGTTGGCAAGTTTGAAGAGGAACTTGCTGGACGGATACGCCATACCCTGATTATGAATAATGGTGCGTCCGAGGAAGCTGTAAAGGATAAGACTTTACCTCAGCTCAGAAATCTTGAGGAAGCTGCTAGAGTATTTGGTAATGGTAACAAAAACAAGGAAGGTGTACCAGCCAGATATGATGGTGGTCAAGGAGGCCCTGCTGGTGGAGGTGCTCCTGAGACTCCTACTGACCGAGCTAATAGGATTCTTGAGGAACACGATGCCAAGAGGGGCAGAGCAAGAGTTACTTAAAGGAGGTAAAGTTTAATGGCGAGTTCAGGTGGACATTGGAGTACACTAGCCGAAGCTCAAAAGCTAACCCAGTCCCATAAAATACCTGGTGTATTTGAAGAGGACGTTAAGCGTAACAACCCTATAGAAAGGTTGCCAGTCGCCCAGGCAGCAGGTACGGGTCTCAAAATAGAGTGGTTAAGGGAATCCGAAATCACTGAGTCAGCGGTGCAGGAGTCAATTGTTGGTGACCAGTTATCCTGGAGTGAGGATGTAACTTATACTGAGGTGGAATCAACCCTCAGATATTTGTATATCCAGAGGAAACTGGACCGCTATGTCCAGAACATCTATGGCACCTATAATGATTATAGGGCACAGATGCTCCTGGAGTGTGAGAAGGGTCTGAAGCGGAAACTAGGTGCACGTATTATCTATGGTGATACCACTTATGGAGGTGCACCAACCCAGTTTGATGGTCTCCATGCGTTGGTAGCTGAAAGAGGTACACCAAATTCCGCATCAGTGTTAACTGGTTCAGACCTTAACCTTGACCAGGAAGGTAGCACAGGTCTTAGCCTTGCCTTACTTAGGCGTCTGATTGATGCTATGAAGTTTGGCTGTGATGAGATTTGGGTTGCGCCATCACTCGGTATTCGTATTGATGCTGCCTATTCAGAGAAGGGAATCTGGTCTAGTGATACCCTTTATTCCCATGGTGATATTAGCCTGTTGACCAGAGGCTTGAACCAAATTGGTATGCCAATCATGTTTTTTATGGGTGTACCAATAGTTAGGACAGACTACCTGTTAAAGACCGAGACAACCAATACTGGTACTGGTGCTACCGAAAATATTAGGGCTGCTACTGGTGGTGATGAATCATCCCTCTTTGGTCTGAAGTTTGGTAATGTCCTGGCTAAGGAACCTGGTATCACATTTGCCTATGGTGGTACTGAAGGCGAGGGTGACCTTTATGAGCTTTGGACCTGGGACCGACTAGAAGATTACAATGCTGGTGGGATAAGACTAGACTCCTACGGCACGGTGCTTCTAGGCTCAACCATGTGTCTAGGTAGAATCCACGATATAGCGGAATCTGCCGTAGTAGCGTAAGAGAAAAGGAGGAAAGGAGGAAAATAATGGTAGAATTTAGTGGTAAGGTGATGTCCGTAGGTGGTAACAAGCAGCTTAGCAAGGATGATGCACCTTATAGGATAAACAGTAGGGACTACACCATAACCAGTGGTGAACATTGTGCGATACAGACCAAGCCTAATATTAGCGTGGGAGGGACTACAGGCATAACTGCTATTGAGTCATCCCCTAGGTTTGCCGCTGGTATTGCAGGTGGAAAAATAGTTGGTGTGATGTCCAACCCTATCTTGAAGTCCGATACAGGTGTTGGTGGTGGTAACTGTGGTCCCATGAGGTGTTTTGAGGGCAAGTTGGAAACTGGTGTTCACTGCACCAGAACTACGACGGTGATGGCGGTGCTTGAAGCCATGAGTGATGTGCGTGGGACGGTGACTCAAGGTCCGACGGTTATCCTGGTGAACAAGGGTGATTATAAGGCTTGGGAATCCGTTATGGAGCTAAAGGGAAATGAGTCTATGGTCTGGAATAGTACCGATACTGCCGTTGGTGGTACTGCTGCTGGCTACTTCAAGGTAATCATCAATGGTGCAGCTAGGTATGTCGCCACCTATTCCGATGCACCAGACGCATAAACCTAAAATTGTGGGAGGTGGGCAACTGCCTCCCACAGTTAAGGAGTGGTAATGGGAGTATCATTTCTTAGACAACTTAAAAAGGACAAGCAAGACTTGGAGGAAGCACTTTCTGAGCAGGAGGAAATAGTAGCCAAAGCTCAGGCTACCATCTTCAGACTTGATGGTGCTATTACCTATGTCACCAAACTTATTGAGCATTTGGAGAAGAAGGAGGTAAAGAAGGATGCCTCTAGCAGTTGAGAATTTAACACCAGACAGCTCCATAGTTTCTATCAGGGAAGCTATTAGCCAGACCATCAAACAGTGTATGGATGAAGGTGGACGAGAACAGAAACAGTGTGCTGCCATAGCCTATGATATTGCTAGGGAGAAAACTGGTAAGTCATTAAACGAAGGCAGGCAGAGATAGGAGGTTATTATGATTGGAGCTCATAAAGCTAGATTAACCAGTGCAGGTAATATCAAGGCTACTGAAGGCTTATTGCACTGGTTGGTTATATCCAATCCCGATAAAAGCATGAGGCATTGTACCCTACATGATGACAATGATGGAACAAGTGATGAGGTAATCAAGTTCTATATTCCAGGAGAACGTACAGTGCCATTTTACTTTAACCCACCTTTACCGTTTGTCACTGATATTAGGTTTGGTAGCATTGAGCATAGTGGTACAATAATAACTGCTGGCTATGATTAACTATGAGGACCATCAGTTCATCCTTACAAGCTGCTCAGGAAGCATCATCAGGAACTCCCTATGTTGCTTTGGTGTTTATCAGTGCTAGTGGTCCTCATGGTGGTTCATATATCTATACTGATAGGTTGAAGCTACTAGAACACCATGAGGAACCTTACAACGACTACGCCACTGTTATGTTGGACAACCATGATAGAGGAGTAGTAGACCTAACTGGTTATTATGTATCCATAGTTTATGGGCATGATGGTGATGGCATTATTACACCTCGTCTGTGGGTAAAATCCCAACATGACATTTCTATGGAAGGAAAGTTAGTGTCAGTCCTGAGCCTTGAAGGAGCCTGGTCTCTGATGGGAGAACAGTTGCTAAGAGTTGGTAGTCCTCCACTCTATAATGATACACCTTATACTACCCAAACTGTTTATAGTATCCTACAAACCCTCCTAGGATATGAGCTACCTATTGCTACTGGATTTAACTTCACCCTAGAAGCCTTGGGTGACCAGGATGACGGTATAGTCAATACTTTTATTCCTCAGTTCTCTCCTAACCAAGTAGCCTTTGATGATTTTAATACTTTGGCTCAAGTCCTAATGGCTATGACCAAATGCTATCTAAGGGCTAAGGCTGGCATGGTATTTCAAGTAGTTTACCCACATGAGGATGATGCTGTAAATGAAAGCTATTACTCCTACAAGTCCCATTATTTCTTTGAATATGCCGAGCAGTATAATGTAGTTGTTCCTAACCACATTATTGTTTTCTGTAACCAGCAGGAGGAAGGCTGGGTAGCCGAATCTGTCATTGTTGGTGAAGCTCAGGACAGTACCCAGATTGCTAAATATATGGAGGTTATTGGTCTATATACTGCTCCTACTATAACTAACCAAACCGATGCCAACAATAGGGCAGCAGCCATTATGAGTAAGTTACAGGCTGAGGTATTATCTGGTAGGTTGGTAGTTCCACATGATTGCAGGGTAGAGCTATATGACAGGGTTAAGGTTTACGATACGAGGGGAACATAAATGTCTATACCAGGATTGATAACTATAGGAACGTGCGCCTCTGCTGATGAAATTATGAATCAGGCTATGATTACCAGAACTCCTAATGGTGATTTGTATGCCTCTGCTGGTGCTATGGGACAGAACCACGACCTTGACCCATCAAAGAAAAAGCCAATACATATCTGGTACTCCAATGATGATGGTGCTACTTGGGTAGTAAGTAGGGAAATCTATGTTGATAGTGATACAGACCAGCACTGGGTGTTTGGTGGCATGGGTGCTGCTTGTATTGCCAGTGATGCTGATGGGTATGTTCATATAGCCTTTGGCATAAGAAGAAGGATAGGTGCATATCCTTCTGTCAAATCAAATAATGTTGTTATCTACCTGCATGGAAAACACGGAAATTGGGGAGGAATATATAATATATTCCAGGCAGACAGTGATGAGGTCCTTGATTGTCGTCCTTCAGTGGCAAGCCTGGCAGTTGACAGTAATAATTTAGCTCACCTGCTTTTCTCACATTGTGGGATTGATACTGAATATATTAGGCATATTTGGGACCCTGGTACTGGTTGGTTTTTATATGAACTGCTCCACTACCACGGTGATTACCACTGCCACGACAGGCTGGTCATAGACAGTAATGATACTATCCATGTAACCTATGGTATTAAGAAAAGTGCTAGTGGTGTTACTGTGGAAAAATTCTATTATAAGGCTAAGGCTATTTCAGGAGGCTGGGGCAATACCGTTTATGTGGGTATGGACTCAGACCCTTGGTATTATGGAATTGCCTTGGCTATAGATAAGGATGATAATCTGCATATGGCAACGGCTGCTGGAGGACAATATAGGCAACGTTCATCTGCTGGTGTGTGGAGTGATATAGAAGATTATGGTCTCTTGGACTATAGTGAACCAAGTATTTCTATCCCACAGGATGGTGTTATTTATGTAGCTGCCCGTAAGAGTGAAGGAACTTGGGGAAGATTTAATATTAGGAAAAGAGTAGATGGTGTATGGAGTGATGATGAGAGTTGGACTTATGATTCATATTGTAAAGGTGTTTGTATGCTCCATAGCTATTATCCTAAAATAGGTACTCAGTATACCAATATCCTTGAGACAGGTTGGGCTTTCCATTGGAGAATGTACTATGGTGACAGTTATTACAAGGCTGACTTTACCCAAGCAGCCTATGTTACTACTGACCCAGCTACCTTGGTTACTGGAACCACAGCCACCATCAACGGCACTCTGGTCTATGATGGTGACGAGGACTGTACCTGTAGTTTTGAATGGGGACTAACCACAGACTATGGTGAGGTTACTACTGGGGAAACCAAGAACACTGGTGAAACCTTCTCCGCTGGTTTAACTGGTCTGTTAGCTGGTACAGTCTACCACTTTAGGGCTAAGGCTGTCAATAGTCTTGGTACATTTTATGGTGCTGACCTAACCTTCACAACTGTTGGTACTGTCTATCCATCCGTGGCTACTACCAGAGTTAGCAGCCTGGTTCATCGTTGGGTTCCAGGTAGCTACACCCTAGAAATGGTATTAGGAGGATTAACATCCGAGTTTGGTTTAATAATTCCAACAGGCAAGCCAGCTCCAACTATACCAACACTACCTAGCTGTCAAGCGGATGAGGTGTTAACCTGGTCACTAGAGAGAGGTTATTATTGTATGCCTAGAGCAGATATTCCTATAGAGGAATTGAGGGCAGGAAGATAACATGAGAGCAAAGACAGGGAAGCGTTATAACAGCTTTGAGGACTTAGAGAGGCGTTGGCCCAGGATACCAGCAGGTTTGATAAACCAAATATTATTCACAGCCAGGATGCCCATAGGAATATATGGAACCACTATGTATGGTATGTGTACTTATGGGATACAGTATGGCTATTACGGTGTAGGCAGTTACAGTGATTGTTATTACCAATCTCCACTTGATGGGATTTATGGTACAGGCAGTTACAATGATTGCAATTATAATTAAAGGAGGTGTACTATGGCGACAGGAACAGCAGTAGCAGCGGGTGAGTTAATCACCCACACCAAGATGAATCTGAAACAGGAGAACTATGAACTGGTAGATGATGAGGAGCTGGTATTCGGTACAGGTGATGATTGTAAAATAGATTTTGATGGCACCAACATGGTCATTACCATAGCCTCACAGTTTAACTTCAAATGCACAGGTGGGGATTTTTGCCTAGATACCGTGACAGACACCGACAATGTTAGGTTGAACAGTAGGGATTACGAGGCTACCAGTGGTGATATGACAGCCGTACAGAGTAAGCCTAACATAAGTGTAGGTGGGACCACAGGTGTAACTGGGATTGAGACTTCACCCAGGTTTGCTGATGGCATAGCAGGCAGCAAGATAGTTGGGATTATGTCTAACCCTATACTCAAAGGAACTACTGGGAACCTTAGTAGTGCTATGAGGTGTTACGAGGGTAAGCTGGAGAGTGACCCAGGCTCCACAAGGGTATTGGCAGAAGCATATGTCCTACACTGTATGCAGGCTTTGCATGGAACAGTTACTGCTGGACCCTACTGTATTGCTGTTGATGCTGGTGGAGGTAATGTAGCCTGGTCAGGGTTTGCCAAACTCCCAGATGATGGACAGGTAGCAAACGATGGTGAGGACAAGTCAGGTGGTACTAAAGGCTGGATTAAGGTAATGATTGGCTCAAAGACTGGCTATATCCAGGTTGAATCATTAGCATAGGAGGTAATTATGGATTTGGATGTAAAGGTAGAATTAGAAAAACAGGTAAAGGATGTAACAGCCCTTGATGCCCAACTACAGCAGTTGCAGGCACAGAGGAAGTCTATATTGGAAGAGTTATACAGAAGGCAAGGTATCATCCAATACCTGCAGAGGTTAAATGGCGAGAATGAACCCAAAGCGAAGGTGAAGAATGATAAACATACCACCGCTTAGGGAGGCTGATGCTCCTAGGAAGTATAAACTGACCAAGCCTGAACTAGGACTAGAGGCTATAGTTAAAAGGTTGGAGAAAGCTGTTAGCCAGCCTGATACTAGGAGACCAAGGTTTCCTGCTGTAGGTGAGGAGATAGCCCACAAGATTAGGAGGTGAGCCATGGCTTTTAGCACTGAAGAGGACTTAGCCTATATGGCAGGGCTATTTGATGGGGAAGGTTATGTTGGCATAACTCCTTATGATGGTAAGCGTAGGCATTTACTCCGTGTGAATATTACTAATGCTTGTAGGTCAGTGTTGGACTGGATTGTATCGGTTTATGGCGGAAGCATTTATTCCGATGGGCATGGTAAGAGGAAAGAGGTTTACCAATGGTGTATGTATGGAGCTGATGCATTTGGGTTTCTTTTGGATATTAGCAAATATCTTCGTATTAAGAATAGCCAGGTTGAGGTTGCCTTGGAGTTCCAAGTTTCCAAACACAATTATCATGGTAGTGGACCAGCACATAAGTATTGGTCCGAGGGTGAGCTTAAATTCCAAGAACAATGCTATGACCTGATTAAGGAACTAAAGGAGGCAGGATAATGGCATTCTCTACAAGGTTTTTAGACG
>Ga0114919_10004383_pt1 | contig 11327 bp, 9 predicted proteins | sample BlataG_FD_88682 | JGI IMG/M metagenome (GOLD analysis project Ga0114919, IMG submission 88682) | Deep subsurface microbial communities from Black Sea to uncover new lineages of life (NeLLi) - Black_00105 metaG | ecosystem: Environmental > Aquatic > Marine > Oceanic > Sediment | place: Atlantic...
CAACGATTGAGGTTGAAGATGTTCATAAAGCCTTTTCAAAAATCATTCAACATTTTCGTCCTCCGCGTGCTCGACACCGTCAAGGTGTGAGTCCTCAAGCAGTCATAGATCCCTCGGCCCGACTTGCTGGTGATGTTGAAGTCCAACCTTTGGCTCTCATCGGTCAAGATGTTGAGCTTGCGGAGGGAGTTGTTATTCATGCAGGAGCGCGAATTGGTGCGGGCTGCCGGATTGGTGCCGGAACAACGGTCTTTGCAAATGCAGTTCTTTATGAGGATACCCTTGTTGGTCGAGATTGTATTATTCACGCCAGCGCCGTTTTGGGAGCGTTTGGATTTGGGTACAAGCCAGATACAAAAGGTCTAGAGCTCTCCGCTCAACTCGGCTGGGTTGAATTAGGCGATCATGTTGAAGTTGGTGCTGGAACAACGATTGACCGTGGAACATACGGGCCAACCGTAATTGGCAGCGGCACAAAAATAGACAATCTGGTCATGATTGCTCATAACTGTCGAATCGGTCGTCATAATATGATCTGCTCCCAAGTAGGTGTGGCAGGAAGTACAACGACTGGTGAATGGGTAATCATGGCAGGTCAATGTGGGCTGCGTGATCACATTCACATTGGTGATGGCGCAGTGCTTGGTGCGCGATCAGGCGTCTCAAATGATGTTCCACCAAAGCAAACGGTACTTGGTGAACCGGCTATTGATCTGAGACAACGGAAGTTGCAACTTGCTTCAATGTCGAAGCTTCCTGAGATGAGAAAGCATGTGAAGCACCTGCTCAAACGAGTTGAAGAATTGGAACAGACGTCTCAAGTGGCCTCAAAAGAGTCTTCCTCGAAAGCGGCCTAGGATCGCATTGGAGAGGAATACGTGTCCTCGATGCGTGTTTTGAAATCGCTAAATAAAGAGTAGTTGATAGCACAATGAAAGCCTTGTCCGGGGATGTGAACGAACTGCCATCACTCGACGGAGAACTCGTCGGTATTCTTGCTGGCTGGGGACGGTTCCCAATTGCTACTGCTGAAGCGATCCATCGACGTGGTGGCCGAGTTGCTATTTTAACGATCCGTCATCATGCGGAAGAATCACTCGAGGAAATAGCGGATGTCTATGGAGAAGTAGGCGTTGCTGAAATTGGAAAAGCCATCGACTTTTTTCGTCAGAATGGCGTGCGTCGAGCGACGATGGCCGGCAAAATTCATAAGAAGCAACTGTTTCGTCGATTCGGATGGATTCGACATCTTCCCGACTGGCAAGGGCTTAAGACATTCTGGCCACACTTTGTAACTCGTAGCAAAGACAACCGTGACGATGCGCTTCTTGGAGCAATTGCAGTAACCTTTGAAAAATCAGAAATTCGGATTTGTCCAGCAACAGATTTTGCTCCCGAACTCTTGGCAACAGAAGGTGTGCTGGCGGGCAAGCCACTCTCCAAACGTCGGATGGCGGATGTGGTTTTTGGATGGCGGCTAGCGAAAGAACTTGGACGTCTTGATATCGGCCAGACAGTAGTCGTGAAGAACCAGGCTCCAATGGCACTGGAAGCAATTGAGGGTACTGATGAGTGCATACGGCGGGCAGGTCGGCTTTGCCGTTCTGGTGGCATGACTGTCGTGAAGGTTGCAAAGCCTCAGCAAGATGAACGGTTTGACATGCCGACAATTGGTATCGGTACGCTCCAATCAATTCGAGCGTCAGGAGGCAAGGTGCTTGTGATTGAGGCTGGTAAGACAATCCTTGTCGATCGGGAGCAGATCACTGCTTATGCAAGTCGTTGTGGTATTTCAATTGTGAGTTGTTACGATGTTGCAGGAGTCCCATTGTTGGAAAAACCCCGCTATCACGTTGCCTGACTATATCGCTTTTCATTCGATTGACTGTAGACTTCTTAGATGTCTCATTCACTGGCCTTTCATGTGCGACTCGTTTCTCAAACAGTCATTTGTGCAGTCTGTCTTTGTGCTCCATCACAGTCTGCAGATGATGTATCTCCGTTAAAAAAATCAGAACGTCTGTCGCGACCCCCACTGACCATTGATCTCAGGATTGATCGTTCGGTTGAAATTCCACCGCCTCGAACGCACTATATGGGTCGAGAGATCGCCCAAACGATGCATTATACGGGAGCCCCATGGCTTGTTCGGGAAAGCCGTCAACGCGAAGAAGATTGCCGACTGCTTCTTGAAGCACTTCAAATTCAGCCAGGTCAAACCATCTGTGATCTCGGATGCGGAAATGGATTTTATACACTCGAACTCGCGCGACGTGTTGGCCCTGAAGGTACAGTGTACGCAGTTGATATCCAGCCTCAAATGCTACGACTTCTCGTTACACGGGCGCGGCAGGAAAAGCTCTTTAATATCAAACCAATTCTGGGAACATTCATTGACCCTCGGCTACCCAAGGGAGACGTCGATCTCGTATTTTGTGTTGATGTCTACCATGAGTTCTCCCATCCTGAAAAGATGCTCACTCGTATCCGAGAGAGCCTTTCTGATGGTGGCCAAATCGTTTTAGCAGAGTTTCGTGGGGAAGACGCTACGGTACCAATCAAGCCGCTCCATAAGATGACAAAGTCTCAAGTCAAAAAAGAACTTGAGCCAAATGGTTTTGTCCTCAAACGTGAATTCGATGAGTTGCCATGGCAGCACCTCATGTTTTTTGGTGTCCAGAACAAGGAGTAAAGCCGACTACTTCTGATGTATTTGGCAGCTTGTCGTATCACATCGCCCAGCAATCCAGAGCCTTCGTTTTGCGACATACGCATACAGCCAATTCCAGAGTGGCAGTGAGCCCGGAATATGCAGAAGAAGAGCGAGTGGCCAGAGGAGTGGCAGTTTACGTGATAGATAGCGGACAGCAGTTGCACCACCGCGAGCATTTCCATGTGTATCGATTACGGACATCTGTTCTTGGAGTTGTTCAATTGAAAGTTCTGGGAAATCAACGGCCACACTTGGCTCGTGGAGTGACGTGTAAATAAACCGTTGTCGCAAATCGAGCCGGCGGAGGAATGCAATCTGTCGTTGACAGAAACGACACTCACCATCGAAGAGAATAGTGTCTCGGTCAGGATGATTTTTGGTACGAATCATAGTACACGAGAGACATTCAGGGGCATTGCATGAAGCCTGTTTGAAAGGCCTGACAGCCGGCTTATTCCTTGATCAAACCACTTGGAAGTGTACACAAATTTAAAATTGTGATTGCTCCACCAGAAATAAGTAGCCACGGTGCCCATTCAGGTGCTGTGATCGAACGACCCATGCCACCTGCTAGTGGAACAACAACGGCAGAATCGATGAACAGTAGTTCAATACCTAGAAGCGTAGCGAATATTCCAATCGCCAGAAATATACTTTTCCACATGATGATGCCTGAAACCGGAATCTAACTCCTTCGCGATGAGCCCCTCTCTATCGCCTCTGTAGAACCATCGACGTTCGTAGGAACCTAGCTAGAGAAGCCACTCGCCTCGGGCAACCTAGAACGACTGTGATGATAATTCAGGGAGCAGTACTACTGATTTGCAACATCAGCTGGCGGTTCGTTCTCTCTGTCAGATGGTGTTTGTATCGCACCAGTGCGGCGTTCGGCTGTCGTACCCGGTACGAGTTGCGGTTTCCCATTCGTTGTTTCAATAATATCTTGGAGGTCACTGCCATCAATTACTTCAGCTTCGATCAAGCGACTCGTAATTGATTCAAGTGATGTGCGACGGGTTTGCAAAATCTGACGGACTTGAACAATCGACGTATCGATTATGCGGCGGACCTCTTCATCGATTTCGCGAGCCGTCTCCTCACTATGGCTGCGGGTCGTGCCAAAGTCCGCGCCTCCTCCAGTAAGAAACGGTGACCGCTGGCTTTCACGATAGTTTACTCTGCCGAGTTGACTCATGCCGTAGTCCATCACCATTGATCGCGCAATTTCACTTGCTCGCTCCAAGTCGTTCTGGGCGCCTGTTGAGATGTCGTCATAAATCATTTCTTCTGCAATCGTGCCAGCGAGGAGAACATGAATTCTGCTTTCAAGTTCACTTTGTGTGAGGAGATATCGATCATCTTCCGGCCGCTGCATGGTGTAGCCTAAAGCGGCGAGGCCACGGGGTATGATTGACACCTTATGGATCGGGTCAGTATTCGGAAGAGAATATGCAACTAAGGCATGTGCTGCTTCGTGATACGCCACTCGTTTCTTCTCATCTTCGTGAATCACACGCTTCTTTTTTTCAAGGCCTGCAGTGCCACGTTCGACGGCCTCGTTGAACTCCACCATCCCCACAGACTTCTTGTTGTTTCGAGCGGCCAGCAAAGCTGCCTCATTCACAAGGTTGGCAAGGTCTGCACCACAAAAACCCGAGGTAATTCGTGCCACCTGCTCAATATTCACTTTAGGATCAAGTTTCACATTGAGGACATGCACCTTGAGAATAGCCTCACGTCCACGGACATCAGGTCGGTCGACGAGAACATGTCGATCAAATCTTCCTGGTCGGAGGAGAGCCGGATCAAGTGTTTCCGGTCGGTTCGTGGCTGCCATCACAATGACGCCGGAGTTGCTACCAAACCCATCCATTTCAACAAGCAACGCATTGAGCGTCTGCTCCCTCTCATCATGACCGCCAACCACACTTGAACCTCGGGTTTTTCCCAAAGCATCAAGCTCGTCAATGAAAATGATACACGGGCTCTTTTGTGCGGCCTGTTGAAACATGTCACGGACACGGGCAGCTCCGACACCAACAAACATTTCAACAAAGTCACTCCCAGAAAGTCCAAAGAAGGGCACGCCAGCTTCACCCGCAATCGCTTTTGCGAGGAGAGTTTTTCCTGTCCCAGGAGGGCCTACTAATAAAACACCCTTCGGAATATGGCCACCAAGAACCTGATATTTCTCAGGGCTTCGAAGAAACTCAACCACTTCGCGAAGTTCATCAACGGCTTCGTCTATCCCAGCGACGTCATCAAAACTGATCCCGAGATCTTCTTGGGCATACATTTTTCCTCGGGTGCGACCAAATGCCATTGGGCTTCCGGCCCCTCCAAGGCGACGCACCATGAGAAAGAATCCCAATGCCAGTAATCCGGTCAACACCAACATTGGCATCCAGTTTCGCCAAGGACTCGGTGGATCTTCATACCGATAATCAACTTTATTCAGATCGAGTATCTTCGACAGCTGTCCCTCAGAGTTCTCACTTGGGAGTTTGGCAGTCCGAAATCGTAGCTGTTCACCTTGGGCGTTCCCACCAGCCGTCAATCGACCGTCATCAATAGGTCGCAGTCCGCCTCGTCCATTGCCTCCTGGTAAAGGAACCTTTCGCAGTGTTCCAGTCACCTCAAATGCACCGATGACCACATCATCGATCGAGCAGAATCGTGAAACCAGTGGAGACCCTTTTGCTGTTTCGCCTGTAATAACCTCTACGAATCGTGGCGAGCCCGACTGATCTTCTTCTTCACCAGCAGCTCGAATAAGCCGCTCCAGATCGGTGTAGCTCAATTGAACTTCCTGCCCATTACTGAAGAGGCTCGCTGCAAAAAGACCAGCGACTGCCACGGCAATCAGGGACCAGATGAGATTTGAGCCACCGAAAGCCTGCTTACGATCACCAGAACGCCGTCCAGGATCTTTTTCATTATTTTTTTGATTCATAGACGAAATGTCGCAATCGTTTCTTTATTTTGAGAGGCAGCACCGTATTCTCTCTATCGTAGGCTCGAAAGAAGCCTGCGACAAATGACGTGCATGGCATCCGGCGACAGGAGTGCGTAAACTAGATTTCCGCGTATTTCGACATGTTTTCATAGTTTCCCAGATTGACCCGTCCATGATGTTACCCGACCGCACTGTGGCTTCTGCCACTTCAATGGCCGTTTCGGGTGAGGAAGTCGTGCGTGAGCAATCGATGGATTTTCAAATGTCCTCAGATGCCGTTCCTCTTCGTGTTGCGGTTCTGGGTTCAACCGGAAGTATCGGCAAGAATACCCTTGAAGTCATCGCTGCCTCGGAAGGTCGTTTCAAGGTGCACCTGCTGTGCGGTCACCGCAGCATTGATGTTCTGGTTGAACAGGCTCAAGCATGTCGGCCTCGCTGGGTCGTAGTGACCGATTCGACTGCTGCAGAATCACTTGGACCGGGCGCGTTCCCAGAAGGAACAGAACTCGTCGTTGGTCCAGAACGTCTTGAAGAACTATTAGCTGCTCCAGAAGTTGATCGTGTTGTTTCGGCTATTGTCGGGGCTGCCGGTTTGCGCAGTACCTGGTCAGCACTCGCTGCTGGGAAGACGGTAGCACTTGCCAATAAAGAAACGTTGGTAACAGCTGGGCCTTTGGTAACACGGTTAGCAGCACGTTCTGGTGCTACAATTGTGCCGGTCGATAGTGAGCATTCTGCAATCCATCAGGCGTTACGGAGTGGACGTCGTCATGAACTGCAGCGAGTCGTACTGACTGCCAGCGGCGGGCCTTTCCGAACTCATACCAAAGAGCAGATATCTGAGGTAACGCCGGAGCAAGCGCTCAAGCACCCAACCTGGTCAATGGGGCCGAAGATCACCATTGATTCGGCAACGATGATGAACAAGGCTCTTGAATTGATTGAGGCCCGCTGGCTCTTCGATCTCCGAGCGGACCAGTTGGGTGTCGTTGTCCATCCACAATCAATTATCCATTCTTTTGTTGAATTTGTTGATGGTTCGGTCATTGCCCAGATTGGACCACCAGACATGAAACTCCCGATCCAGTATGCACTGGCGTATCCAGAAAGGTACGATGGTCCGGCTCGGCGGTTCGATTTTGGTGTTGCACAGCAACTGGAATTGAGCCCCCCCGACCTTGAACGTTTTCCAGCAGTCCGTCTTGGCTATGATGTTGCGGCTCGGGGTGGTACTGCCGGTGTGGTTTTGAATGCTGTAAACGAGGAGGCAGTGCAGGCTTTCCTCAATGGTGTGGTGAAGTTTCCACAGATTGCTGAATTGTGTGAGCGAGCAGTGTCGGAACATCCATTTATTGGTGACCCGACACTCGAAGACATACTCAGGCTTGATACCTGGGCCAGAAAGGAAGTCCAAACGTGGATGTGTTGATGTCGCCGAGTGCTGTCATTTCACCTAATGGGATGATAGGAATGTGGATTCTTCAGCCGGCAAGCTGGCTTGTGATCTTGCAGGTTGCAATTGGTCTTGGCTTTGTCATTTTTGTTCATGAACTCGGACACTTCCTTGTTGCGAAAGCCTGTGGGGTCAAGTGCGAGAAGTTTTATATCGGCTTTGATATTAACGGCTGGAATCTTGGCAAGTTTACATGGGGTGAGACTGAGTATGGCATCGGTATTCTGCCTCTTGGGGGATATGTGAAGATGCTTGGGCAGGATGATAATCCTGCGGCCGCAGCTCGCGAAGCCCAGCGGGCAAAAGATATTATTGAGTCAGGTGATTTGCCACCAGAGCCGACTTCTGATCCACACCCTGCGTGGGATCCACGAAGTTATCCTGCCCAGTCGGTACCTGAACGAATGGCAATCATTTCGGCTGGTGTAATCATGAATGTGATCTTTGCCGTCTTACTTGCAGCGTGGGCATTTGGTCTTGGTGTACAAGAATTGACTTGTGAAGTCTCGAGTGTTCGGCCTGGTGGTGCAGCGTGGCGAGCTGGATTACGTACCGGTGACGAGATTGTTGCCATAGGATCAAAAACCGAACCAGTCTTTACCGATCTGCAGAAGGGTGTGACGCTGGGTGATCCGGCACAAGGAATAGATTTCACGGTACGACGGCCCGCTGATGGGAGTGAGCGGACGCTGACGCTTCACCCTGATACAGACCTGGGAATTCCGACAGTCGGCGTGACCAGTCCATTTTCAGTAACGTTACCAGAAAGCTTGGAACCTGGGCTTCCTGGCGCTGCTTCGCAAGCGAATCCTGCTTTTGAACCAGGAGACACCATTACGGCAGTCGATGGTGCATCTATCTCAAGCTATGCCGAACTGATTGCATCTCTTTCTGGTAAGGCAGAGACTCCTGTTTCAATTTCAGTGCAGCGTCAAGATAAGAATCTATCTATTTCAGTCCCTGCTCAGCCTCGACGTGAAACTGGTTTGGTGATGGTGCCAGGATTGATTGCGAGTGTCCAAGCGGATTCTCCGGCATCTGCAGCCGAGCTGAAAGCAGGCGACAGAATCGTTTCTATCGATGGCGAATCATTGGGTAATCCTTTGACGATTGATGACCGTCTCAAGAAGCGATCAGGTGAGGTCGTCTTGTTAGGCGTTCTCCGTAGCGATGCTGTTCATAATGCTTCTGGTGAACTTGTCACTGAAACAATCGAAGTCACGCCCCGAGATGTTACATGGATTGAGCAGGCGCGGTGGCCCCAAAGTCCGGTAGCTGTTTCAAGTCTTGGTATTGCTTTTAATATCGGTTCCGAGATTGCAAAAGTCGTGCCTGGCTCACCAGCTGCTCGGGCAGGCATCAAAGAAGGTGAGTTTGTGACTCGCGCACGATTTGCAAAAAAAGATGAACCAATTGATGAGGATGACCCGGGAGTTGAATTATCAGAAGAATCACAGAGCTGGCCATTTGTCATGGCGATGGTTCAGCAGTCACCGAAAGATACTCGTCTGCAATTAACAGTGAAATCATCCGATGGACTCGCCAGAGATGTTGAACTGAATCCTATTGACTCAACTGTTGATTTTATTGTTGATCGTGGATTGGTGTTCCGCCCGGTGTACCGTCTTGTAAAAGCTCGTTCGATCGGTGCTGCGTTGACACAGGGTCTTTCCAAAACGGGTGAAGATCTGTCGATGGTGTATCGATTTCTGCAGAAGATTACGAGTAATCAGATTAGCCCTCGCCTTCTTGGTGGGCCAATTGAAATTGCGAAACAGGCCGGAAAGTCAGCCGAAGAAGGCCTCGGAAGATTATTACTTTTTCTCACAATGTTGAGTGCCAATCTTGCCGTAATCAATTTTTTGCCTATACCAGTTCTCGATGGTGGGCATATGGTCTTTCTGATGTATGAACTTGTCCGTGGCAAGCCGCCAAGTGAAAACGTTGTTGCGGCCTTGTCATACATAGGATTAGTGCTCTTGCTCTCACTTATGCTTTTTGTATTTGGGCTCGACCTCGGTCTGATTGCGCGACAGTAAACGTCTTTCATGCCTGACATGTGAGGTTTCTATCTGCATTTCATGAGCCAAAAAGGTTTTCCCATACCCGGGTGAACGGACGGCGTCTATTGTTGAAGAAGTTCGAAATCGTCGGAGTTCATCATGACAGTCGCAAATCCTCCTAGTCTCCCACTTGGTCTTTTCACCGGTGTCGACACTGTTGTATTCGACGTTGTAGGGACACTTCTGGAACCAACCCCATCAGTTTCAGAGGCATACAAAAACTCTTCTGAGAAGTTTGGAGTGACTCTCTCACCAAGTGAGATATCCAAGCGATTTTCTATTGCATGGGAGAAGCAGGAATCTCTGGATGCTCAAAACAAACCAGCCTTTTCAACAAGTAGAAGCCGGGAATACGAACGGTGGCAGCAGATAGTCTGTGATGTCTTTGAAAACTCACCGGCTGCAGGAAAAATTTTTGATGACCTCTGGATTCATTTCGGTAAGCCTTCTTCATGGCGACCAATTGAGCAGGGCTGTCGTCTTCTTCAGACTGTTCGTGAGTCTGGAATTGAGGTGGCAGTAGCCAGTAATTTTGATGAACGACTGCTTCCTCTTGCAAAACATATCGAACCTCTTAGCAGCATTGAGAAAATTTTTGCATCGTCCGAGCTAGGGTGGAGAAAACCAGCTCCACAGTTCTTTCGGGCAGTGGAGTCACGACTGCAAAAAGAGCCTGACCACCTTCTTCTTGTTGGGGATGATCCTCGGCTTGATATAGCTGCTGCCAATGCTGCAGGATGGAAAAGTATGCGGATTGGGTAGCCTCCTGCGTATTCAGTGAGATCCTCTGAGATTGCATAAAAAATTAAGAGCAGTCGTTGATGGAGAATATTGTCGAAGTGAAAATAGATAAGGCGTGTGATCTTTACGGCGATCGATAGACCATGCCCTACAAGAGTTCGATAAACGCCCACCAACAGTCAATTTGATTCACATTGGCTGAAAACGGCAGTTTCTGCAGCTGAAAAATCCCATTTGTGGACGTGACAGCTGCCTCTATGACTTTGCCGAATAAGTTGAGTCTGGTGAGTAAAATTTTTCTGCCTCTACCAACTTCTGTTTGTGTCGATAGTCCTACCACAAGCGATTGTTCGGATTTTACGGAATCTTCGGTCTCAAGTTCTGGGTGGAGAAACATGGCTTATACACATTCAAATGCTGGTAACGTCAACTCGTTTGGAACGAATCAGGTGTTTAAGCAATGCCAGTTTGTCGTTTTTTGTGTACTGAGTCTGCTGGGACTCTCTGCCATCAATTCTGTACAAGCAGTTGATGAATGTGACTCATTTCTCTCATGCTGCGATACCGGTGGAAATTGCCGCCAATTTTATCTTGGCGGCATTGTTGGAGCAGACTTTGCTACGCTCGACAAAATACCCCCTGATACAACAATTCCGAATCAATCAATTTTCACTGCTGGTGGAACCGTGGGTCTGCGGCTGATGCGAAATAACGGGGCGTTGCGGTTTGAATTCGAGGGGCGTGGTCGAGATCAACTTGAGGATACAAGGAACCTGATTGGGCTTGACGTTACGTGGCGAGCTTCTGATAGTTGGTCGACGATGGTAAATGTCTGGCGAGACTATAAGCCTTTTGAGAGCTTAGGAATGTATGCGGGTGGAGGTATTGGTGCCGGCGGCTATCGGTGGAATCTAACGCAGCCCGAACCCACTATAGATATAGGTGGGAGCGATCGTGTCTCGAATTTTGCTTGGCAGGCAGGCGGCGGGCTCTTTTATGAGATTTCGAAGCGTGCCACAGTCGACCTCGGCTACCGCTTTTTTTCGATCAGTGAGTCAACTATTGAGTACAACTTTTTTGGCACTCAAACTGCCCCTACAAATTTTGCTGCAAGTGAACTGTTGTTGACGGTACGAATATATGAGCCATTCCGCCGTTGGCGTTAGGGCGAGTATCAAAAAGTCCCAGGGCACTCTAGGATTCACGGCAATCAAAAGAGCAGAAGAGGGTCGCTTCAAGTCATATGTTAGTGTAAACGGCATGTCGCCGTTATTGCCGTTCAGCACCGGTTTCGAGAACCGCCATAAATGCCTTCTGAGGAATGTCGACTGAGCCGATACTCTTCATCCGCTTCTTGCCCTCTTTTTGTTTTGCCCAGAGCTTTTTCTTTCGAGAGATGTC
>Ga0114919_10004385_pt1 | contig 11325 bp, 8 predicted proteins | sample BlataG_FD_88682 | JGI IMG/M metagenome (GOLD analysis project Ga0114919, IMG submission 88682) | Deep subsurface microbial communities from Black Sea to uncover new lineages of life (NeLLi) - Black_00105 metaG | ecosystem: Environmental > Aquatic > Marine > Oceanic > Sediment | place: Atlantic...
GTGGTTTTCAAATGGAAATATAAAATGGACGAAATTCCTGGAGGGGTGGTGCCGAATGTTTATTGATATGATAAATAGGAAACGTTGCACTAGGTCAGTGCTAGCTCTTATTTTCTCTGCAATTCGTATTAGATTTTTTTCATCTTCAAATAAACCCTTTAGTAGATTATCATACCCAAAAGCGCCTATTACTTCAATAAAGAAAGGATAAGAACTCAGATCGCTTTTCCAATCCATTTGATTAATTTTTTTCTCAATAATTCCTTCTTCAACCTTTCCTCTATTTATACGCTCGAACAGCATATACCGATTGAAAAGATGGATAGGCAACTTCTCGGGTTTTCTATATTTTAGGAGTATGCCCGCTTCGGGTGATGAGATTTCTAACAAGGTTAGATATATTTCCAGGTCCTCTACTCCTTGGAATAACGGGGGGTCTTTTAGAAAAATAGATAGTTTCTCTTTTAATTTTAACTTATAATCCTGAACTTCGATACCGAGCAATTTTGACTCATGTGTCTGAGCAACTATTGAATGGTATTGTTGAACACTTGTTTGTTGTAAAGAAAACAAAATACCCTGTTTTTCTTCATCGCTTAAAATATCCTCATAATAAGTAGACCATTGCTCTCGCATACAGACCAATTTAAACAGCACCTTTTTATCGAATAATAGGTCAAATACTTCGGCAGGAGTAAAAATCCTACTGATTTCGCTCCTCAAAGCCATAGGTTCTCCAAGCTCGTCTTCCTTTTTTTCTCCCCTTTGCCCAATCATTATCTCTCGTTTAGGTCTTTCAAAAGCCTGTAAGAAAGTAGCTAATCTCTTCTCGAACACGTTTTTAATGAGCATAGTTGCATTCACCACTCTCTTAATCTTCCTTGGATTACCACCAATACTGTGAATCACCAATTGTGTGCATTCTTCAATCTCCTTATCGTTCCAACCGGTTAAAAAGTGCAAATAGCTCTTTATTGCCTGCTCGCTTATTTTAGGAATATAAAATTCTGTCTGAACTATTTTATCAAAGTAATCTTCGTAAATCTCCATCTCCCCTTCATACTTATTTTTAAGAGCGCTATCCAGTATCTTGTAGTTGCAACCTAGGACGAAAATACAGCCTCTAATATCAAGGAAGGTTTTTAAACTGTTCAAGAAATCAACAATTTTCTCCGATATTCTATCCAAATCGTCAATAAAAATGATTATCTTCCCGTTTGGCGATTTTTCAGCTCTTTCCTTTATTGCCTCCTTGAACTTTTCTATCTTGGTCACTCGCTCGATTACTGTTTTCGCATCTTCAGCCGACCATTCTTTAAATGGGCTGGTTTTTCTACTTCTCTTAAACAAATCCAAAATGCCACCAGTTGATACCTTACCTTGAGAATAGGTTTGCAGCACCACATCGGTTGAAAAAAGAAATATATTTTTTATCAATTCTTTTTTATCTATCTCTTTTTCAAAAAGCTCGTGTACAACCTTAATCATAAATGGAATCCAGGGCTTTTCCTCGTTTCCATATTCCCACGATTTGAAAAATATTGTTTCATAACCTCTGGACTCTAATAGTTCTCGCATAATCTGCATGAAACTGGTTTTTCCAGAACCCCAACTTCCAAAAATACCAATAGTGAAAGGAGTGTCTTCTTTGGAAATATTTTCCATATGGGCGATGATACCTTCTGCATAATCCCTAAAACCAAGTTTGTCCTCTGAAAGCCCCACAGCAACATCTGAGAATTTCGATACCATGTTAAATAATCAGTTAATCATCAAATATATAGCTTTTTATTCTCATTTAATCTGATTGAGAAGTTCTTCTATTCCTGAACGAACTAAATTTCGCATCTTAAATTAGCCGCTTGATTTTGTCCGTGTCATATTCAAATACTTTCACATTGGAATTTTCAACCCCTTTTATTCCAGTACCAAAACCTTGCATTACTGACTTTGCTTCGTCTAAAAATTCTTGTCTTTCTGTAAAGGAATAATCTTGATCTCCAAATGAACCGAGTTAATAATTGCATAGTTTTATTTATATCAAGCACCAACTATTATTTGTGCGGGCTAGCCTGGAGGGTTAGGCGTCCTCTGTAACTCGAAATCGCCGATATGCGAGAGGCGAAGCTCGAGGAAGGCACCGTAGCTGTCAGTTTCAGCTCGAAGTCCTACGAAGAAGCATCGTCCTGCGGGGTTGGCAGTGGCATGGTGGCAAACTGGAGGGTTTGTTGTCATGCCTTTACCATGGATACCGGTTTAGGCCCGGAAGGGAGCGGACTCACCGTGGATGGTTGGCGCTCGCAGGGTAGCGATGTGGAGGAAGACTTTGAGGGTCTGGCTGGTGGCGAAAGTGTCGACCGAGAGCGTGCCCGCACAAAGTTTCATCGTTAAAAAGCCATCAAAAAGAATTTATAAATAATAATACTTCCCCTTCTTCTTCTGTTCCCTGTCCTTTGCCGAACCTATCTTGTTTATCCGTGGACGAAGCGTGCTTTCATCACGCCTGAAAGTCACACCTAAATCCTTTAAAAACAAATTCATCCCCTCTCGCATCCCAAAACAACCCTTTATCCCCCCTCGCACCCCTGGTTCACCGTCGAAAACCATCAACCTGTCGCTTAACAAATCTATCAGATAGATGTCATGGTCAACAATCAACATTGATACGCCCCTTCGCTCCGCATACCGCCTGACTGTCTTTATCAATCGCACCTTCTGCTCCACATCGAGATGCGCTGACGGCTCATCCAGCATATATAAAGATGCATCCTGGCAGAGACACGCAGCTATTGCAACGTTTTGTAATTCACCACCACTGAGCTCTTTTATGTTCCTTTCCTCCACCTCCAGTATTCTCAGTGGGTCTAACACATCAATAACATCGGCCTCACTTATTTTCAGCGAAAAAATAAAATCTTTCACGCGCATATCCAACTCGCCTTTTATATATTGCGGCTTGTAAGAGACTTTAACATCAAAGGCTATTTTCCCGGTTACCGGCTCTGTCTCGCCTGCTAATAGTTTTACAAACGTGCTTTTACCTATGGCATTTCTTCCTACTATGCCCAACACTTCTCCCTTCCCAATACTGCCCGGCTTTACATCCAATACAAACCCATCGCCACCATATTTCTTCTCAAAGCCATCGTATTCGATGAAAATACCTCTCGCCTCATACTTATCCCTCGGTGGATGAGCAGTGAACTCTATCGGCTTATCTCTTATCCGAACGTTCTCCGCATGCAAGAACCCGCTCAAATATTCGTTTATTCCTCTATTCGTGCTCTTTGGCATCGTGACAACTCCATACCCGCCGGGCTCACCATAGATGAGATGCACATAATCTGCAAGCATGTCAAGGATAGCGAGGTCGTGTTCCACCACAACCACCGCTTTATCTTTCAAAACATCCTTTATTCCTTTTGCCACTTGCACACGTTGATAAATGTCTAAATAAGGCGTCACCTCGTCAAAGAAGTAAAAATCTGCATCTCTTATCATACAACCTATTACCGCAACCCTCTGCAGTTCGCCACCACTCAGCTCCTTTATATCCTTCTCCAGCGCTTCTTCGAGCTCAAAAACTCTCAAAAGCTGTTTTGCCACGCCAGTCTCGTCTGTGCTTTCCAGTAACTCGTGAACTTTGCCATCGAAGAATTCAGGAATTGCATCCACATATTGCGGTTTATACGCCACCTTGATTTTTCCTTTTGCCAACTTATCGAAGTAATTCTGCAACTCAGACCCTGCATATTTCTTTATTATCGCATCCCAACTCTGTTTTGCTTCTGCTTCGAAGTCTACTTTGCCAAGGTTTGGAATTTGCAATCCCGATAATATTTTAATTGCCGTGCTCTTTCCTATTCCATTCTCCCCTAACATTCCTGTTATCTTCCCTGCTTTTGGAATGGGCATTCCATAAAGAACGAATCCGTTTTCACCATATCTGTGCGCCTCTTCGCCCTTAAGTTCCTCTGGCAAGCCTATAATAGAAATGGCAGCGAAGGGGCATTTTTTTATGCATATCCCGCATCCTTCACACAATTCCTCTGATATTACCGGCTTGCCATCCTCACCTAAAATTATTGTCTCCGCTCCTGTGCGTACCATCGGGCAGTATTTTATGCATTCATACTCGCATTTCCTCGGCTGGCACTTATCCCTCTTCAATATCGCTATCCGCATTTTGCAATTTTTCTATTAAAAAAGAAATGTTTTTGACAGGTGTTTATGCGTGAATTCCTTCGCTTCCGACCCTACATACGGCGCCACTACATGCCCCTTGCCGACAATTAGATACTTATAGATAACCAACCCCTCTAATCCAACCGGTCCCCTTGCATGCACTTTATTCGTGCTTATACCAACTTCGGCGCCCTTACCATACCTGAATCCGTCACTAAATCGTGTTGATGCATTGTGCATTACCGAGGATGAATCAACAAACCGCATAAATTTTAGCGCTGTTTCTTTATTCGCGGTAACGATTGCATCTGTATGTGCCGAACCGTAGTGATTAATATGCTCGATTGCTTCATCTATCCCGCCAACTACTTTGATAGAAATGATTAAATCGTTATACTCTGTACGCCAGTCCGCTTCTGATGCACGCTTTATTTGCTCTATTTCATATTTATCTTTGTATTTATAGCTCGCTAAAAGTTTCAGCGTTTTTGAACACCCCCTGACCTCAACCCCCACTTTCTGATACCTGTCAATCATCCGAGGTAGAAATTCACTTGCAATTGCGGAATCAACAAGCAAAGTCTCGACCGCATTACATACCGCGGGATATTGAACCTTCGCATCGTAGCAAATATCCTCTGCCATATCCAGTTCAGCATCACGGTCAACGTAAACGTGACATACACCTTCAGAATGCCCCAGGACCGTTATACTGGTGTTATCCTGAATATACTTCACAAATTGTTCGCTACCACGCGGCACTAAAAGGTCTATGTATTCGTTCAATTTTAACATTTCACTTACTTCCTCACGGGTTTCCAGCAGTTGAATCCAACCCTCGAGGATTCCGTTGCCACCGGATGATGCTTTTGACACTACATCGAATAGTGCCTCGTTCGAATTCCGTGCTTCCGACCCTCCTTTTAGCATTACTGCATTACCGGTCTTTAAACACAGTGATGAAATCTGAACCAGAACATCGGGTCTCGATTCGAATATTGCACCGATAACACCGATAGGGCAGGAAACCTGAAAAAGCTCCAGGTCCGTATCTAATTCTATTGCAGATAGTGTTTTACCGATGGGATCCTCTAATTTTGCTACATCCCGTACACTTTTTATAATCTCGTCTATTTTAGAATCATCCAATTTTAGCCTTTCGACCAAAGATTTGGACAGTTTTCCTTCCTTTGTTAAGCCCGATGCAACTTCGACATCCTTCGCATTAGCTGCAAGTATTCGCCCCTTACTCGTGTCCAACAAATCTGCGATTCCGAGCAGGGCTTTGTTCCTATCATCGGTTGTAGCATTAGCCAATTTAAGCGCGGCGCTTTTCGCCTTCTTTGCCTTTTCTATTATGCTTTCGCCTACATTCTTGCTCATTTTTATGAGTACCCTTTAAAAGACTTTCTTGCTTTATGATATAAAAATTTATTGTTAAAAACTAAAAACAGATGCAATCACAGTGCTTCCCATTCCCCCTTACCCATATCCGATTCCCTCAACCAAATCGCCCAGCAAATCAATATTTGTGAATATCCTATCTCTTTCGATAGCCGCTCCATATCCGCGATAAAAGATAAATCATCACTCGCATTCGCATGAACACCAAACTCTCGTTCCACCACGCGCTTTATTATCTTATCCGGCATGCTCGTATCTATACCTGCTTGCATTCGCAGATACTGAAATGTAATCAGTCCGACACCGTTAATCCGTCCTATTTCGTCCTTTTTCCATTCCTTATGGTTTGCGTGCTCAGCCCAATACCTCAACGCAGCGAAATCGCTCTCTAACTCACTATCTCTTTTAATGCCATTTAAAACACGACTTATATCTATTGCAGCCTGCCAAACACGTCTGTTATTCATTAGCCCTCTCAGTCTTGCATCTTCTGACGAAAGTTTTGAAAACACATTAAACGAACTTATTTCTCCTGTCTCTACATATTCCCTGTAAAACTGCTTGACACGAGGCACAACGATTTTGAAGTAGTTTAACCCTATCGAATCCAGCGAGGCATCCACAACAATCAATACCGCATTTCCATCCCACCTCTTACCATTTAAACATCGGAGTTCGCCTTCTTTCGCCGCCGCAAGAACTTCTTTGAATCTATCCCCAAAAATCTCCTTTGCCTTCTGCATACCAGCCTCCATAATTACTCAATATCCTGTTGGATTTTGAGTAATTAAATGTAAAATGCCGAGTGCAAATTGAAAAATGCAAAATGAAAGAAAAATCTATCGGAAGGCTTATTAGAGCTGCTGGCATCATTAAATTGATCGTTGATAGACGCTCTCGTTCATGTTTATTTTGCACTTTACACTTTTCATTTTTCATTGTCTGCTAAAAATCCCACTGAATTTTAAGCAGATAACAGCCCCCTTTCTTTCATTCTCTTTCTTAGGTGTGAGTAAATCCTTAAACTTTCGTATTCTATCCGCTCAACTATTTCTGGTGATATATCGCTTAATCGCTCCACTAAATAAGCATCCGCATAATCTTTCACAATAGCAGGATGAAAAGATACATTCTTATTATATAAATTCTTTGCTGCTTTTATTTGCAGTTCAAACCATTCCCTCGGTCTGTTTGTTATCTGCGTAAAATTCTCGGGTGTTCCTGTTTTAAAAGACAGTCTGACATGCAAATTATGGCTTTTTGACAGTTCATCAACGTATTTTTCATCCTCACCAAGTTTTATACCATTCGTTTCAAGCACAAATAGAAGGGCTGGGTCCGAAAGTTCAACAGCTCTTATTACATCTACCAGATGGTCTTTACACAATGTTGGTTCATTTCCGCTTATCCTGACCGCTCTGAAATCATGAGCATATGCGATTTTGACAAGTCTTTCTGCAACTTCTTCTGGCGTGTAAAAATCTCCAAATCGCTCTGAATGTATTCTCGTTCGATAACTCCAGCAAAACGCACAGTCCATGTTACAGCCCATACAGTCCGCGGTTGCAATACCACCGTAAAACCGATCTGCTCGGAATCGGTAATATTTCCTTTTGTTTCCTTTACAGATAACTTCCATTTTTGGGTCCAAATCCGATTTTATTTTTATTTTAACTCTAACTCTAATCATTAAAGAAGGGATATAAAAGAAGATGGATAAAATCGAAGTGCTTCTCGCTAATTTCCCTCTATATGCTGAAGACCTTGGGATAGACCAGAAGGAGCCATCGGGCAGGTTCAAGTGGTTTTTAGCTTCTATTCTGTTCGGTGCGAGAATAAGCGAGAAAATCGCTGCTAATACTTATAAATCATTTGAGTGGTATGGAATTGACAGCGTGGAGAAAATCATCGCTGCTGGCTGGGACGAACTGGTAAGGATTTTGGACGAGGGGGGATACGTGCGATATGACTTTTCTACGGCGACAAAGCTGCTTGATATAGCCGGGACGCTAAAAGAGAAATACGGGTCATTGGAGAACCTTTACAATCAATCTTCGGATACAAAGGATTTGGAGAGAAGGTTGCAGGAATTTAAAGGCATTGGTGTCGTGACGACACAGATATTCCTGCGTGAATTGCGGGGTGTATGGCAAATAAGCCCGGAGGTATCGAGCAAAGCTAAAAGCGTAGCCGAGAATCTGGATATAAATCTGCGAGAATTCGAGAGTGAAAAACTTTCACGAGTCGAGACTGCACTCGTTAAACTCGGTATAAAATATTGTAAGCGAAAGAGGTGCGAGGAATGTCCGGTGCGGGATTTTTGCGGGCAGGTTGTAGACTAATTTTAATAACTTTTGCGATATTTTTAAATGTTGTAATACCATTAAAATAAAAGAGACTTTGAGGCGATAAATGAACATCGAGTACAAACCAAAAATCACGGAATTGCCCCTTGAGGAAAGACCAAGGGAAAAACTCAAGAATTACGGTCCCAGTACATTGAAAAACTCAGAATTATTAGCCATAATTTTAGGCAGAGGGACGAAGAAGGAAGGTGTTTTAGAGATTACCGATAGAATAATGGAAGATTACGGAAATGAAGCCATACTCAACGAAACGAGCGTTGAGAAACTAAAAGAACTTTTGAGTTTAAATGAGGTGCATGCTTGCCAAATAATCGCGAGTTTTGAACTTGGAAGGCGGTTTTTCTCCGAGACGAAAGAAGTTTATGTAAGAAATCCCAATGATGTCTTTAATTATCTCCGGGACATGGGGAACTTAAACAAAGAGCATTTCAGGGGGCTGTATTTAGACGTGAAGAACAAGATAATACATGACGAAGTAATTTCCATTGGAACTTTAGACAGAAACATTGTCCATCCAAGAGATATATTTCATCCCGCAGTGAAGGCCTTCTCTGCCGGGATAATTTTAGCGCATAATCATCCTTCGGGTGATACAACCCCAAGCGAAGAAGATATAGCAATCACAAAAAGAATGGTCGAAACCGGAAAGGTTATGGGCATTGACATCCTTGACCATATTATAATAGGTAAAAGCGGGTTTACAAGTTTAAAAGAGGAGGGGTTGATATGATAAGCGAGGATGACGCAAAAACGTTAATAGACCAACATTTGGTTTCGTTAGGTTGGAATATAGCAGATTTCAATGTGGTTAAGAAAAATTGGTCAATTAGCAGATTGTTTCCAGACGTTACTATACCTGAAGATGGAGGGCGGAAAAGACCGGATTATACAATTCTTTTAGAAGGGCAACCAGTAGCTCTGATAGAAGCAAAACGTCCAGGAAAAAATCTGCAAGGTGCTTTACAAGAAGCAACAATCAAAACCGAGATAATCAAAAAATATGCTAAAGCGGATATTCCCCTTATCTTCTCCTGTGATGGTAAGGCATGGCTTAGAAAGAATTTAAAAGCGAGGACACTACCCGAAAAGATAAATGGATTTGCCACGCCAGAAGAGTTGAAAGAAATCGTAAACCCGGAATCAGAAAAGTTAAATTCCAAGTATAGTCTCAGGGATTATCAAAGAATAGCCATTTCTCAAGTGGTTTCTTCGGTTCTCAGTGGTAGAGATAAAATGTATATCCACATGACAACGGCATCAGGAAAAACAATTGTTGCAGGTGCCTTTGTTGCAAAACTCTTTTCTATGGGTAAGATTAAAAGAGTTCTATTCATGGTTGACCGTGATGCACTGGCAGAACAGGCGGTTAGCAAATTTAAAGACGCAATAGGAGAGCATTATGAGATTAAGCGATTGTCTTTGGATACTGAAGATAGATTTGCTGATGTGCTGGTATCAACAGTCCAGATGTTGGCAACAGGCGATAAATACTTGCTATATCCCGACGATTTCTTTGATTTGGTTATATTGGACGAATGCCATCGCTCTTATTTTGGAGAATGGCATAGCGTAGTGGAGCATTTTAGGAAGAGCGATAAAAAAGCAATTATTCTGGGTATGACCGCCACGCCTTCTGATAAAGAAACCGTTAATACAGATAGATATTTCGGACCCCCTGTTTTTAGATACACCTATAGACAAGGTGTTCGGGATGGAAAATTAGCCGATACCGTCTATTTCAAGTTCAAAACAAATTTGGACGTCTATGGAGTTCACGAGTTAGGATTTGATTTTGACCCGGGGGATTTGGGGAGAACTGTGGATGTGAATCAAAGGAACGAGTTGATAACAGAGAAATACTTTGATGTAATTGATTTTAAGAGAACGAAGGAGTTGAAAAAAGCGCTTGTCTTCTCAGCAAGCATACAGCATGCAAATAATTTGAGGTATGCATTTATCAAAAAATACAATGAGCTGGCAGGGCGTCCAGTGGATGATGCGGAAGCAGAGAAATTTATTGTTGCAATTTATACGGGAATGCCCAATGCAAGAGGATTAATAAACGATTTTCAGAGGATTAAAGGACCTATAAAAATTGCTGTTTCGATAGATATGCTCTCTACGGGGATTGATGCGCCTGACATAGAGGCATTAGTAATGGCGCGACCAACGAAATCAAAGGTTCTTTACGCACAGATGAAGGGGAGAGGGACGAGGAAATGTGAAGAAACAGGAAAAGAAAAGTTTTCTCTAATTGACTTTGTTGATACGTGGACTTTTGAGGAGGAGATAATAACGAATGAGCGATTGGAAGAAGAGGAAGAGAAACAGTGGGAAGTTGACAAACCTGAAGAACTGGAAGTGCCAATTACGGAAACCGAAGATTCAAGAGAAAAACGAGCAAAGTACGAAATCGGAGGGGAAGTCAAAAAACGAGAGTTGGTCATTCTTGACGTGCCCGTCTGGCTGGAGTATTCGGAAGTTATAAAACCAGAAATGCTCCATGGTATTGGGAAACAAATCGAACTCCAATTGCAAACCGCTCAGGACAGGAAAAACGCATATAGTAGATTCGAGCAAGCGGTTCTTTCATGGAACTACCTTAAGGGTGATGAAAGTGTATCAGAGTCGTATTTGGCATCAATGGGCTTTGATTTACAAACCCTCAGGAATATGTATGGAGAGCCAAAGGCGGAACTTAACGATTTTGTTCAGGTTGCCCTCGGTAAAGAGCGATTTCCAACGCTTGAGGAAAGGAGAAGAGAAGCGATAAAACGAAAAGTTGTTGAGGAAGGATATAGCAAAGATGCAGCGGATTTTATTCTCATCTTATGGGACTTCAAACAAAGGAATCCTGGAATGACCACAGGGCAATTTTTTAAAAGCGAGTTGGTGAGGAGGAAAGGTGGTGTTGGAAAGATTAAACAAATATTTGGAAATATTAAGAAGTTTTGGGTGGTTTATGAAGAGGTGAAGGAGGTGGAGATATGAAAGAAGGCGTAGATTTCCACAAATTTGGTGACAAACTCTGGAACATTGCGAATGTGCTGAGAGCGGACATAGTAAAAGTAACGGAATATTTAGAGGAATTCTCTTATTTCCTATTTCTGAAACTCTTAGACGATATGGAAAGGCAAGATGAAGAAATAGCAAAACTGAGCGGAAAGGAGCATGTCTCGCTGATACCAAGTAATTACAGGTTTTATAATTGGGCGGAAGACCCAGCAAATTGGACTAAGATACATGGATACGATTCGGTCATAAATTTCCTGAATCGGATGTCTGTTGATTTATCCAGCATAAAGGATGAAGTAGATGCAGAAGGCAGTGTTATTCAAGACAGGTCGCTAATTCGGAAAGTTTTTCAGCA
>Ga0114919_10004386_pt1 | contig 11323 bp, 15 predicted proteins | sample BlataG_FD_88682 | JGI IMG/M metagenome (GOLD analysis project Ga0114919, IMG submission 88682) | Deep subsurface microbial communities from Black Sea to uncover new lineages of life (NeLLi) - Black_00105 metaG | ecosystem: Environmental > Aquatic > Marine > Oceanic > Sediment | place: Atlantic...
CCTCATCATCTAACCAAGGCTGTAACAAAGGAACATGATCATCAAACAGAATTCCCATGGTCAGAGTACTCTCCCCCAGTCAAAAGTTTCATCAATCTGCTCAACCACACGTGCAGGCATTCCTTGAACCAACGCACCAGGTGACACATCTTTTGTTACCACACTTCCAGCCGCTATCACTGCACCTGTCCCAATGGAGACCCTTGGCAGGACAATCGCTCCTGTTCCAATAAAAGCAGCACGACCAACCACGACCCTGCTGCCCAGCTGAACACCTGGGCACACCGTTGCACCATCAGCCAACACACAGTCATGCTCTACCACAGCAGCAGTGTTAATGAGGACACCATTCCCTATCCTTGCATTGCAGTTGACAACAACGGCAGGGCTGATCATAATACCATTGCCATCAAGAACTACGGTTGACATAATTATCGCCAAGGGATGAACAGCAGTCAATATAGGGATAGAATGTTCCCTGGCCCTTTCCCCAATGGCCAATCTAGCATTAGGATTCCCAAGAGCAATGACCATCTCAAATGTCGCACGCTCTTGTTGGAGAGCATAGTCAAACCCTCCTACTACAGAACACCCATTTATTTGCTGCCCCCAAAGTTGTTCATCGTCATCAAGGAATTGGATAGAATCGTGCCATGGATGATATTGATTCTGGGTCCGTAGGATGTCTAACACAACCCTTCCCTGTGCACCTGCACCAAAGATAAAAGCTCTCACAATTTCACCAACTTCCCTTGCTTCTCCATTGACTGTGCCGCAGCCTCAAGCACAAGGACTACCCTTGCACCAGCGTCAGGACCAGACACAGGCTCCTCTCCATCCTCAATACAGGCAAGCAAATGCTCTATCTCAGAACGCAACGCCTCCGTTCTGTCGAGCCTAGGTGCCCACATATCACCCAACCGATAATGCACCAATGACTCATGACGATTCTTGTCACAGCTACCAACAACTACTCCTCTATCATAAACCTTGATTGGGTCGCTGAGTTCAAGATCGTCATACAGAACCATTCTCTGAGATCCACAGAGGAATGTGCGCCGCAACTTCACAGGAGACAACCAACTAACATGGGCATGGCCTAGAAGGCCACCTTCAAAAAATAATGTCAAGTACACGAGGTCCTCATGCTGCCCAGTGATATGCGCTATACCTACAGCAGATACACCAATTGGCTGTACGCCCAACACATAGTCCATGATAGCAACATCATGAACTGCCAAATCCCAAAGCACATTCACATCGTGCTGAAATAATCCCAGATTAACACGCACGGAATCATAGCAATATAACTTACCCAGGCTTCCATCAATAACAAGCTCGCGCAACTTCCGCACAGCTGATGTGTACACAAATGTGTGATCTACCATCAAGACACGCTCATGCCTCTCAGCCTCTTCAGCCATATTTTGCGCATCAGCCCCAGACAGGGCCATGGGCTTCTCTACTAGCACATGCTTACCAGCCCTCAAGGCAAACATTGCTAACTCGTAGTGCGTGGCAGCAGGTGTTGCAATTGCCACTACATCAATTGCACTGTCAGCAACTACATCCGCATAGTCAGCAGTAACCTGAATCCACGGATATGCCAGCCGTGCAGCCGAGAGACGATCTACCTGCCAGTCACAGACAGTAACAAGATCAGCCCCGTCTGCCTGCACAAAGTTCCTTGCGAGATTTGGCCCCCAGTATCCATAGCCCACCACTGCAACACGAACCACTATCCTTTGCTCCAATATCCATCAGGATTCGGATGTTTCGTGAAATCTATCTCAAGCCCTTCACGCCATGCATACTCTTTCGCAGCATCTGTCCAGTAGCCTCTATGTACAGCCTCTTGAGCCCAATCGGGGCTGGTGGGATGTACATACGGTAAACACCCAAACTGCCGGACGCAGAGAAATCCAGGCTGTCCAAATGCCCGCATGCTTCCATACCACTCAAAGTCACCCGATGTTTCGCCAGGAACCAACAAGGACTTCAGTGTCTCCACCCGCCAAAAAGAGGCTTGATTTGAGACTTTATATGGTGCATTAGCAAGAACAAACAACCGCTGATCACGCTCAAACGCGCTAGCCGCCCCCTGTCCTGTCGGGCACAGGCGTATGTGATTAGCGCCCCCATCAAGCACAATGGCAGCAAAATCACACAAGGCACCTACATCCACAGGCGCATACAACCATTGGTCCTCTAAGATTTTGAGCACAACAGGTACATCTATTTGGCCTAGCGCCAGATGTGTGGTCTCTGACCAATTCTTCTCTATTCCCACCTTCACTGCATTCCCACAAGGTGGGTCAAGCTCATTTGTTACAAAGACCACAGGCCAAGGACAGCCAGGCCAATACTTGCGAAACCCATGACACCACGGGTTCCAAGTATCAGCATACTGGTCAAACGTACTCACAAGCACAATAACATCTGACATCAGGCCCCCCTGTCATCCAAATCAACCACTTGGCTAACCACACAAGCCGGTATACCCACAACCACAGCCCCAGGCGGAACATCATGTGTGACCACAGCACCAGCCCCAACCATTGCACCCACGCCAATTGTCACTCCACACATAATCACTGCACTAGCACCAATACTAGCACCTCGCCTCACAAGGGTCGGGACAACTTTCCAATCATCATCAGTCATCAGGCTACCATCAGAATTCACAGCACGTGGATATTTGTCGTTGACAAAACATACATGCGGCCCAATAAACACACCATCCTCAATTGTTACCCCTTCAGGCAAAAACGCGAACGCTTGAATCTTTACATGGTGGCCAATCTTGACACCTCTCCGTATCTCCACAAAGGCACCAATCTTGCATCCATTCCCAATTTCACAGCCATAGAGATTCACTAGCTCAGGGTGATAAATCACCACATCAGTTCCTAAACACACATCATGGCCAATCACCAGCTATTGACCTTTTCCCAACAATCCCCGAGCCCAAATGGTTCCACATTCTGAAAAATCACAGCATGTCCAGGAATATCATCTCGGGGCGGTTGATACGTAGGGACGAATATGTTATACACATTAGGTTTCACCAACAGATTTCTGAGATGCCCCATGTCATTCTGTGGTCCTTCACCATGATGTACCTGGGCAGTGAACCATGGCCTACCAGGCACAGCGAAATCGTGTACAACCATAACAGCCCTAGAATAGCAACGGGCAACTGCTCTAATCTCATCCGGTAATGGCCAATAGTCCCGCCAATGTGCATCCAAAAAGAACAGTGGGAGTACACCAACTTCCTCCACTAGTAAAGGAATGAATTTCTCAGATGACATCTCATGTCTAACAATGTTATCCGGTAGCCATGCCGCAGCCCTCTCTGCAAACTCATGATTGATCTCGCATGTAAAAATCGGAATATCACGAGACAGTGCTAGCCAACCACAACTAAGGCCAACGTGCGTCCCAGTCTCTACAAAAGCAGTTACACCATGATCTATGAGTGACAAAACAAGCCAACGCAACACTGCATCTTTTCCAAAGGATTGGCCAAGCCAACTCTGCAAGTTAGGCCACCCCAACCCTACAGACGATTTCTGCCACCGCTCTAGGAAATGCCAGTCTAGGTCTAACATATTTTCATCCCTTGCCACCGCCTGTCCTTCACCCCTGTCTTGGTGACTGCTCTCCCTTCTAAAGAGGGGAGCTTCTAAGCCGAAGCTAGAGATTGCAGTCCCAATCTCAAAATATTGATTGCAGCGTTGTGATCTCTATCCAAAACAAGGCCACAATGTGGACATTCATGAACACGGTCGGAAAGAGTTTTCTCAACCAATGCTCCACATCTCGAACAAGCCTTGGATGTGTTTCTTGGATTGACTGCTACTGCCACACGCCCAGCCTCTGCCGCTTTAGCTGTGATACACTGTAGCAATTGGTTCCAGGCCGCATCCGAAATGCTCTTAGCAAGACAATGATTCCTGACCATTCCCTTGATGTTCAAGTCCTCAAAAGCAATGACATCGTATTCATTGACCAGCCGACGACTTAGTTTGTGACTAAAATCGTTTCTTCTATTAACGATTCGTTCGTGGACACGAGAGACAATTTTACGACACTTGGTACGTTCGGAAGTTCCCTTTTTGGTCTTGCTCATCTGACGTTGTACTTTAGCTAATGTTTTCTCTTCTCGTCGAAAGAATCTAGGATTGTCAACTTTGGTTCCGTCAGAGAACGTGACGAAGGAAGTAAGGCCAACGTCCAATCCTACAGTCTTACCAGTTGGTGGTAACGGTTCAGGGTCTATCTCGACGACGAAGGAAGCATACCACTTACCTGTCGCAGTCCATTTCACGATACACCGTTTTGGCTCGGAAGGCAACGGTCGATGTAAAACGATCTTGACATCGCCAATCTTGCTCAAGTACAACTTCTGCCCATCTTTCGTCAGGCCATACCCGGACTGAGAATAGCAGAAGCTCTTGAGCCGATTTGATCCTTTGAATCTAGGATAACCTGGTTTTTCTCCTGCTTTGACGCGCCTAAAAAATGCTTTGAATGCTTTGTCCAATCTTCTGCCGACGTCTTGCAAAACCTGGGAATGCACACCACACAACGAGGGTCTTTCCTCTTTCAACCCGGGAAGCAGTCCGTTACAATCATACCAACTGACGGCTTCTTGTCGCTCTTCCCAAGCTGTCCTTCGATATTCCAGCAAAGCATTCCAGAGCCACTTGCATTCTTGGAGTGTTCTGTTCAGTTTCCATGCCTGTGACGAGGTAGGATAGATTCGATACCTGTACGTTCTGTTCATTATTGTGCACTGATAGTATACCACAAAACAGGATATTTGTCAAGTTGAGCCATTCATCTCCCCGCTAAAGCAGGGAGTTTTCTGGCACTTCTTGATAAACACATGTCCATTTGGCAACCATCCTGCTATCTGGCTCGGCATAGCCCTTAGTAAGTCCATAACGACCATAGGCTCCTGCCAGGCCTTGCACTCAAAAAGGCATGCCCTTCCTTCGGTATAGTTCAATTTTATTTCACCCAACTTAGACAGATATTCCACACACAATACAGTTGGCTCAAGAATTTCTCGGTGCCACTCTATGCTAATCATCCTGATAGGCACCGAAAGACCTCTCACTGCCTCATATTCAGAACCCTCCACATCTAGGCAAATGAGTACAGGAACACCATATCTATCAATCAGCCAATCCAGAGTTACCATCTCAACAGGTTCTGCCTTTGCCCATGTAAAGCGCCCAAACCGCCCGCTGGACTGGACGGCATCAATCCAATCTGCCGAATATGAATGCAATGTGTACTTCTGGTCACACTGCATCAATTCCACAGACCCAAGCGACGAGCCTAACGCCTTCTGCACAAGCTCAACATTGGGGGTGGCGCCAAATCTCTGCCGTAGCACCTGCATATTCATGCTATTCGGCTCAATAGCCACCACCTCAGCTCCAAGCTCCGCGAATATAGATGTTCGCTTACCACGACAAGCCCCAGCCTCAAACACCAATTCGCCAGGCTCTAAAAATTGACTGAAGAACTGCCGATGCTTTTCTGCTGTTGTCATGCGCCTTTTTCTCTCACCCGTTTCTCAATCCACCGGTATATCCTTGCCAGTCCCCCCTCCAGTGACACCTGTGGCTCATAGTCCAGCACCTCATGCATCAGTGCCAAATCTGCATTCCTACCACGAACCCCCTCAGGCCCAGGAACATAGACTTTTTCAATAGATATGCCCGCAATGCCAGCGACGATGTCAAACACTTCATTGACACTAGCCAATCTACTTGTTCCAATATTCAGTGGCTGAATATAGTCACTCAGCATAAGTCGCACGATCATCTCAATACCATCGTCAATATGGCAAAATGATCTAGTTTGTTTGCCATCCCCCCATATCTCAACTCGCGGATCACCTGCCAATTTTGCCACAGCTACCTTTCTACAAGCAGCAGCAGGCAACTTCTCGCGTCCATCATCCCAATGGCACGGTGCTCCCATAAGATTGTGGAACCGTCCGATTCTAACTTCCACATCAGCCTCTCTACCATACGCTAGACAAAGCCGCTCGGCATACAATTTTTCCCAGCCGTACTCACTATCGGGGTCAGCAGGGTACGCCCCTTCCTCCTTCAACGCCATAACATCTGTCTCACACTGAAGGTGCTGTGGATAGATGCAGGCACTTGATGAAAAAAAGTATCGTTCAACACCAGCCTCCCATGCTGCATCTAATGTGTTCAGGTTAATCCTAGTGTTGTTTCGCAGAATCTCCAAATCGTGCTCGCCTGTAAAAACGAACCCCGCCCCTCCCATATCTGCTGCGAGTGCGAACACCCATTGAATACCTCCGGCCATTGCCTGCCGTGCAGCCCGTTCACTCCGAAGATCCAGCACCCAGAAAGCATTTACATCAGGCTCGCCCCATTCAGGCATTTTGATGTCTACACCACGAACCCAGTATCCATCAGACCGCAAACGACGGCAAAGTTGCGTACCAACAAACCCAGCAGCACCAGTTACAAGCACCCGCTTCATCTGTTACCCTCCTTTTCAAACCACCGGTCCCAAACCAACGCCGACATATTCAGCCCCCATAGCCTCAACAGCTTGCCTATCCAACAATCTCCAAAGATCTATCACTGTCTGCCCCTCACAAAAAACTACATCTTGATACATTGGGTCAGGCAACGTTATCACTACAATATCTGCCCTATCCACACACTCCTGCGCGGTACCAACTGAGTAGGACACCTGCGCCAGTGGATCATAAGCAACCACACTACAATCCAACCGCTCACCCAGTACCATCCCAGCCGACTCAGTTGTCACGTCTGTGCCTACCTTGAACCCAAGACCCAGCAACCCAACCACATCACCCGCACCAGCATATCCTGCAACAAAATCCACCAAACGCTGCTGTTGTCGCCTATTTGCCTTAGCTATAGCCGATGCAAATATACCCTCACCAACCTGGCTTGCAAAAGCAGAAGCCAAAGCCTGTGCGTCACGTGGGAAACACTCGCCAGCCGCAGCTGTCGCCCCTCTGAAATACTTACCGCTAATTCGGCCATCCAAGGCCAATGCCTCCGTGACCACATCCACATTTGCACCAGGAATATATTCACACAGCTCAGCTAGCTCGTTCGCAAATGCAATCTTCATTACCATATACGAATTCAATGCAACTTTCATGATCTCAGCATTTACAAGGTTCATGTGCATTACAGGCACACTTGCCCCAAACACCTGACGATACACACCCTCAAGCATCTCACCAGCATGTTTGTCGGATTCACCTATGACGCAAAACTCAGGATTTAGCATGCCATGAACCACATTGCCCAGTGCCACAAATTCAGGGCTGTAGCATAACCCCAACTGTGGCCCAACCTGACGCCCACTCACTTCTTCTAGCATTGCCCTAACTGGGCCATCACAATGGCCAGGCATCACCGTAGAGGATACAACAACCAAGTGATAACCTGGCTTGCGCCGCAGCCCAACACCGAGTTCCATACACACATCCAATACATACTTCACTGAGAACTCGCCGCTATCTTCACTTGGTGTTGGCACCAAGATAATTGTCACGTCTGCCTGGTCAACAGCCAAATCCGCCCGATCCGACAGTTGCAAATGCTTCTTCCAAGAATGCAACATATTATCTAGCCCAGGCTCATAGACCAGTGGCTCGCATCGGCGCACAGATTCCAACACATCAGGTGATTTGTCAACACCAACAACTTGGAATCCTGCACCCGCCAACACAGCCGCAAGGGGCAACCCAAGCTTCCCAAGCCCAACAACACTCACTCTACTACTCATGTGCTGATACCCTTCCCTTCTCCACAAACCAAACACTATCGGGCAATAGATGCAGTGTCTCAATCGGAAACACCTCGTTTACCGCTCTGTACACTCCTCCCAAACAATAATCGTGTCCGCATATTATACCATCATCTCTCACGATCGGCAACCAAGCAGCAATATCCCGACGTGCGCAGTCGTAGCTATGGTCACTATCTATAAACACCATGTCAAGAGATTCGGGAGCAAAATGCAACGCCGCCTGCTCCGACGACAACTGCAATACTCGCGCAGAGTGGTATTGCACCACAGCATCCTGTACACCCGCGGTCATCTTCTCAAAATCAATCGTCGGGTGATGGCTAAAGTACTGAGCTGTGAGCTGGTCAGATACAATACCCCAAGGGTCAACCATCCAATAGGAATCAAGTTCCTCAGCACGCTCTGCAAGCACCGCTATCGCTGTATCTCCAGTCCATACACCAATCTCTGCCACTTCCTTGCAACCAAAATATCGAATCAGGTCAATGACAGAGTTGGTATGCGGTGCGTATTTCACAGTGCGTTGCTGCTTAGCATAGATTCGCTCAGTAGCCACACGCTCTTGCCAAACAGGATGCCTCATCAGCGCACGTACTGGTGCAACTAATCCAGGTTCTAGCTGGAATCCGCTCACTTGAATCTCAAGCTGTAATGTTTCCCAGCCGTAACTCATTGTGCCTTCTCCCAACTATCAGCCTACAATTTCACCCCACTTGTGTCTATCAGTAGCCAGTACCCCCACTTTTCCAACTCACCTATCTTGCGACCGCCAAGTTTCTCCACCCAATTCCAAAGATTCAAGGGAGGCTCAAGTGCATAGTGCCTTGGATCACACACAAGTTCTGGCCAACGGACCAACCCAATCATTGCGTACCGTTTTGCCAATTTCAGCATCCTGTACAAAGCATAAAACCCCACAGGTGAATGCTCAATTGTCCTCTGAGAAAAGACCAGGTCAAAGCTTGCATCAGCTAGGCTGTGCCAATGCATACTGGCTACATAGGCAGAATATCCACGTTCTCGACAAAGGACAGCCTCCTCCTCAAATAGTGTCAACCCCACACAGTGCTCAGCCGGTACACCAGACTCATCAAACAACTGAAGCACTGGCCCATCACAACAACCAAGCTCAATCACACTTTTGGGCGGCCAGTCTATCAACTTGCTAGCCCACCCCATAGCCAGTTTAGCCATCTCAATACAGCCAGGCCAATAACGAGGGGATTTCCCATCAGAGCCAGGTAACTGGGTAGCTTCCCAATGCTTCACGAAATCAATCAGTCCAATAGCCATCATCTCCTCCAACTCACTCTCAACTCATCCACCTTACCCAATACATCAAGCCTAGCAGCCACGATGCCAAGTGCTGCGGCATCACTCTCGTCATCTGACCTAATCAACTTCTTCCCATCATTATCCCACCAAAAATCGTCATCCGTCAGCACCCACACGGACAGGCGTCTTCGCAACTTGTTCTTATTCAGTTTGCTCACGGGACCATCCACAAGCTCATCACCAAAGCGGTTACGGAGCATGCCAAGACCAAGGTCTCCACCAAGAGTAAGGAACTTGTCAATCTTGCCAGGATCAACAAACACTATCTCCTCAGCATAGCCAGCCTTCTGAAGCATCATAATCAGCCATGCCTTTGCCATCCCCGTAGCTACCTGGGCTGCATAGCTTGACCCTTTTCGCCTTCGCGCCATCGCAGCCTGAAATTGCTCAGGTGTCTCTGCAAACACACCGCTGAGGAGGGGAACCAATCCCTCCAGATGCAGCTCATCAACCTGTTCACAAAGGCTCCGCACCCTTCGCTGAATCACCCAGCCAGTAACCTTCTTCGGGCTCACAGGTCTCGCTCTTATCGTCGTGCTCCAACACACCCGATCAGGCCACAACACGACAGCAACGCCAGACTTGCGAAACGCCAAGTCAACTGCCAAGTATGCTTTTCCTCCAGACTCTACCGCCTGCTCAACTTCTCCCCACATCACCTATGTCCTTCCCACGAGCTGCGAATCACCCCACCTCTGCATTTCGATGTTAAAGGCAAGCCGAGCTATTTCGCGCAAAAGCGCACCAAACTCTGTGGTATCCTCAACAACAATATTACCACCTTCATCTGATCTTGCTACAACAACCCTTCTGCCTCCGCGCCTACAAGAAACAGGTATCCACTCACGGGTAACAGTCACAGAGTCGTATCGCTCCCCCATCAATTCGCCAGCAACAGTGGTTAATCCATTCACTTTCTCTATCATGAGAGGAGGGAATCCTATCAACCTAAACGTAGCATTGAACTTCTCCTCACTCTCAAATTCTTCCAGTAGACCATGTGCCTTCAGCAACTGCGTTGTTACATATTTCAAGCCCTTCGCGCGCCTAGCCATCTAGCAAGTCCTCCACAGAATGCGCATCAAAACCTCGGACACGAAATTCCCGAGGCACCATCTTAACTAACGCCTTGTCATACTCAATCAGCACATCATGCCTAGTAGCAAAGCTAACCAATGTCTCCAGTACACCGTCATCATAGCCTTGCTTCTTCAGCCAGCGTCCAGGATGAACCCACACCCGCACACAATCTCTCCACTCATCCGCAGCAAACACTGCCGTCAACGCATAGATGTAGGATGCCAAACACGCATCAAAACTATGCACAGCAATACAGAGTACCTCCAGACCAGGTAAGTTGTCAGGCATATCCAGCCCACCACCGGGGAGCACCTTCGCCTCACAACCACACCATATCTCAAGGCCGGGCCACACCATCCTGGCACGTCCTATGGCTTCCAGATAGTCCAGCCAGTCATAGGCCAGTTCCTTGCGCACATGCTCGGTGAACACCAACACCCGATAACCATGGACATATGCATAAGCACAATATCCGGCCACAGTTGATGTGCCATCGGTGAAAGTTGTGTGGAGGTGGAACAAATATTCACGCTTGAGGATAGTTCTGAAAACAGTATCAACCCTCGGTAGACAGCTGCTCCTCCCACCCGCCAGACATATCAGGTCATTCATGCACACCATTCCAGCGAGCTACAGCTTCATCTTCTTCACTCATCCGTGATCCCTGTGCACCACAGTCCATGCATAGCACGAAGCAATCATCATCTACTTCACTAGACGAATACTGCCCTATCACCAAAATAGCAGTTGTCGCCCCGCAGAAGACACACGGCGCTACCCCCTCCCTCACGCAGTGTGTCATTCCAAATATTGGGGAATCCAAAATCTCCATCACCTTCTCCTTGTATCAAGAACTGACTGTGTAACCCGCCTGCTCCAGAGCCTCCTCGGGAGTTTCTCCACCCCAAATCTGGCTATGATATATCCTCTCCCCATCAGCCGACACAGGGACGATGACCGTCTTCGGCTCAGGTGACGGCATCCTAGAGTATACCAGTGTAACAACATGGTCAGCAAAACCCTCAGTTGTTCCCACAACCACATCATCACACAC
>Ga0114919_10004390_pt1 | contig 11319 bp, 4 predicted proteins | sample BlataG_FD_88682 | JGI IMG/M metagenome (GOLD analysis project Ga0114919, IMG submission 88682) | Deep subsurface microbial communities from Black Sea to uncover new lineages of life (NeLLi) - Black_00105 metaG | ecosystem: Environmental > Aquatic > Marine > Oceanic > Sediment | place: Atlantic...
ACTGGAACAATTCGAGGCAACAGCACAACAGAAATACAAGATGGTTGGGCAAATTTCTGTTCATAATGTCTCTTCTATAATACTCTTCTGACGAGTTACAATCTTGACTACAATCTCTTGATTAATTCTTATTCCTCTTCACGAACCTCTTAGCAATTGACTTTGACAGCCAGTCAACATGAACTTCAAATTGTTCGTTGTGCTTTCCGTTCTCGCCTTGAGCTGCGTCTCTATCGCTGCAGGTAAGTTATCGTGTATTGAATTGTATCCTCCAGCATCCCACCGTTATCCAGCTTCACTCAACTGGGCACTGACTGTGGTTTAATGATCATTAAATTTCATGAACCCCCCAATTGTAACCACCCTTTCCCTACTGCATCCCTCTAACAGGCCGCCGTGATGTTCTTGAGCTCAATAAGGGTAAGTTTAGGGCTGTTAAATCGCTTTCACAGCAAGATGTTGTTGTTCACATCCCAACTGTCACCAACTCAACCAAGCTCCCCCCGACTCACCTCTCCTTCCGCTCCTCTCCTTCATCCTTTCTCACTCTCACAGGCAAGCTTGCTGATACCCTTGTGGAGGGCAAGAACAAGGTCCTTGACAAGCTTGATGCCTATATTGACAAGAAGTTTGCTCCCAAACCTGAAAAGTCCGGCATCTTCAGCTCTATTGCTGACAAGAAGGAAGCCGCCCTCCAGGCCATTGTGAACCAGCTCAAGGGCTGCGACGAGGGGGAGTATCTCGATGGCGTTGACTGCGTCAAGTGCCGTACCTGTGCTGAGGGGGAAACTGTGTTGAAGGAATGCGATGGCACCACCACCAAGGATGTCGTCAAGTGTGAAGCACCTGGGCCAGGGCCACTTGGTTGCTCCATTACCACAGACTGCGATCTCAATGAGGTCTGCATTGCCAATGGAAATGACCTCACTGACGGAGAGTGCACTCTATGCGCAGATCTGCCATTAAGCAGTACTCCTCCTTACATCTGTGTTTTTTCGGAGAACCCAAAATCTACTGGCCTTTGCATTGGGGGACCAGGAGATGTATGCGGCCAGACTTAACCCAGCAAATCTCCTCTATATTCACGGATCATCTGTATGAATCTGGAAAGGGTGCCCCCTGTCAGTAGAGGGCTGTCAATCCATCCCCCTTTTCCCCTTCCTCCTCATGAGCGTATGTGAGACAAACATGAGGCAATTTCCAGAGCATGTTGCTTATACTATATACTTTTCTTTAACATAACAAAAGCGAAAACAAAAACGCATCATTCATTAAACTTAACTTCTTCTTTTCTTCCTTCTCTCCTACAGTCTCTCTCTCTCTCTCTCTACAACCAAGGATGCCACGTAGGCTCCATCATACACAAATTCTCCGCCAAAATAGCTTGTTCAGCCAACCTCCTAAATCCAGCCTGTGGATTCACATTCTGAGCATTGACACTATTCTTTGGCCCCATAATGGCCAATCTATCCTGGGCAGACCTCACATTCAAACTCACACACGCCTCCAGCTGAGATGGCTTGAGCTGAGAATGAATGGCCGCCACATTTCTCGCCCCTGTTCTCTTACACACCGATGCCAGCACGTCATCTCTCAGGAATAACGCCATCATTGAACCAATGGGACTCTTTTCAGATTGCAATCCTCGAGCTGCTGCCGTTCCTGAAGCAATGAAAGCACCATCAAAGCCGTGGGGCCCAATGAAGGCCTGCATATTTCTCGTCAAACGGAATGGCACACTCTCCCCATTTGTACCACCACTACCACCTTCCAGCTGGAACCTGACATCAAAAGTTGTCATCAAATCAGCCTGTACAATCTTACCAGTGCTCTTAGACACCAGCATCTTCCCCGGGCTCCTCCCTTGCAGCAACAACAAGTAGCACGACACTGCACTCATTGCAGCAGAGGCAGCAAACTGCTTCTTATACGCCCACATCATCTGAGTGTTCTCCACCATTGTTTTGTAAATATACTGACTAAAGATATTTTCATTCACCAGTGTAGTGGTTATCTGCTGATACGCACTCAGTCTGGTGGCAACATCTCTTGTCAGCCCCTCTTCTGTCGCACATAATGCTTTGAAGGAGGCTATTGGAAGATCAGGGTCTCTGCCATATCTAGCACAATGCGTTTCATAAGCATCTAAGAATGGTGCAGCTGTTGGATCCTCCTCCATCAATCTCACATTCTGACCTACATATATAGTCAAACTATTGGGTGCTACAAATGCTAATCCTCTTCTTCTCGATTCTGGATGACTAGCCAACAACGTCGCATTGGCATTCCTCAAGAATGCCAGCACTCGTTCTTCAGACGGAGCAGCTCCTTGTGAAGTCAACAGCATATATCGTGCCTTTCCATCCGAACCATGCATTACTATTCTTCTATGACTGCTGTAGTTTCTTCTCACTATCTCAACACCAGCTCCTACTCTCTCTATGTATACCGCCTCTGATGATTCTGGCGTCCAAGGTGATTGGAGAGGCATTTCCAGCTCTTCAAAGGAGATATCAAATAGAGTGGGTGACTCTATTTCCGTCTTTAGTGTGGTGGGGTAGTGCTCTTCAATTAATGTCTCTAGTAAAACTCTCCATCCTTTGAGTTTCTCAGTGAGTTCGTCAAGAGTGGTTGGGGGGGTGGAGCCGTTGAGGTCGAGGTCCGTGGCGAATAGTGCTTGATACTTGCTTGCATGATATCCACCACCACCACTACTACTACTTCCACCTGCATTTGCATTGTTTCCACCAGCATCAGTACCAGTAGCTGCTACTGCATTGCTATTGCTGAGACAAGCCTTACACACTCCAGCCAGCTCCTTTCTAAGCTGTTCTGGAATAGCAGACCTGGGAGGCAATCCAAACCTGTGGCATCTCTGCAAGAGCGTGGCTATCACTGAGAGAAGGCGTTCATCGCTCTTGGTGGCAAACCTATTGGAAAGCTCAGTGATAAGGGCTTCTTGAAGGGAGAGTTGAGCTGGCTGTTTCATTCTCATAACGTCGGCAATCTCCTTGGCGGCCTCAAAGGCATACATTTCCAGCGACTTGTTGTGTTGTTGCTGTGGTTGAGGAGCAGGAGCAGGAGCAGGAGCAGGAGCAGGGGTTGGTGTTGTTGTCGTTGTTGTGGCGGCATCGTCTATTGTAGTAGTAGTGCCGCTGATTGTCCTCCTCCTCTTGCCACTACTCTCTTCTCCCTTCTTCTGTTCTCCCACTTCCTCCTCTTCTTCTTCCTCTTTCTTAACACCTTCTTCTTCCTTGACCTTCTCAGCAGCAGCTGCTGCTTCTGCTGCCTTCTCTGCAGATTGCTTTGCAGCCCCCGCCGCCGCTGCTGCAGCAACAGCAGCAGTCATCCTCTGTTGACTGCCCAATGTCAATTCCTTCAAATGCACTGTATACGGTCTCAAATGCCAGTACACATGCTGAGCATGATGCGCAGCAGCAGTTATAATCAACTTTTTTGCAGCTTGCATCTCAGGCCTTTGCAAACTTGTCAGCAACTGAGGCAAGTAAGGCAACCACACCCATGATGGCAGCAGATCTGCCATGTCTACCAGCACCTTACCAACAATGCTGGCTCCATGGGCATCCAACATGAGCAGCTGGAGGAGACGGGGGATGATGCAACGAGCTTCCATGGTGCTGTTGGGGAGGCTTGCAGACATACGGATGCCTTGGGTGTATGACATGGCAGCGTATTCAAGCCATTCTGCTGGAGGGAGGTGGGGAGGGGGAGGAGGTGCAGCAGTTGACATTGGTGGTGGTGGTGGGGTGAAGGTAGAACCTCCACCTTCCGTTTTAGTAGTAGCATCATCACCTTCAGCAGCAGCAGCAGCCGCATGCGCAGCAGCAGCATGTGTTCTAGCATGTGCCGCATGCTGCTGACCAACTGCCAATGTCCTGGTATACATCTCATCACAAAACCTGCCCCAAGCAATCCAAATATCTGGTATATTGCTATACAAAGTCACCGCCTGAGAGAAGGTCTGATGAGCAGCTTCAGTGTCTCCCAACAAGTGGAGGAACTGCGCTTTCAAGTTGATCATCTCTGCCTGGTGAGGAGGCTGGAAATAGTCCATATTAGTTGAATTGATCAAATTGAGACCATGCAGATACTCATGTGGCTGCAATAGGTAGGCTTTCCCTTGTTCTTGAACTTTAACAAAAGCTTCCTGCACTTCCATAGCGTTGAAACCATACAGATTATTGATGGCTTGAACGCACGCATCTGGCAAGTGGTGCAATCTCATCACATGACCCAGTTTATTCACACTCCAAGCCTTGTCTCTATAACCCATTTGATGCAGAGTTGGAGCCATCTGTTGAACAGTGGCAAACTGTTGAATGGTGAGATTATAAATCTGATTCCTCCATGTCAAAATGTCACTCCACCATTTGACCGGCTCCCATTCATTGGGCACTCTGAGCTTCCAAGTATCACATATGTCCTTCAGTTCCTGGTAGTGTCCCATAGGACCACCATTGTGGTTAAAATCCAGCCTGATCCTCCAACTCTCTCCAAGTTCTACTGCTCTTTGGAAAGTATGAAGGACCGGGGCATAAGACCATGGCGAAGATTCAGGCATCAACCACCATCTATGGACACATAGAGCTAGAGCTTGTTTGCATACCTTGTCCAGCTCAGCAATCTGCCCTTCTCTTAATGCCAACTGAGTACGGATCATTATCAACTCTGGACTTTCTTCTGCTTGCAATCTAGGCAATACACTAATCTTCAAGTGATTCCACTCAAACAATCTAGCTGAAGCTTCCACCTGAAGCAAACCATTATCTGTTGCTTTGGCATAATCAAACACGACGTCCCATTGATTCAACTCTTGACAGCATTCCAAATACTTGTTGTGCCAAAGGACCATTTCACTCTTGGTGACATTTTCAGTGGTTTCTCTGCTCATACTTCTGCTCATGAGTTCCAGGAATAAGTTTTGAGCTTCAGGCAAGTAACCGTGCCCAAACAATGCCATGGCCAGTCTGGTCTCTTCAGTCGTTGCTCTCCTCTGCCACAAGCCAGCTGCCATGTCAGCTTCTCCCAATGCACTGTATAAATCACAAACTGCATCAAAACAGCGCATGTCTCGGGGGAACAGCCCTACATGGCTCTCCAGCATGGATATGGCAATATGCCATGCATGGAAATGCTTACCCATGTATTTAATCATCTCAGCAGGTATCTTGGGCTGAGGTTGACTCATGGAGATGCCTTCAAGTAGAGTTTGGCCACAGGTAGGCCTTAGGTGATTCTGTCTCGTGTGGTGCTCCTTGGATAGCAGTTGAATGATGGGTTTGGCAAGGCCAGTTTGTTGCTCTTTAGCGAGTGATGTCCAAACGATCGGGAATAAGAGGACCCATAAATGGTGAGCTGTCTTGGGATCAGTTTGAACGAGATCGATCAAGCAGGAGACGAGGGAAGCGGATCTCAAGCTGGCTTGTTGTTGGTCTTGGAGGAAGGAGGCGTGGTCCGTGAGGGTGGAGCGGAGGGAGTCAGAGAGGTGGGGGAGGTTGAGAAGGGGTTTGGGGGCGTCTTCTTTTTCAGAGAGGATGCCCAGGATGGCGGTGGCTGATGGAGTGGCGTTTCTTGGTTGTTGTTGCTGCTGTCCGGCTGGTGCTGGTTGTGCTGCTGCCGTAGGTGCTGGAGTGGCACCAGCAACATCACCAGCAGCAGCAGTAGTTGGCTCATCAGTTTCCATTGGGGCTGCACCCCTACCTTCTTTCTGTCCTTCACCACCACCACCAGCTGCTGTTGTTGTAGCTGTATTTCCTCCTCCTTCCTGTTCCTGGGTTTCCTTGATCTTCGCCTGCTCAGTATCACCAGATCCTTCTTAAACAGTATTTCCATCACCATCGGTATTATTATCATTCGTAGCAGTTCCAGCAGCACCTTCACCACCTCCAGCTGCAGTTGTAACTCCAGCCTGCCTCTGTTGAGAAGCTTGCTGCAACTGCGCACTCGTTAAAAATGCCCACGTCTTCTTGTAATCAAACAAAGGAGGAACATGAGCTGAATTATATGCCAAAGTGATATGATCACTCTTTTGCAGTATGTCAAACAACAGCCCAACACCGTGTTTCAACCAGAAAGTGTGAGACAGACTCTCCCAATCTTGTACTGCTATGACATACCTCAGTCTGTCGTAGAGATCAGGGGGGATACGACTTGCGTAAAGCTTGAAAAACTTAGACCTGACATTAGGGTCGTTGCTCTGGAGACCACAACAGAAGGTTCTTTCTACTCGAAGGAAAACTTCATTGCCAAAATCAATCTCATGGTGCTGAGGAGCAGGTTGACCTTGGGCAGCTGCTTGAGCAATTGCCGCCTCTGCTGCTGCTACTGCAGCCGCAGCTCCTGGTTGTAAGTCTCTCGGTCTAGTGATGACTGTGTATAGCAAGTTCAGGAATTGCTCATCCCACTGTGGCTTCAAATTGATTGGAATAGCATGGAGTCTCTCCAACTGAGCTAATCTCTGCAACAAGACCAGCAGTTCCTTTTGAGTCAGATGTGCCTGTTGAGGATTGAGCAACCATTCCTTCATCAAGTCCAAAATAGTAAACAGGATGGACGGATCTGTCTGGGAAGCTCTCACGCTTTGCCCCGTGATCAGCATCACAAGACAACTGAGGAAATGTTTCCTATGGTCGGCACTCAACGTCAGAGCACTGGGAACCACGATATGCAAAGCGTGGTACATAAACCAAGGCCCAGCTCCATAGTCATTTTCAGAGGGCGCCATTCTTGGTGAGTGTGATCTGATGGACAGAAGCTGTAGACTGGGGTTCTGGTTGTGCTCTCTGGCAATGCGGTGCATTGTCTTCAACAGTGGACCAACCAATGGTTTCATCGCTGCGGTGTCATCTACGATACCTGCCTTGATAACAGCCAATGCGGCACATACGTAGATAAACATACCATTGTCAATGGGAGGGAGTTGTCCTTGTGCATCTGGAGTTGACATGAAGGAGATATATTTATTGAGAACCTCATGTAGGGTGGTCTGAATGCGTCGGGCGGCTTGCCCACTGTGGCCCATGGCGGGGAGGTCACAAGGGAATGCTGCAAATAGCTTTTTGACAGATGCACTGAGGAGGTCAACTGGTAATCTGTGTCTGATGTGGAGTGTTGGCTCGAATAATAGAGATATAAAGGGAGTAGGGAGGTATTTCTTCTCATCAGCAACTTGGTTGCCAGCACAGCGTACAAACGCGTCTGGCTGTGTCTCCATCAAGATCTGAGCTACTCTAAGACCAGCAACAAGTGCACTGGGAGGGTCTAGATACATCCCCCTTTGTTGCTGCTGTGCTTGCTCCATCATCTGCTGATACTGTATCAAGTTTTGACTCAGGAACTTTTCAAAGTAGTTGAGCTTGAAATTCAGCGGTCTACTGAACTTTTTCAGTCGAGTACTGTCTTTCAAGACTTCAAGAGAGTGAGCGTGTAGACGACGCCAGCCGTTGTCGTCTCTGTCACGGTTATCGCAACTGACAAAGACCATTCTGAGGAGGAAGTTGATGATCATTTCGTCCATACTATGTGTCAGTCTTGCAGGATCTCTTCCACTTCCCATACCTGTACCTGTACCAGCACTTCCTGGTGTTTGCTGCTGCTGCTGTTGCTGCTGCTTTTGTTGACTTCCATTGCCACCAGCCTTGTTATCCACCTCTTCTCCTTGCTCCTCCTCCTCCTCTTTATCATCTCCATCACCAGTCCCAGACTTATCGTCATCCTTCTTAGTAGACGTGTTATTAGTCGTTGTTGTTTCCACCTCTATTGACATACCTCCTGCAGTACCTGTACCAGCAGTACCTTTAGCAGCTTCTTCCTCTTGAGCAGCCTTAATATCCCAATACATCACTGTACTAGCCATATCAATGCTCAAGATTCTATTCTCAAGAGAGGAGGCACTAGGCAGACCCAGCTTGGGCAGTGCAGTCAGCATGGGACCAATGAATAAAGCTCTCGAGTTGTAGAAGTAGTCTCTGTTGCGGGCTACCATTTGAAATATGTGGTACTGTGCTACTGAGGTGTGGCCTTCTTCTGAAAGGACCTTTTTCAAGTATCTAGCAAAGGAAGGTACTGCTGTAGTCGTACCGGTAGTACCACCAGCTGGGACAATGCCTGGAGAAGTAAGACCTGCAGATGCACCACGTTGCTGTCCATCACTGTTACTCCTTCCCAAGGATGCTCCTCCACCTCCTCCGCCAGCTGTAGCGTCCTCAGAGCCTGCCGCTGATATGACTGATCCACCAGCACCATGTAATCCACTACCTCCTCCTCCTCCTCCAGTAGCAGCAGCAGGTAGCTCAGCCAATGTAGGAATAATAATATCAATGGCCTGTCTTGCAGCCTCCCTGCTAGCACTCTCAGGCTGAGGAGTCCTCGCCAGAGCCACATATACCTGTAGCATGATCTTCTCAGGAGTGGAGATGAACACTTTGAAAAAGTGCGCCAGCATGAGGAACCCATATGGTTTGGCTGCATTGTCACATTTCAGAGTCCACCAACCGAATTGGATTATTTCCTTGCGGTACTCTTGGAAGAGTGGATGAGCGTGTTGGATGAGAATAGAACATAGTTGGACTAATTCTGCTTGTACCAGCTCTGATGGACTGGTATTATGAGTGTTGGGATTGGCAGCAGTAGTAGCAAGATTATTATTACCACCCCCAGATGAATCTTCAGTAGGATTCTTGAAGACATCCTGCACCAATGACGCAATGATAGGAGGAGTCAGCAAGGATTGTTGACCATCCTTCATAGCCAACGTCAACATAGGGTTGATCAACAATCTCAAACTGTACACCGTCTTTTCCTGCGACAGCTGGTTGGACGTATACATGTCAATCCACTTCACAAGCAGGCTTCTCTTTGCTTCAATAGTAAACTCTTCAGCGACTGTTTTAGCGAAGAAGTTTTTGATGAAGGAGAAGTCGACGCCGGGGTCGAAATCTGAGTTGAAGGCGTTGAGCAGATCAAAGACAGCTTCGGTTTCGTTGTGGTTTCTGCTGATGTAATTGACCAAGATCTTTCCTAGTCTCTTTCCTTCTAAAGCGTGGTTTCTTGGGCCGCCTTCTTCTCTGGGAAGGTACCCCTTTCCTTTTACTACTACCATTGGTGCATTGGAAGAAGGAGGAGATGAAGCATCATCATTATCAGCGTCAGTAATAGTGCTGCCTTTCTTCTTCTTCTTCTTCTTCTTATCACTACCACCAGCACCATCATCTGCTGCTGAACTTGCTGTTGTCGTTCCAACCCTCTCCCTCCATCTCACCAACATTGTCTCATATAGCTCAGTAGGCAACCAATCAGGCAACAACCTCACCATGGCTCTCACCAGGTGAACAACCTGAGTTTGACTCTCACCCAAGATCTTTGCATCAGCACTGCCTTCCGGATCTTGCTCTGTGGGACGTGGTTTTTCAGTGAAGACTCTGACAATCTTGTCAGATGCAGCTGCAAGTGCGTCTAGCAATGGTTTACCTTCTACTGGGTTTCTAATTATATCCAGCAGAATTGTCATATATTCCGACTTTGCTAGCCTTCCGTGAGCATCTAAGAAGTACGAAATACTCTCCTCCTTGTATTTGCATAAAAACTTGGCCAGAGGGGCTCTCAGAGGACTCCACAGCCTACTAGGGCCCGTCGCCATTTGCACCTTCCTCAGACTCTCTTCCAGGCCAATGGTCAGCACTACTATCCCAGGACGGTCTTTTTGAGTCTCCAAAAACATAGCTCCAGCTGGTTCAGGCAGTTTATGGAATATGTCAAGCATAGCAGCTGCCACCTCCCATTCAGTGCCCGCTTCCCAGGCATTTGGTTTATCTTGAGGTGGGTGTATCAAAAGGTCTGGTTTCATCCAGTGCTTGAGATGCTCAGTCAGCTTCTCACCCAGAGTGACATTAAACTGGGAGGATAAGAAATTCAGCAGACGGTGAAGATGTTTCAGTAGAGAAAGAGTGATCTTTTGGTAATGTGCAAAATCGGTGAGGATGGGACGAAGAGCGTCTTGGAGCCATGGTTTGGAGAGCATGTGGGGGTGGTGTTGGCAGATGCTGAGGCCTTGAGAGGCGAGGGAGACGATGGTCTCGTCCGAGGAGCCTAGCTGGGTGATGAAGGCGGCGACCACTCTGCTCCTGATGTCTCTCGGCATTCTGGCTGCCTCTTCTTCTTTAGCAGGAGGAGCTACTGCAGCTGCTGCTGCTGCTGCTGCTGTCGTAGTGGTAGTAGTGGCAGGAGTATCAGTGGAAGTAGTTTGTTTTTCTTCTCCTTCACCATTAGCTTCTTCCTTCTTCACTTTTGTTGACTTATCACCATCACCCTTTTGTTGTTGCGATGCGTCACCGACACTTGGAGCAGGGGCACCATTACTAGTGGCACCACCACCACCTGTTTGACTTCTTCTCATCATTTCATCTCTGTATTTCACAGTCAAATCTCTCTGTTGCTCTTGACTCAAGTCTCTAAAACTTGACCAATTCACTGCTGCAACCAGTACCTCAAGACTCGCTCTCTTCAACTTTGCCAAACTTTCCGCTTTAGGGGGGCCTCCACGCTGTGTTACGCTGAGCGCCAATGCATTGTCATCTTCTTCTGCAAGATAACATGCCTCTGAAATAAATGTGAGCGTGTCGCCATTCAGTGGCATTGTATCTCTGAGATGTTTCATCAGAAGAGCCATGCTGTGAGCATAGGCGGCATGTACACTGAGGGCAGCTTTCAGGGGGAGCAGTCTACGAACAAGCACTGGACGAAGACGGTCCTGTTGCAGCTGCAAGAGAGCTGTTATTGTGGTGCCAGAGGAATCTGCCACGAATTGGAGGGCTTTCAGACTGGCTGTACGTACTGGATCTGTTGATTTACTACTGAAGAGCTCTCTTACGAGAGCATCAGCCAGAATTCTACTGACTGCTAAGGCAGGCAATCTTCCTCCTCCTTCTTTGCTTTTTTCTTGCTTCTTCTTCTCTTCTTCGTCATCTCCGCCTTCGCCATCGCCATCAGCCTCAGCCATTGCCAAATCTTCTTCCTCCTTGTGAGCATCATCATCATCATCATCATCTTCTTCTGGAGCAGCAGAATGACTACCACTACGACTTTTAGCTAACTTTTTACTAGGATATTGAGCTGATTGTTTCTTGCCACCTCTCTTTCCTCCTTTTTTACCAATTGTAACAGCAGCAGCTGCTTCTTCATCAATATCCATACCTTCACCTTCTTCTTCCTCCTTGGTTGAAGAACGACGCCTCTTTCTCGAAGCAGTAGCAGTAGCAGTAGCAGTAGCAGTAGCAGTAGCAGTAGCAGTAGCAGTAGCAG
>Ga0114919_10004393_pt1 | contig 11315 bp, 13 predicted proteins | sample BlataG_FD_88682 | JGI IMG/M metagenome (GOLD analysis project Ga0114919, IMG submission 88682) | Deep subsurface microbial communities from Black Sea to uncover new lineages of life (NeLLi) - Black_00105 metaG | ecosystem: Environmental > Aquatic > Marine > Oceanic > Sediment | place: Atlantic...
ACCCGATAGCTATCGGGTATCGGGTATCGGGATAGTGGCAAAATTCGTAGTTTAATACTTTTCGGAGTAGACTCAAACTTTCAGATCTACTGTTTTTCAATTAGTTTACAAAGTTATGTTCTTTTATTTTTAAATCCGGTTAAAGACCCTTAAGGATTTTACCTCTTTGGGTAAATTTGATTGAACCATAAAAACCTCACTGCCAGATTATATAATGATATGCTGTTGGAATGAAACCCTTAGGGTCTTATCGTCTGATCTATTTCCAGCCGAATACAATTCGTCTCTACATTTCGCCTCTTCGCCCACTAACCCACTAACCCACTAACTCACTAACTTCTAACCTCCTACATACTCCTTACTTCCTGTTCCATTGTCTCCCTTTCTCCCCGTCTCCTTCACAGACTCTGGCAGGTTTAGGGAAAACTCTGGCAGGTCTCTCCCAGTCGCTCCCTCGCCTCTTCGCCCACTAACTCACTAACTCACTAACTTCTAGCCTCCTACATACTCCTTACTTCCTGTTCCATTGTCTCCCTTTCTCCCCGTCTCCTTCACAGACTCTGCCAGGTCTTCCAGACGCTGGCAGGTCTCTTCCAGTATCCAGGCTATTGATCGAAGCCAGTTATCTTACCATTTATTATCCCAATAAGATAATCAGCCGTTTTTTTGATTTCAGGAGACAGTTTTTCTCCAAAAGAAGTATCCTTTGGCTGAATGCCAAGGATCCAGACGGGCATGGTAAATAATTCGGAAATTCTTTTCAGGGAAATATTATGGGTGTGAACAGTAAAGTCCCTTACCCTGTGAACAGGTAACATCTCAAAATACCCCGGTTCTTTTTTGAAATCAACACAATCGATAAGGATCAGAATATCAGGGTTTAGCCCGTTTATTTTTCCAATATAGTTTTCTATGCCAACTTCAACAGTCAGTGAGGAAACTTTATTGCCCGACTTAATATGATTGCTTATATAAACCCCTATACCATCATCCGATTTAAGTATATTGCCAATCCCGGCAAATAATATATGTTGAGTTATATTTTTAAGTGTATTTAAATTCAAAATACTGGAGTAATTATAATCTTGCCATATCATTAACTGTCGGATGGAAACATCCGACAGCATCGTAATATTTAATATATCGAACTCACGTTAATTTAGACTTTTACTCATCTAGTAAGATGTTTTTACCAGGATCTTCCTCAAACAGTTGGGACAAATGATGTTGAACATATCCTTCCGTTTCAATCCATCTCTGACTTCCACATGGATTTCTTCCTCTGAAGCAAGCCTGAGACTTTCATTCAGGACATTTAAATTTATTATGGATGAAAAAGCTTTTGGGCCTAATTTTTTATGCATGTATTGAATATGTTCTTTGGTAGTAATTACAGCGCCACAACTTTCACATATCAGCAATTCCTTTTCCTGCCTTTCGATCAGATCTTCCCTGTTAAAGGTTGCAAAGTCGTAGATCTGATCCGATAATGTTACTCCTTTTCCTGTAATACAATGCTCCTGACACTGACCGCAGAAAAGGCAGAGACCATAATTCCGCTCAATGATCCTGATCTTTTGATCCTTGTCGTCTTTGAATGTAATTACACCGGAAGGACAAACATTGGTGCAGGTTTCACAACCTACGCAATTCGCGTCATCAACAACCGGCTTGCCCCTGAAATTTGGATATGGTGTATGCGGCTCCTTTGGAAATTTTGTTGTATATGCCGGTGTAACCAGTGAGTATATGGCTTCTTTTAGTTCCCTTAGTTTTGGATATTTCATTATAGTAATATTCAGGTTTTGGCTTTTGACCCGCTATCAATTATTCAATCTTTTCTCCAGGGGATCTTCGAAAAAAACACACTATACTCCATGCTCCATGCCCTTTGCCTTCTGCCCTCCGCTTAACAAACCGGTAATGCCGAATGTTAACTTTTTTGAGATCTCGTAAATATCAAACCACTTCTGTTCAGCCAGCTCATAAATAAATGAGAATAATTTATAGTTCCTTATGGTTTTATAAAATTCAAAAACGGAAAAACCGGATTCATCCCGGGATTTCTCTCCTCCGATAAAACTATCCTCTGTCCGGAAGTTTTTTATATTACCTATTAAATAGATAAGGATCCCCAGGAGAATGGAGACCAGGATTAAGATTGCTACGGAGGTGGAATCCCATATTCCAATATACGACAGTTCGCCTGTTATTGGCATAATGAGTTTGGGTACAACAAAGGCAGAAGCAAATACGCCAAACCCAATACAGAGAATTGCAATGATAATATTTGGCAACCACATCAGAACACTGACTTCTTTTATTCCTTTTAACTCGTCCCTTTTCCTTCCGAGGAAAATACCGGTAATAAATTTTATTAAACTAGCCATGGTTAAGGCTGATCCCAGAACAGCCAACCCAAGCCAAACGATCCACAGTTGGCTGGCTATTCCCGGTTCTTTACCAAAATCAATAATTCCCTGGTAAATAATCCATTTGGAAGCAAAGCCGTTTAAAGGTGGAACACCGGAAATGGCCAAAGCACATACAAGAGCTGAAATAAAAGTGATGGGCATGCTTTTGGAGAGTCCGCCAAGATCATCCAGATTTTCTTTGCCTGTTCTTTTTTCCACACCGCCTGCACTCAGGAAAAGACCGGAATTGAATAGTGCGGAATTGATCATATGAAATAAGCCTCCGGCAATACCAAGGGGAGTTCCGAGCCCCAATCCCAATACCATGTACCCTACCTGTGAAACGGCGTCATAACCCAGAAGCTTTTTATAATTATGCTGGATAAGGGTCATCATGACGGCAAAAATGATAGTCATTACGCCCAGAAGTAGTAAAAGGAAGGTTATCCATTGGTTTAATGTAAACATGTCAGTGCAGATCCTTGCCAGAAAATAGATGCCAAGCAATTTGTCCAGTGAAGCCGGAAGATAAGCTGAAGATGATGCAGGAGCACTTTTTGTGTAATCCGGCACCCAGGTATGGAAAGGGAATGCCCCGGCTTTGGTAAAACTGCCGGTTAATAAGGCAAAAAAGGCAACAACCGGAATAGGATAAGTGGTTGGAATGGTCAATTCGGAAATGGTAAATGTTCCATAAACCTTCCAGATTATACCGATTCCCAGGATCATGATTCCATCTGATGCGCAAATCAATATAAGCGTTTTCTTCGCAGCTGACGAACTTTCTTCATTATAACGCTTAATTAGCTTGTACAGAGTGAGTCCGAGAATCCCCCAGGATGTGATGAAAAACAACAGATTATCGGTTAATACAGCTCCGGCAGATAAACCCAGTGTGATAAGGAAATAAGGGTAATAGTTTTTTATCTGCATGCTTTTTGAAATATAGGATAGGGAATAAACGATTATGACCAGGCCAAAAAATCCAATGGCAAGTGTTATGAATTTGCTGAGATTGTCGATGTTAAACCGGGAAAACCGGTTAGCTCCCTGAAGGATATTATTCAATAAGGTGCCTTCGTTGAAATAAGCTGAAAACAGATCAAGATTAATAATTTTTTCTGAAACGGAAAATAATTTCAGGGAAAAGAAGAAAGTGATTCCGGTAAAAATCAAGGCAATTATTCCCTTTATAACTTTGATTCTTTCCGGAAATGCAAATAAAACAATTCCGGCAACTAAAGGCAGAAAAATTATGTAATAAAGTTCATGCATAACTGAATTATTGTAAGCTTCGTCTTATATCTTCGGTTTTTTGTTGCGAGCGTTTAATAAGATCTCTTCCGCTTAAAATGGGCTTATGACCATAATAATCATAAGCAACGGCTATTCTCTCGGTGCAGCAATAACATGGATCGACTGCTGCCAGTGTAATGGTAGCATCCGAGATAGTCTGTCCGACACAGGTTTTTTTAAACGTGGCAATATTGACATAACTGGGAGCCCTGATTTTATGCCTGACCGGTGAATAACCACCATCCGTTATCATAAAATGGAAAACTTCGCCCCTGGGGGCTTCGGCGCGTCCTGTTCCCATTCCGGCCGGGACATTCTTTACTATAACTTCTGTTTCCCCTTCCTTTTCCTTTTTCAATCCTTCAAGACATTGTTTAATAATGGAAACGGATTCGTACATTTCGAGCAGTCTGACTTCCGTTTTTGCAAATACATCTCCTGCTTCTGCGGTTATCACTTTCCAGTTCACCAGGGGATAAGCGGCATAGGGATCATCCCTGCGCACGTCAATATTCACGCCTGAAGCCCTGGCAGTAGGACCAACAGCGGCGAAATCAATACTATCCTGTTTGGTGAGAACTCCAACACCTTTTGTCCTTGCATGGATTACGGGATCATCCATAACAGCTCCTGTAAGAAGATCCAGTTTAGGTATGAAATTATCCAGTTGCTTTTGTATGTTGGGTATCATTTGATTGGGGATATCCCTTCTTACGCCACCCAGTTTAAACATAGCATAACTATTCCTGTTTCCGGTAATCATTTCAAACAGATCCAGAATGGGCTCCCTGTATTTCCATGCCCACATGAAAACGGTATTATACCCTAGAAAATGACCTGCCAATCCTAACCATAAAAGGTGACTATGAATTCGTTCCAGCTCTCCTATAATGGAACGAATGTACTTCGCCCGGTTAGGAACCTCAACGTTCGCAATTTCTTCAATACAATTTGCAAAGGCGAAAGGGTGCGAGGTTGAACAGATCCCACAAACACGTTCCACCAGGAAAAATACCTGGTCAAAGGTTTTGGATTCACTCAGCTTTTCAATTCCACGGTGGTTATATCCGGTTTCCCATTTAATATCCCTGACAATTTCCCCATCGCAGTAAAGTTTGAAAAGTTCAGGCTCTTCCTGCAACGGGTGATAAGGACCTATCGGTATTATAGTTCTCTTTCCCATTAAGTAACTATTCAGTTTTCAAGATTCTTTTTTCAATATAATTGTTAATTGTTATAAGTTATTGATTATAAGTAATAAGCAGTTTATTTTCACGAAATATATTATTCCAATTAACATTTTATTTAATCAAGCTTCTGTAAAATAATTAACATATAACTTATAACAGTTAACATATAACGTATAACATTTTACCTCATTTCCTCTCAACACACTTATTAGTTTTCTCATTATATTAATAACTGACGTTTCGCAGATGACTTAATTATTTAGATTTTAATTAGTTACAAAAATAATAATTTGCATAAAGTGTGGAATATAAAATAAATACACAATTACATTTTTTAAATATCGAACAAGGAACACCGATTTTAGATTTTAGAAATAATCATGGTTTAATAGAAACTTCGAAATTCGTTATTCGTTATTCTTTGTTTACCCTATGAAATAATTTTGCATGCAAAATTGCTCGCCCTGTGGAATTGCTTCGCACCAACTTTTGTTGGATTCCACAGGGCAAGCATTTCACAGGGTGAATTATTCATCTTATCAACTGTATATTAAAGTGTTGTCAAGTGCGAAAAATTAGTAATTTACAAATAGTTCTTCCTATACGGATAAACCCCTTCTGCCCAATTTCCTTCAGAAATCAGCTTTTCAAGATTTGGATGACCAGGAAAAGTGATACCGAGAATTTCATGGATTTCCCTTTCAATCCAATTGGCTGCTTCAAATAAGGAAGTCAGGGATTGAATTTCAGGTTCTTTCCCCGGGAGGATGATATGAAGGTTCAAAATCAGACCTGTTTCATCGTTTGAAAAATGATAGTAAATCTCAAAACCAGCCTTCGATTCCAAGGCTGAAGCAATAATGAACCGGAGTTTCACAACATGATGAAGATATTCCGCCAATTCCAATAAAGCTTCTTTCGGGATTGTCAGAGAAACCCTCTTTTCATTCCTGGTTTTCGTCTGCAAAACTTGCGGTCCAAATTTATTTTTTATGTCTGCTAAAATAGCATTGGTTTCATTCATGGATCGTTCTTACTTGTTCAGAAGTTTCAAAATACCTGCAAGTATGGCTTCGGGTTTTGGCGGACACCCCGGAATATAAGCATCAACAGGAATGATCTTATCAACCGGGCCGGCAAATACATTGCCTTCAGCAAATATGCCGCCCGTGCAGCCACATGCACCGATAGCAACCACCAATATGGGTTTCGGCGCCTGGTTGTAAATTTCGAGAAGCCTGCTTTTGTCCTTTTGGTTAATCGAACCATTAACCAACAGAACATCAGCATGCCGTATACTGCCAACCAATAGCATCCCGAATCTTTCCAGGTCATACCTTGGTGTGAGGCAATCCAATATTTCGATATCGCAATTATTGCAGGATGCACCACCGAAATGGAACAACCACAATGATTTTTTAAAAATAAAATCCTTAAAACCCAATTTATTATGTTTTAAATTCCAAACATTTCCAGAATGATTGCAATAACAGCCAATAAATTCATCCAGATAAAGAAAAATCTCATAGCCTGGTGAATCTTAACCCTTGGATTTGTATTTCGTATCAGGGTAAGTAAAACAACAACTGCAAGGATTTTCAAAATTGACCAAAGAATATCTATCCCCTGCCAATGGAGTCCACCCATAAACAAAGCGGCAATAAAAGCCGGGAGTATAAAAAGCATGATATATTTTGTTAATTTTATCAAGGCATAGGCTGAGCCGGAATATTCGATAAAGGGCCCATGGTTGATTTCAGTTTCCGCCTCTGCCATGTCAAAAGGGACTAAACCCAGTTTTGCCTGCATACAAAATATGGCAACCCAAAAAAGGATCACCCCCGACAGACTACCAATAAAGGCTCCGGATTGAGATTGTACCTGTATAACATCATTAAGGCCAATGCTCATGTCTGCTTTCAGAATAATACCGCAAAGGACCAGAAAGAAAGTAAGCTCATAGCTTATGATGAGTTTCATTTCACGGGAAGCGCCAACGGAAGCTAAAGGATTTCCTGAAGCCATAGCGCCTACCATGTACGCCAGGGAAGGTATCGCGAGAAGGTAAAAAATCACAATCAGGTCGCCGGAGAAGCCGGTTTGAATGTTGAGAGAGGGCAGCAAAATGAGAACACCGGCTATTGTTGCACCGAAAAGGGAAAATACAGGCGCCATCAGGAATGTGATTTTTGACCCTTTTGCCGGCAGGATTGTTTCTTTTACGAGCAATAGCTTTAAAAAATCGTAAAGTGGCTGCAGGAAAGGCGGCCCTTTGCGAAACTGTACCATAGCCGTAATCTTCCGGTCGGCCCAGGTAAGGATGCCTCCTACAGTTGCTACAAACAACAACCCTGGAAAAACCAGAAAATGGAAAATATCATTAAACATATCGTTGTTACTTTAAGGGTTCCAGATAAAATCTTTTACCAGCACCCTCTCATTTAGTTTGTATATATGATTTTCAGGGTCTTCATCACCATCATAAAAGACTACGGTATCACCGGGAGATGCTTCAACAAACCGGAACAGTTCATCATCATCATTCAGGTCGAAGAATTGGTTTTTTGGTCTTTTTTCAAAAAGATCATCCATTAATGTGCCGAAAGGACAAATAGTTATACACGACTTGCATCGAACACAAAGATTCAGGGACCGGGTAACCATACCATCTTTTTCTTTTTCAAGCGCTTCTGCCGGGCAAATGCTGATACAGGGAGCCTCTTCACATTTTCTGCATGTAAAAAGGAAAGTTGCCTGTTCCCTGATGGTTTTGAATTCATCATTATTGCCAGGGTCGATACAGACTCCTTCAACAGGGCATTTATCAAAATCCCTCAATTTCAGTAAGTCGATCAGTATCTTTTTGGCCATTGTAAATTTTATTAATAGCGGCTTATTTATTGAGCCTACTCTAAAAATACCATCGCTTTGGAATATTGGAATCCCGATAACTATCGGGAGGGATATTGGAAACACCCATTATTATTCGCTCCCACAATCCTTCCAACAATCTGCTCATGAGGTTTTCGCTCTCAAGTTCGCTCAAACGTTCCAGCATTCCTCCCGATAGCTATCGGGATCCATTATGCCATTATTCTGTCAAAAATGACTTTTCGGAGTGGACTCCTTATTATATCTTAAATGTTTACAAGGTTAACCAACTGAAATCGTGTGTCACTTAATCTTTGCGACAGAGTCTTACTAATAATTTTCATGAATATATAACCAAATGTATCGTTATCACCGATTAATTCATGGATTCTGGAAGCCTTTATTGCTAACACTTTGACGGGAACTGTTGCTATTGCATAGGCGGTGGAAATATTAGGCAGGAATAGAGCTGACCATGAGAACAGTTGCCCTGGTTGGACAGTGTCCAAGTTAATTTGCCCCTTTTTGGGAACATATATTCCCAAAATAACAGTTCCTTCCACCAGGATAAACAACTCTTTTAACTCCTGATATTCGTCGAAGATCATTTCGTTTACTTTATATTCCCGTATCTCACTAATCTCCAGAATCTTTTCTCTTATTGTTTCGTCAAATTCCCTATAAAATTTGAGCTTCTTCAGTGCGTTCAGATCTTTGTCCATATTATTTATATTTTTATAACCAGATATCCGGTAATCCTTTAATTTCATCATATCTGAATACCGGCCCGTCTTTGCAAACAAAATAATCCCCCATCATGCAATGACCGCATTTCCCCAGACCGCATGACATATTTTTTTCTAAAGAAAGGTAAATATCGTTATCATTGAATCCCATTTCCAGGAGTCGTATTGTTCCGAATTTCATCATAATAGGTGGGCCGCATACAACCGCTACGGAATTTTTTAAATCCACATCGATTTGATCAAGTAGGACTGTAACCACACCCACTGTTTCGGTCCAGGTCTCATCAGCCAGGTCGACTGTTCTCAGAACACGGAATTTTTCCTTATTTCTCAATTCTTCGATAAAGGGTTTATAAATGCAGTCTTCCGGAGATTTTGAACCATAACATAAGGTTACTCCTTTAAATTTATCTTTTTCAGCCATAAGATTATACAGCAGCGATCGAATTGGTGCGAATCCACAGCCACCACCGATGATAATTATTTCTTTACCGTAGAATTTTTCCACCGGATATCCCCTGCCAAAGGGCCCTCTTATACCAAGTATTTCCCCCTCTTTGAGTTGATGCATCTTTTCGGTAACATAACCTGCTTTCATTATGGTTACTTCCAGCTTACTTTTATCAAGCGGAGAGGAAGATGGAGTGAATGGAGCTTCACCGATGCCATCCAAAGTAAGTTCGATAAATTCACCGGTTTTGAATGAGAATTCACTTTCAGGGATCAAAACAAATGTTTTGATCAAGGGTGATTCATCGATTATTTTATCCAATCTTGCCCGGATCGGTTTATATATGTTTTGAGAAACCTGCATTGTGAAAGTTTTCGGTTTAAGTCGTTAGTTCGATGAATAGTTCGTTTTTATTAATGTTTCCTATACAAGCCTCAATACATCTTCCGCATCCGGTGCAGGCAGTCGATCCATATTTTTCAGGCTTCCATAAGTATTTACACAAATACCTGTTCCTGAAACGAATGTGCCTTTGTGCCAGGGGATCTTCGCCAGCAGCAATCCTCATGAAAGCAGGGTATTGACAAGCATCCAGTTGCCTGACTTTTTCGAAACCGGGGCGGTCGACCAATAAGAAACATGTACAAGTAGGACAAATTGCAGCACAAGCACCGCATGAGACACAGTTTTTGGCGTATTTTTCCCAAATATCCCTTTTTGCGTTTTTTACTAATTCCGTCGTTTTTGAATATTCCGGAAGGTGTTTGTTTTTATCATCCAGTTGTAGCTTAATTTTTTTTCGTTTTTCAAGCACCTTTTCAAATTCCTTATCACTTATTTCCCGGGTAAACCCATTATGATCTGTTTTTTTCAGGAATGTCTCTCCTTTCTCCGATTGAACGGTTAAATACACCTCTTCATCGACTAAAGCCAGGGAAATATCGTGATATTTTTCCGGATAAGGATTAATACCATAAGATGTACAATGACAATGTTCTAAAATTTCAAAACAATCTGTTCCTATTAAAAGAGTATTATCGCGGTTCTTTTGGTATACGATATCGAAATAGGGCTCAGCAAGATAAATTTCATCTAGAATTCCCAACCCTGCAAGATCGCAGGAAGGAATCCCCATGATTATCCTTGATCTGGCTTGTTTTTTTTCAATAACTACATTTTCTTTTACAGGAAGGAAAAAAGTTTTTAAGGGAGTAGTTGGTTTGGGTGTGTTATATACAATTTGGCTAACATTGTCTTTTTGTATAAAATGATAATCCTGGTTTTTTTCTGTTAATAAAGGTGCATAAACATCGTAACCGGTTATGATTTCATACAGGTATTGATCCCAATCGGGTTTTGAAATGAGGTATTTTCCTCTCATTATATTGTTAACAATTTCACATTAATTGTGCGCCGATAAATATAGGAAAATACTTTTTTTGTATCAAATCAGGACGTGAAGATATGGCGGTAAAACGAAATCAAATTAAACAAGAAAAATAGATAATATCCTTATACACAGGGCGATAAGAAATGTTCAAAAACATTAAAAAAATACTGAGCTCAGGAATTTCAAGTCTTGTGGGAATATTTTTATGTGATTTTTTTCACAATAAAAGGTCGCTCAAAGGCTATAAAGGACAAACAGGTTAGTTCAGGTTTACAAGATGTGGCGGGAACATACTATATCCGAAAAAATAAGGTTTCAACACAAATAATTAAAACTCATTCGTTTTGCAGACTGGAAGTTTTATCTTTAACGTATTAAGAAAATGCTCGATTTCCAATCAAAGGAAGAATCTGATCTTAATTCAATTAATAATTACCGCGAACTTCTGAGAGCAACTGGTCTGATTCTGATGTAAAATGGGTTTATTTTTATCCTAAAATCATGATTAAAAACACAAGGCAATCTGCCTCAACAAATCGAACAGGAAGTATAGCGTTTCTTCTGTCAGTTTCCGGTGTTGCAGCTCTGGGAGGGTTCTTGTTTGGTTACGACACTGCCGTTATTTCCGGTACGATTCCACTTGTTAAAGTGAAATTTGGTTTGAGTGCAGTATGGGAAGGATGGTTTGTGAGTTCTGCACTAGTGGGATGTATTGCAGGCGTTTCCGTTGCCGGAGTATTAAGCGATAAATTTGGCAGAAAGAAGACCTTGTTACTTTCAGCTTTGTTATTTTGTATTTCAGCGATTGGTTGTGCAGGTGCGCCTACTTATAAAATTCTTATATTTTATCGATTCCTTGGCGGGATTGGTGTAGGGGTTGCTTCTATGGTTTCTCCCCTGTACATATCTGAGATTTCGCCGCCGCATATTCGTGGCAGAATGGTTACCTGTTATTGA
>Ga0114919_10004396_pt1 | contig 11309 bp, 10 predicted proteins | sample BlataG_FD_88682 | JGI IMG/M metagenome (GOLD analysis project Ga0114919, IMG submission 88682) | Deep subsurface microbial communities from Black Sea to uncover new lineages of life (NeLLi) - Black_00105 metaG | ecosystem: Environmental > Aquatic > Marine > Oceanic > Sediment | place: Atlantic...
TGTAACGGAGCAGAACCGACGGATGGGGTGAAGAAATCCTCCCTTCCGCTTTGGGCGGTAATGCCGGGTCTGATTTATATCGTGATCATTGATTTGCTTACGGTTACCGGCATGATTGGGTTTCATCCATGGATCGTCCAAACCTGGAGCCTCGTCCTATTTGTCTTACCTTGGGTGACCTTGCTAGTGGTTCGAAGATCGCCTTCAGCCTATGGTTACACATTGAACCGAGCGATTGCTGAGTTTGGCTGGGGGATGGTAGCTGGAAGCGTTTGGCGTGGGCTCAGTATGGGGTTCAATCTCTGGTGGCAGGGTGGTTGGACCCAGATCGGTTGGGGAGTGGTGTACTGGCTGGGAGGGATAGTCCTGGTCCCACTGGTTGAGGAGACCTTTTTTCGAGGTTATCTTGGTCGTGCACTGGCGTCAAGAGTAGGTAGGTGGCCGGCAATCCTATTACAAACTATCCTCTTTTCTTTGCATCCAGGTCATTGGGCACAGGGATATCTTCATCTGGTTAGTATTTTTATTTTTGGCTTGATAACTGGCTGGTTGGTGGAAAGGCGTGGCTCGATTTGGGCGGCATGGGGGGCGCACGGGTTCGCCAATGTACTGCCTGGAATTATCCGTTTCTTCATTTAGTCATCTTTATCCATATATAGCTGTGAGTGCACTGAAAAAACTACCCTCGAGAAGTGGAGAGGGGCATATGTGGGGGTGCGGGGGCAGCCCGCACCCCCACATATGCCGTTCCTCTTCTCGCGGTTGACCTTTTTTCAGTGGAGTCAGCTATGATATACTCTCGAAATTGGAGGGTTGATGAGACGAGGTGGGTCGAATATACTGCGCTGGGTTTCTCTTGGCCTACTGTTGGCGGCGGTTGCGCTTTTCTTCTATGAGTTGGTCGCATTCAGCCGCAGGCGAGCGCGTATGCCAGAAACGCTAACAATTGCCGGAGTCTCGGTTGGTGGATTGAGCCAATCCGGAGCCCTTGAACAGGTGTTAAAAATCTACAGCACGCCAATCGAAGTGTTCTATGGGGATCAATTGATCCTATTGACACCAGTAAGTATTGGCTTTCGTTTGGATACCGAGGTCATGCTTGCCGCTGCCGAACTTGAGCGAACGGGGACAGATTTTTGGTCCGGTTTTTGGGACTTTCTATGGAACCGAGCAGGGGAATCTGCTTCCATTCCTCTCAGGGCAGAATATTCACCTGCTCAGCTTGAAGCTGTTCTAGTCGATATCGCATCTCGTTACGACGATCCCCCGATACCTGTAGATCCAATCCCTGGAAGTCCGAATTTCAGCCCGGGAAAACCTGGTAGAGTGCTTGATATTTCACGTGCTGTAGAGCTTATCGGTGAGATCCTGCAGGTTCCTTATCACCGACGAGTTAACCTTCCAGTGGTTGCTGACCCACCACCCAAACCGACACTGGAAACGCTTGAGGTCTTACTCAAACAAAACTTGGATGTCGCTGGGTTCGATGGTTTGATTGTGTTTTTCCTGGTTAATTTGCTAAATGGTGACGAGATTCATTTCGCATATCTCCACAATAATGATATTCCGATCGACCCCGACATCGCCTTTAGTGCGGCATCTACGATCAAGATCGGTATCGCCACGGCATTCTTCCGTTTCTTCGATCAGCCGCTTGATCCAGAAGCAGATCGCTTGCTGTCGCAAATGCTCACCCAATCAGGCAACGACCCCGCTGATTGGTTGATGGAGCGGATGGATAGAAAAATAGGACCGATCCTAGTGACCGAGACCCTGGGAGAACTGGGACTAGAGAGTTCCTATATCGTTGCCTGGTACCACCCTCCAGCCGTTCCAGTCTCAGGAGGGTATCCACAAACGCCGGGGAATCGGAGAACTGACATCAATACCAATCCGGATATATTGAACCAGACAACGGCATCAGAAATAGGAATGCTGCTTTCCGATATCTACAGTTGCACTCGTGGCGGTGGAACACTGATGGCCGTATTTCCGGATCAGATCAATCGGGATGAATGCAGCGTTATTCTCGACCTGATGTCGCAGAATAAGATCGGAGTACTTATTGAAGCTGGGGTGCCCGAAGGGACACGAGTTGCCCACAAACATGGATGGACGTCCTCCCCGCTTGACATGGTCAGCGATGCAGGGATCGTATTCTCTCCGGGCGGCGACTATGTGCTCTCGCTATTCTTGTGGAATGAACATGAGATGATATGGGAGCCGACCTCGAAGCTGGTTGCCGGCTTGTCCCAGGCAGTTTATAACTACTTCAATCCCCCAATTGAGTAGCCACCGCGATACATTCTCTTCAACACTTACCCTGCTGCTAAGACAGAAGTGGGATATGCAAAACGCGAAGAGCATACACCCCACGGCGTGCAGTAGATACCGACCAAAATCGTTAGGCGTTGAATCTATGGGTTAACTTCGATTGGAGGTTACTACTCAGCCTACCCTCCCGCAGGTTATGACTGAGAGCATTTATTGGTTTGTATATCCAGTCGAGACGCGATTCTATGTCAAAACAGCATCTAAACCTGCGGGAGGGTGAGTAGTTACGATTGGAGGCTTATTGTAATGGCCAAGATCATCAGCGTTCATGAGTATGAACTTAAACCCGGTGTTGACCAAAGAGCTTTTGAGCAAGCCATCTTGGACGCGAAAAAACGGGGTTTACTTCAGCTGATTGGGCTTACCGAGTATCACTTGGTAAAGGGGATCAAAGGGTCGCGCACTGGAAGCTACGCCGCGATCTGGGTTTACCAAGACCGGCAAGCCTGGGAGAAGCTCTGGGGCTCGCCAGACAAGCCAAAAGGAAAGAGTGACTATCCTGAGAATTGGAAGGTTTGGGAAGAGGAAATTCTAGCGCCTTTTCTATGTCAGGATCCAGACAAGATTGGGTTTACTTCTTATGAGGAATGGTAAACCTGGGGATGGGCAATCTAAGTATTTCTTCCGGTTAAGGCGCTGTAGAAGAAAAGCATGCCCAGGTAGAGCATGAATCCACCAGTAATAAAAATCAGAGCTCGGTAGCGAGCATTAGTTAACCAGCGTCGACCAGCGCTGGTTGCCAGGGCGAGAGTTGTATCCCAGGAGAAGTCAGCCAAGGTGTGTCCCAGATAGAAGACGCCAACTGCAGCATGGCCTAACGCCTGAGCTTGAAATAAATAACCGGCAGCCACAGTAACCCACCATGCATACCAAAATGGATTTGAGATAGTGGCTACAATACCCAGAATAATGAGGGAAAAGGTCGATCGAGTTGGTGTACTGGTCTCGGCTTGGGGTAAGTGAATCTTTCCCCTCCAGGCTGCAATTATGTAACTGATTCCAATACCGAACATCAACAAACCACCGCCAAATGCAATGCCAGTATGTACGAATGGCGTAGCCATCCCCACAGAAAGCCCAAAAGTAATAAGCAGGACCATCAACAATTCGAGTAAGGTGTGACCAAAGGCGACAAGTGGTCCGACACGCCAACCCTGTCGCGGTGCCTCGGTGACAATCATGGCCGACACCGGACCGGGGGAGATTACCGCGCCGAAAGAGACCACGAAGGCGAAGACAAAGACCGCAAATAGGCTATCAGTAGGCATTTAACCCATAGACACAAGATCGGGTGGATGCTAATTGTAATCTGGTGAGCAGCCTGGGGGAAACTATCTTGGCGATAGACCGCGGATGAACCGACGCAGATTAGGGAAGATCAGTTCCTTCCGCTCGCCACGTTCCAAACACCCTGTGTTGGCTGTTTCGAAGTGACGGTGGACTTCGCGTAATGCACGAACTTGCCAATCAGGTGGAGCTTGAGAGAAGACAACCAGACAGACGGTGTATAAGCCGGGGATTAGAAGTAAAGATGAGCCATCTTCTGTTTGTGTAGCATACATCCGGCCGGTAGTAGAATCTGGTTCGGAACTGCCGAAGGTGCCGAGCAGCGCCATGGCTTCCTCGGCTAAGGTTGGCATATTCCCGTGGACGAAGAACCGCTCGCGTGTATTGACGTCGTAGATCCCTACACTGTGGCAAGTGGCCTCGTTCAATTGCATCAAAAAAGTCGTCTTTCCCTCCTCGAGTACCACTTGCCAGCGGTCACTGTCGGGGTGGGTTTCACTTAGCCGTAGGGCGATTTCCCGCTGTTGAAGGTAGTGCCGTTGAATCGCCTGGTATTGTGAGGGATTGATATGACCTCGTTTGTAATCCTCTTCCAGGAGTTTAAGCTTTTGGTTTAGTTCAACCAATTTTTGCTTGAGCAGAGGGGTGATTTCTGGAGGGATGGTCAGATCGATGATCGGTTCCACCTCAATCGGTCCGGCGTCCACTACTTCGAGCTCAGTTGGTTGCTTTTCCGGGAGTGGCTCTTCGATGAAGGTGGGTTCTGCACCGCTTTCGAGCTGCACCAGGTGTAGTTCCTTCTCGCGCATTAGCTCTCGTGCAGTTCGTAATTGACCAGCGCTTATTGATCCATCACAAAAGGCGATGGCAGCAGATAGGAAGCGGTCCTTGGCTTGATCGAGACGCTTTATGGCATCCAGTAACTCTGGATGGGTTGAACCAGCTTGTTTTGACTCTGAGGATATTGTTTGTACCTCAATCTGACCTTGGCGGGAATCAAAAACTGGCTTGGATGTTTTTTCCATACACATTCATCTTAGCATGCTAAAGCTTCGTCGAGTGAGAGGACAGATGTACCATCGTGAGAATGAGGTCATGACGCACTTCATCGTCTGCGGTATACTCATGATTGTACTCATACCCTGTTCAGGTTTGGGGCTTGAATACACCTAGTGTCAACGGCAGAAGGATAATCATATGCAGACAGGTATAAGGACCATCATACTCACTATCTTGATTGGCTCCCTGATTTGTGGATGTAATCCAAGCCAGGACCCTCTGATCACACCAACTCGATCAGGGGAAAGCATTATCAGCACAGCTAAAGCATTTGCCGAGCAGACTCGCCAAGCGACTGCGCAGACACCGCCTCCAGTAACCATTTCACCTTCGCCAACTGTCATCCCGGAGACATCGACTCCAGAGCCAACCGAAACGCCTAGCATACCGATGGTGACTGCCGATTACAACGCTTACGTTCGGGGTGGACCGGATGAAATATACCCGAATATCGATTTCCTCCTCACCGGGCAGACTGCCGAAGTGATCGGCCGCTTTGAAAATAACACCACCGGTACTTGGTGGTATATCCGTCGAATTGGTGAAGGGAAGGATGGGTGGATTTGGAGTGGGGCAGCGACCCTTTCCGGTTACGCAGGCGGCGTGCCGGTTTTGGAGGCGCCACCTACTCCAACGCCTACCGAATAGAAGTTATCTGAGCCGATGCCGGTTCTCTTCTCGCGGTTGACCTTTTTTCAGTGGAGTCATTGTTGAGATACCAGTTGATGCGAAACAGATACTAACAAGTAAAAGCGGTCTCCCGGGGTATGATAAGTCTTGGAGGAAGTCTTCTCATCCCAAGTAAGGTGGTCAGGTAGACTGAGATTGTAGCAGGCGGAGTAGGGACCGTCTGGCTAGTAGATCGGAGCTAACCATACCTACCACTACGCCGTCATCGACCACCGGCGTAGCCGAGATCTCGTGATACTCAAGTTTACGTACCATCTCAAGAATTCCCTCCTCCGGGGAGACAGAGATCACATTACGGGTCATAATCTCTGAGATCGACATCTCATCATCACATCCGAGTGCGACAGCTTGAGTGATATCCCACTCAGTCACTACACCGGCTAATTCTCCCTTTTCCGAGACTACAGCCAGGATCGAGCTGCTGGTTTCGATGAGCATCGATGCAGCATGTCGGAGAGGACTGTCTAATGCCGCAGTTGGGATGGGCTCCATGATGTCGGAGGCGACTCGGTCGCTTTCCCGGGAGGCGATCCGGTGGATGCTGATCCGCTCGGCTGCCTCACATGGAAGCATGTCGGCGTCGGACACTAAGATGTCGATTAATTCGCCCATGTTTCTACGGATGACCTCATCCCGATACGTTTCACCCGCCAGGCGTCGTTTCTCAGCCAGCATCTCTAAGTCAGCGATATGATCGGTTAGCCAACGGTCAACAGCTTCCCGGTCTCCGAGTATATCATCGGGAATACGTAGATGATCGGGGGTTTTGATCAAGTGCTCCTGAGCCGCGAAGATAACCCCGCCTGAGTTCACTAGATAGTCAGTAGCAATCAGGACACCCTGCTCTCGATATACCTCCCTCTCCACGCGAGCTCGGGCGATCTTCCGCACAGGGTCTGGTGAGTAGGTGTTTGCTCCCTCGACTATTAGCGACCAGCAACCCATCCGATCGACAGTCATAGATGGACAACTGGAGGGATCTAGGTCAATATAGTTGGCAATTGGTGCCGCCGGGATCAGGCAGAAGGCAGACTCACGTAGTAGATCATCGGGGGTGTTGGAATATTTTATTGGTGAACGTCTGGAGACTTCGGTCGAAATGTTCTCTGAATAATAAGCTCTGGTAACTGGACCTTGTTCCTGCCACATTTTAAATAAAATATCAACCAGTAGTCCATTTTGATCATAAAGGTAGCCAGTTTCATCACTGATGCCTTTGACCAATGCCTGTGGAAAGCGTTCATGCAGGATACGGGCAGCGTGCGCACCTACCGCGCCGAAGCCCTGGATCAGCGTTGTGAGCTGATCGGCCGAAGGCACTTTCAGATTAGTAAATTGGGGTAGTGCAGTCAGGCGAGGCATCTCTTCTATCAGAGCTTCCAGAGCAATAATCACCCCTCCTGCAGCCGCTCCAAGTTGATCGATCCGGTTACCGCCCATATCAATGGGCTTGGAGAGCGCATTGTCGAGGCCGTTCATGATGGCTATGGTTTTCATGTCAGCATCATTGGTGCCGACATCCGGTCCTGGCAAATAGATGGGATGGTAGCGGTGGAGCAAGCGTGCGAAACCGCGCACGATCTGGGTGTGTTTTTCGGGGGAGAGGTTTCGTTCAGCAACAATACCAGATTTGCCACCTCCATAGGGCAGGTCGGCGGCAGCGTTCTTCAAGGTCATCCCGCGTGCCAGGTTGTGGACTGTGGCTGGGGTAATGTCGGGGAGCATGCGGATTCCTCCCATTGCCGGTTGACCCATTGCCAGGTTGTCCACCACTAAATAACCACCGATCTCCGCCTCGGTTTCCACATCCCACATACACACGACTAGCCTGGGTCCGAGGCTGTCAACCTGGATCCCCAATCTCGCCAATCGGTCTACATCGAGGGGACCAAACTCCATGAAAGCCAATCCATCCTCGCGTATCAGGCGGTTTTGCCATGTGCGCTCCGGCAGTCTTTCACGGAGAAATCCTTCCATCTGCTTAGGAATCATCAGATACTCCTACTCTAATTGAGGTGGATCCCAAAAGCTTAAAGTTCATCTTACTTTTAGGATGCCAAAAGCCAACCAAGCCACCATTGTCCAATATAGCATGTACTCGAAGAATGAAAAGATGAGCACTGGCAAAGGACTCAAACCTTGAAGGAAAGGCACTTTTTGTAGAATGTGCAGACTATAAATAGCAAATGTATGTTCAGCGATACCCTGCAAGCCTCCTAATAGAGCAAAGGTCAGGATCGTGGGTGTATTTTGATGGGAGGTTAACCAATGCAATCCTAACCCGAAGGCTCCGTAGAGTATGATGCTAAGAGGAGCCAAGCGACGTATCCATATCGGGTAGAAGTGGTCATAGTACAGATCCCAAAACTTAGACATCAAGATCAGGGCCAGGATGCCCCAGAAAATTGCCGAGGCGGCAGTGACGCCTATGGTAGATCGATTGAAGAGGTCCCGATTGAATATCTGCTGCAGAGGGATTAGCAGGAGAAGGGTTAGAACACTGAACAATATAGTGCTCAACCAGACATCACGGTTGGTCAGCTTAATCGACACTGTTTCACCCAGCTTGAAGGGCATAATCCAGGGATCCTTATATCCAGGAGCCCTTTGTATTTATCGCCCGCTCATCGATGGAGATTTTGCGCCGCAATGAAAGACAGACCTTGCTCAGTGAGCGCCCAGGCGGTACGGTTGAGAGCGTCAAATTTATCGAGAAAATTCAACATCAGGTAATCCCAGTCCCCAGAAGCGATGATCTCCTCTTTCTCGCGGAAATAATCAAGGATATCCGATGGGTGCTCACGGGTCACATCGATCTCCGGATCTGCACCTTCATGCTTGGCGGAAATGTTGGCGACATGGTCAGCAATTTCAAGTAGCTCACCCCGACGGTTGTAGGGTTGGCGGACGATGCTCTTATACGTCTCGACGATATGGTGCTCGAAGCGCACGACATCCTCGAAGCCGAGTTCCTGGCGAAATTGGGCTGTGATCTCCATGGTCTGGTTATTGATCGAGTTGCTCCAATTGAAGCCAATCAATGGCGAGGAGCCGTCGTCGCGAGAGAACAACTTAGCGCCGATCAGCGTCCATAGAGCGGCATAGGGGTTGTCGTTGCCCATGAAGACTGAGATCTTGAACTCAATGTCCACCCCAAGACGATGCAACATATAGCCGAGCAGCACTGTGCCAGGGTTAATATTAAGGACCTGTCGTACGCCGTAGTTGGTGAAGTAATATAGATATTCCTCCAACCACTTTAACCCGTGTTCGTTCGGCTGGCCGACCCCGCCGAAGTATCCAGTGATGGTCTCTGGACCACCAAGATGGACATTGGATCCATCGGTCCCTTTGGTGTCTAGGGTCTCGACGTAACTGGCGCCGATGATTTGCATGGCCGCGGCGAAGGCTGGCAGGTCTCCGTCGGCTTCCTGCTCTTTCATCCTACGCACCCGGATAAAACGACCGGGCATGAGCATTCCATCTTTGATGGCCCGCTTGGCGATTTGGATCACATACGGGAAATACTGACAGGCGCTGATCTCAAGCGTGACGGCGAAGTCGTCTTTAAAGTCCTGGCCACGGGCTTCGTCACCGAGAACCTTGCGACGGTAGTCTGAAATGGTGATAAAGGCGCCGGAATCACGTTGCTCGATAAGCCAATCAAGGTCTGCAAGGTATGCCGGCTGTGTTTCCTCGACTCGCCGTCGCAAAGCTGACATCTCTCTTGCCTGGGCAGCCTTTCGATTGATCTCCTGTGGTGTGCCAAATTTTGCTACAACTTCAAGGAAATCGTTGATGACGATCATGTTTGGATCGAGGAGAACGGCGTTGATGTCCTCCAGTCGGGAGGTGGGGATCCTCAGTAGGTCACGCAGATTATCGTCCAAGGGGTCCTCCTTCTTCGTCTTCAAAATGGTTGGCTATTGACTCTCAAGCGGTTCACTCGAGCATTTTAATCAGTTGGTCATACTCCTCGTCTGGCATGCCAAACCAATTCTCAGGTTGGGGGAATTGGCGCTCAGTCACCTCCTGAACGTATTGCTTCAGTCCGTTCAGGATGATCTCACCAGCTTCGGCAAAGACCTTAGCCATGCGAGGTTTGAACTTCGGATATAGACCAAACATATCATGATAGATCAATAATTGGCCGTGGGCATGGGGACCAGATCCAAGGCCGATGATGAAGCAATCCTCCGCTCGTTCAGTGATCAGTTGGCATAGACGATCGGGAACCAATTCCAGCAGGATGGCGAAGGCGCCGGCTTGCTCAAGGGCTTTAGCGTCGTCGATGATCTTCTTCGCTTGATGTGCTCCTTTACCTTGCAAACGGAAGCCTCCCAACGCGCTGACGCTTTGGGGGGTTAAGCCCAGGTGTCCCATGGCGGGGATGCCGGCGGCGGTGATGCCTGCCATCCGGGATGCCATCTCGGTCCCACCTTCGAGCTTGATTGCATCACATCCAGCTTCAGCCATAAAACGTCCAGCATTACGGATGGCGGATTCAACGCTGGGTTGATAACTCATGTAGGGCATGTCGCCGATCAACCAGGCGTTGGGTGAACCTCTCCGTACGGCCTGAGAGTGGCGGATCATGTCCTCCATGGTTACTGGGAGGGTGCTATCGAAGCCGAGCATGGTCATCCCCAAGCTATCCCCGACAAGGATCATATCGACACCCGCTTGCTCCTGAAAATGAGCAGTGGGGTAGTCATAGCAGGTAAGAAAGGAGATCGGCACGTTCTCGGCGACCTTTTTAAACAGCGTTGGTAATGTGACCTTCTTACGCTCGGTCATTCTTTGCCTCCATGGGTGCATGTCTCAACAAGAATTCAATAGCCAGCGGTGTGCGACCCGCATGACTGTGTCTCTATAGCATCGCCCACCTGATAATGATGAGTTTGGATTAAGTCTAGGTTAAAGCGACGTCGATCACAAGTTACACACATCCTTTTTATCGGATCGTTTATTAAATGTGGGTCTCCTCCATTAACTATGGAATGTTGACATAATTTTATTGCTATGTATGTTATTTGCCTCAAAACAAATTCATCCTATCTACCTATTCCTGTAGAGGCGGCTCCTGGCGAAGCATCCCGTAGCCCTTCGACGGAGCTTGTGCTGAGCATAGTCGAAGTGCTCAGGACCTTCCGGCGAAGCGGAGTGGGCATGCAGCCTACGGTCAGGCATGGGAGCCTGACCTGCTAGAGAATTAGGTGAGACATGTGTTGGATCGGGCATTGTATCCTGCTCCGCTGTGATTGAGGTCAATGTAGAGAAATTACAATTACCCACATAATTTGGAGGAGAACCTTAAATGTTTACCGCTGTCTTCAGCCGGCGAAGCGTATCCTAAAGGGTGCGGCTACAGTTGACTATTTATCAATCGCGATTAGTGTACCTGGTGAGCCGCCAAGAAGGGCTGATGTCAAGGTTCTGGGCTCTTCGCCGGAGAAAATCCTCACCTCCAGATCGGGCAAGGTTCGCGCCAAAGCCATCGCTTCTTGAACCTTGTTACCCATCCCGCCGGTTACATCTGGAGCCGCAGCACCTTCGAGGGTGATCTTGAGCAGGTTTTGCTCGGTGACGACCGGTAGGATCTCATCCGACTGAGGATAATCAGCGTAAACACCGGGGTCGAGACCGGCAAGAAGCACTCGGTCAGGCCGTAGATGCTCAGCTAAATAAGCGAAGACCTTTTCGGTTGAGAGTATGGTCGCCCCACGAGTGCTGTCAAACGCGACATCGCCATAAACCACCGGAAGCAGGCCGTTCTCGAGAGCTCTTTTAATCGGTTCGATGGCCATCTCGAGCATTATCCCGTCGTCGGAGATGGCCGAGGCGGAAGGAGGGAAAGCGATTGCCGGAAGCCCGGTCTCAATCAACGCGTCGATCACCAACCGGTTGAGCCGCTGCGCCGCCGCCCAGACCTCGGCGAA
>Ga0114919_10004400_pt1 | contig 11301 bp, 9 predicted proteins | sample BlataG_FD_88682 | JGI IMG/M metagenome (GOLD analysis project Ga0114919, IMG submission 88682) | Deep subsurface microbial communities from Black Sea to uncover new lineages of life (NeLLi) - Black_00105 metaG | ecosystem: Environmental > Aquatic > Marine > Oceanic > Sediment | place: Atlantic...
AAAAAGTTTCCGCAAGCGCGTACCTCAAGGATTGACAGCGACTCTATGGCAGGCAGAGACTATTACCGGCTGCTACAAGACTTCAGCGAAGGCCGAATCGACATATTAGCCGGGACGCAAATGTTAGCCAAAGGCCTGCATTTTCCGAACGTGACATTGGTGGGCATCATTAGTGCGGATACTTCGCTATATCTTCCGGACTTCCGGGCAAACGAACGGACGTTTCAATTGATTTCTCACGTCGCCGGTCGAGCAGGACGCTCCGTGAAAAAGGGTAAGGTGTTCGTTCAAACCTTTCTGCCGAACCAGCCTGCCATACAGTTTGCCCTCGCTGGAGACTTTGACGGTTTTGTCAGGGAGGAATTAAAGCATCGCAAGGCCTGCAATTTGCCCCCATTTTGGAGACTGGCGGTTATCGTTATGCGGGACATAAATTTTGAGAAACTTGAAACCGCCTGCAAGATGATGCGTGAAAGGATAGACTCCGTCGTCGCGCGGGATGGGCTAAGGATAGTCGTTCGTGGACCAATGCCGGCTGTGATAAGTCGAGTACAGCGGTTTCACAGGATGCAAATAATTATCCAGGCCCCACAAGCGAAGACTATACAGGGATTATTTACGAGTTTGCGGGCGGCGGGGCCTGTTCGGCCGACAGTCAAAGTTGCCATAGATATAGACCCTGTCAATTTATTATAGCTTGCAATCTAAAGGTTGAGTCGCTATACTTCGACTTCTGATTTTTCGGGGAGTAGCTCAGTTTGGCCAGAGCGCTGCGTTCGGGACGCAGAGGTCGCAAGTTCAAATCTTGTCTCCCCGATTAGTGTAACTTTTGATGTGAGCGAAAGTTAGGTAGACTTGGCTTCTCGCTCTTTTTGTGTTTGGGGGGCTCCAGTGTCATTTCAGTGTCAGTTTCTAAAACTTCCATGATCCGATCAAGTGCTTGACATGCACGTTCTTCGTTCGCATCGGTGGATTGCAGATAGAATTTGGAAGTGGTCTGAATATCCGAATGGCCCATTAATGACTTAAGTGTTGAAATGGGTGTTCCGTTGAGGCCTTTGATGAAATTAGAGACAAATTCGGCCATGACACTCTCAGGAGAGGAAAATAACCTTCGTCAGCAGGTCTTAACGACGGTCATATAGAATAGATATATAGATCCGCTCACCCTTGATTTTAGTGAAAAAACGCTGATTTTTCGATGCCGGATTCAATGTCCGGATGAAAGAGAATCTGCCCGTCCCGTAACCTTTTGCGAGATAGACTCTTATACGCGGCATAACTTGAAATCCGTTGCGCATGTCTCCATTATGACACTGTTTTGCCCGTATCAAAGCCCATTTTTTCGCTTGATTCGCACCCCCATAATTACGATAGACTGGGTGTTATGAGAAAAGTCTGGATGTACAAAAGAAAAGGTATCAAGGGCTGGTGGGTAGGCTGGTACGAGAGCGGCAAACGCAAAGCAAAGGGCTTGCCGAGTAAAGCTCTGGCGGAACATTTTCGCCAGATAAAATACACTCAATTGAACTCCGATGTGTTTACCGGGACCATCACTGTAGACTGGCAGCAGATGCGAAATGAGTACGAGCACAGCAAAAAAGTAGCAGGCATTACAGAGGATTCACTCTATGAAGTAGCTCTTACGTTGCGAAACTTTGAACGACTTATTGGAAAATGTAACTCGAAACAGATTACGCAAAACGCAATTGACAACTTCATACTCGATAGAGGCAAGGAAGTCAAACGTTCGACGCTTAACAAGGACGTCAGGAACCTGAAGGCATTCATTCATTGGTGCAGGAAGAATAGGTATGCAAATGGAGAAATTGAGATCAGGCAGTTGAAGGAAGATGAAAGGCCTGAAAAATCTCTGACTAACACTCAAATAAAGAAATTGCTATCAGCATCCAAACCATATCAAACGTTAAAGATGAGAATTTTATTGGCTTTGGGCACAGGTTTAAGGCGTGGTGACATCGAGTCACTGGGAATTTCTGATATTGATTTTGAAAACAGCTATGTCACTACAAGGAGTAAAAAGACAAGGAAGAGTATGGGTTCACGGCCTGTGCCGGTTCCGATCATGGAAGAGCTCAAGAAATATATCTTTGAATTAAAACCTGATCAAGAGAAGATATTCATCGACCGCTTCAACCAGTACAGGTGGGATCAGATACGAGAAAAACTCGGATTGGGTGATTTCAAATTTCATGATTTGCGCAAAACCTTTGGCTCTGTACTTGCCCAGAACGGAGTGTCCACTGCTGTTACCCAGAAATTGTTGGAGCATTCTTCACCAGACCTTACAAACAAGGTATATACGAATGTTGACCCTGTCCTGCGCCATGCGGTAGATCAAATACCGGTTGGAGATTGGTTATAATGCTTCCTGAAAAACAGAAATCTTAGAAACGGTATGCAACAATTATCCTTCCTTTGGCAAGGTTGAAAGCTAGAGTATATTTAGACTTTAAATCTGCAGGCCTAAAAAAATCAAGGGCACCTATAATTCTGTTCGCCATTTGTATCTTCATATAATCATCATGAAGGCAATGTTTCATCGGGCAAGAATATATGATATAATTGAGACAATCCCCAATATGGGTGCTATCTGAAAACGCAAGATTGTTAATCAGAAAAAGTTTACTTGGCGCCACAAGTTTTGTGTAAGGTGTATTTCTAAGAATTGACGGATTTAGGTCAGTTTTATTAACGTCGACCAGTGAGTATGTCAGCCAAAATATTTCGAGAGATTTACGGCTGGCGGGGTAACTTTTAAGTGTTTACTGCCATAAATATATGATGACAAGAAAAGATTCCATTAATGAGTTATCGCTTGACGATGCGATTTTTAGCGTCCGTGAGGGTAATACGGCCGCGTTCGAGGTCGTTGTCCGGCAATGTGAGAGGCGCCTTCGGGCGTGGCTGGCTGTACAGGGGCCTCCGGGGGTTGATGTCGATGAAGTTGCACAACGAAGCTTTGTCGCAGCATTCACTCGTCTTAGTGATTACGAATCTGGAACGAACTTCGCGACGTGGCTATTTACGATTGCCCACTTCCAGTTGAAAACCGAAATGACTCGCCTGCGAAGAGTGGCGGATTACCATGCGCGGTATGCTCCGGATCTGCTGCAACGTGAACTGGAGCGCCGCGGTTCGGAGCCGCCGGAGCTTCAAGAAACCCGACTCGAGCATTTGCAGACGTGTCTCGGCCAGCTTGGCGAGGACCTGTATCGATTCATCAGGTGGCGTTACGTAGAAGAGATTCCATTGGAGGAGATGGCGGCTCGTAGTGGTCGTTCGGTGGCAGCCGTCAAGAAACAGTTGTGGAAATTGCGTCGCAAGCTTCACGCATGTGTTGAAGCGCGAATGGCAACTGAAGGAGAACCGTTATGAATGCTGACGAACAGTTCATAGAATTATGGAACGACTATCTGGAAGGCGAACTCGACGAAGCCGGAATGGCAAAGCTTCAAGCACTTGTCGCCGGAGACGAACGTCTGCTGCGGATGGCGGCGGACAGTTATCAGATGCATCGTATGCTTGGATTGATTGCTCAGGATAGCACGTCACGACAGGAAGATTTTGTGAGAGAGACAATGGATCGTCTACCTGCGGACGATGCCCACTTTATTGAAGAAGTCATGCAGCACCTGCCACATCAATCGCCTCGAAAATACGCCGAGAGGCGCAAGCTTGGCGCCAAATGGCAGGTCGCGGTAGCGGCGGCTGCTGTCGTGGGTCTATTAGCAGGTGTTTATTTCTTGTTGTTTGCGAACGTTGAACCTGAGATTGCACGTCTCACGGAATCAAGCGGACCGCTGCGATGGACCGGTAACGGGGGGCGAGTGACCCACGATATTGAAGCAGGCAATTGGCTCGGCGGTGGGACGATAGAGTCGCTGTCCACGGATTCCTGGGGTACGCTGGAGTTCCGAGACGGATCGAGAGTGACGGTTTCGGGCCAGTCGATGCTGACTATTTCAGAACATGATCAGAAGGAATTGTTCCTCCGAGAAGGAATCATGTCTGCCAGCATTTCGACGCAGCCACATGGCAGGCACATGCTGGTCCATACGCCGACGGCAAGACTGGAGGTGCTTGGCACGCGGCTGGATGTTGATGCGGGATTGACTTCAACGGTTCTGCGTGTAAGCGACGGCTTGGTACGCGCTACGCAGCTTTCAGACGGAAGCGTTACCGAAGTCCCTGCCGGGCATCAAGTGGTCGCATCAGTTGGCCGCCATGCAGAAATGAAGATCACCCGCAGTCTGGGCCCCGTGGTGAGATGGCGAAGTAATCTTCCGGCGGACAGGTTGTACGGAGACTGGCTGTCCGTGCTTGATAGCAGCATCGGAGGCTTGCGAAACGCTCCGATGCTGTGGGGAGATCCCGATGAGCCGATCATGTTATACGTCGTGTCGCTGTCCGTTTCCCGGAATCGGCCTACTCCCGTACTGCTGACTTCCGGGACGAGGTTTCTTATTCGCGGTCGGATAGAGTCTCCAGGCAAAGTCTATTTCGGTCTGACAACAAAACATGTCAAAGGTGGATTTGCAGGCAAGTTTTTGGTCGAGCGTAACTTCGAGGATGTCCTGAAAGGAGGCAAACTCCTGGACATAGAGCTTCACCTCGAGGATTTTCGTCCTCAAGAAGAAGAGTTAACAGAAAAACAGCCCGACTTGTTTCCCGCTTCGCCTGTCGGCCTGGAGCTTTTCGATTGGTGGTGCTGTACGGTCAAAGAAGATGCCGGACTAGTAATCACGCAAGTCGAACTCGACGCCGACATAGTCGAGCCGAGCGTTCCTCTGGATTACCGACAGCTATGACTGGAACATCCGGCCCCGCCGTGATGACTTAGAGTACACAAGCAACTGCAAAAGGAGAACGGACAAATGAAATACACACTGCCGCTGGTTCTGGCGATCGCCGCTGCATCCGTATCGGCCGGTGACTGGCCTGGTTTTCACGGTCCCAATCGCGACAATAGATCAACCGACAGGGGTTTGCTTAAAGCCTGGCCTGAAGGGGGCCCTCCACGTATATGGGAAACGGTTGGGATCGGCGAGGGGTACTCCACGGTTGCGGTCGTCGACAAGAGGATCTATACGACCGGAGCTGTCAGCGATGATTGTGTTATTACCGCACTCGACATGGACGGAAAGGAGCTCTGGACTCGAGAGAACGATAAGGCGTGGAACAGGAGCTATCCCGGCACACGCTCGATCCCGACGATCGCGGACGGTCTGCTCTACCACCTGAGTGGGATCGGGAATCTCATATGCCTCAAGGCCGATAGCGGTGATGTGGTATGGTCCCTGAATATCCTGGCCAAATTCGGCGGTCGCAATATCACGTGGGGATTAGCGGAATCGCCGCTGGTTATTGGTGAGAAGGTGATTTGCACGCCGGGGGGCAAGAATGTCAGCATGGTGGCGCTCAACAGAAAGACCGGCGAAGTCATCTGGAAGTGCACAGGTGCAGGTGATAAACCGGGTTATGCCTCTCCAATCCTGATCGAACACCAGGGGCTCAAGCAGACTGTCACGGCGATGTCGGAATCGATCGTTGGGGTACGCGCCTCGGACGGCAAACTCCTGTGGCGGCATCCGCACAAGGTCTATACCGACCAGAATATCACAACTCCGCTCTTTCACGACGGTTTTCTGATTATCTCCGGTTGCGTCAGAAAAGGAACGACTTGCCTGCAATTGCAGGTATCAGGTGACGAATGCTCGGTAGAGGAACATTGGCATAACAAAACGCTCGATAACAAACATGGCGGCATCGTTCTGTTTGAGGGCAGACTCTATGGATACGCCGAGAGTCAAAATAGGTCGAGACCTTGGATGTGCATCGATTTCAAGTCGGGTGCGACGATCTTTCAGTCTGATGCGGTGAAGTCATCTTACAAGTACAAGAACGGATGTCTTACCTATGCCGACGGGATGTTCTATCTCTTCTCAGATGATGGGAATATGGCCCTGGTCAAGCCGATGCCTGATAGTTTTGAGGTCACCGGCAGATTGAAGATCGAAGATCCCGGTAAGCGCCCGACGTGGGCTTATCCCGTTGTACACGGCGGAAGGTTGTACCTGCGGTATGGCGACAGACTCGGTGTCTATGACGTCTCCGGAGTACCCGACCAGAAGGAGAACTAGGCGCTTAATGAATGATCGATAAGGAATAAATCAGTGCTATTTAGAATTAAGAAGAATTGCATAGCCTGCCGTACAATGGCAGCCAAGATAACTGAACGATCGTCTTTTCTCAAGGGCACTGGGTTACGTAGAAGAGCTTTGTTGATCGCCACCCTGATAGCAACAATAGCTCTGATATCGGGGTGCAACTCCTCCAAGTACGCCGAATGGGCCGATCGCGATGCCTATGGAACAATTACTGAAGGACAGGCCGCAGCCCTGGGCAAAGCGTATCAATTCGACATCACATACAATCCAGTTGATTGCAATCGCTACCTGAAGGAGGCAGAGGATGAGATCGGCAGCAATGTCCAGGTATTGACAATCGAAGACGCCCTGAAGGTGGCATTCAAGAACAGCCGGTCCTTTCAGACTCGAAAGGAGACTCTCTACAGTTCCGGCCTTTTCTTGGCCAACGTTTCCCGCGGGTGGGACAAGTTACTGCCGATCGGCAGTGTCAGCGCCACTGGAGAAGCGACTCGCACATCGGGTGGCGGCCCCGAGGGCGGCGTCGACAACACAAACCGGTATATCAGCGCCGAAGGCAACTACTCCCTGACAAAACGCCTGGTTGGAGGCGGTTTGCTGACACTTGGGGCTTCGATGGACTATGTAACCAACTTCCTCGGGCTATCTGACACAATGGCCGGTTCACTCGTGGAGGCCACCTTCACTCAGCCCCTGCTTCGGGGCGCATGGAGGGGGCTGGCTTTCGAAGACCAGCATCGCCGCGAGAGGGACTTTCTGATCGAAGTTTACGAATTTGACCGGTTCCGACAGACGTTTGCCGTCGATATTATGCAGCAATACTATCAAGTTCTGACTCTCAAGGACTTTCTGGAAAACAGTCGGACGAATGTCAAGAGGCTTAACACGGCCTATTTGACGACAAAGGCGATGGTCAAGGGCGGTCAACTCCGTAGGACCCAGGAAGATCAGGCCGAGCAGGACCTGCTCAGTTCGCAGATCAACTTTGAGCAGACGCAGTTGGCATACTCACAAGCACTCGACAACTTCAAGATCGCTCTGGGGCTTCCGATATCCAAAGAACTGAAGCTGGATTATCCCGGCGCCCTGCAACGGCTCAATCAGAAGGGCCCAGAGACACTACCATTCGTCGAGTTGAACGCAACCGATACCTCCTTCATTACCGACACGACGCTGTTGAAGGCCAGAGCAAGTGCAAGGGATGCCGAGAAGGATGTAGAGATAGCGGCAGACAACTTTAATCCCCAACTCGATCTGGAACTGGCCGCCTCCGCTCCGGGAACCGAGAAGGCTCAGCCCGGTCGCATCCAGACGCACCACCATACCAGAAGCGCAAAGCTCACGTTTGACTACAATCTGGACCAGACAGATAACCGCGATGCATACCGCAACGCATTGATCTTGCGAGATCGGGCCAAAAGGAGCCTTGCAGAGGTCGAGGACACCACCAGACTCAACGTGCTCAACTCATTCAGATCGCTCAAGCAGTCGAATGAGAGCTACTTGTTGCAGGCGAAGAGCGTGGAAATCGCCAGACGAAGGACGACTCTCGTCGGCATCGAGCGAAAACAAGGACAGGCCTCAACACGTGATGTCCTCGAGGCGGAAGGTGCCCTGAACAGCTCGCTCAATGGTCTGACAAGCTCACTGGTCAACTACACGATCACCAGACTCCAGTTCCTCGCAAGTCTAGGCCTGCTCAGCGCGGATTTAGATGGAGCGCTAACCGAACGAAAGATCCCTTTTGGATATGACCGGCTTCAGGAACGTTATCCCTATTTGAAGTTGGGAGAGTACGATGAAAATCAGACCGCGACTGCAGCAGGCAAGGAATCCGAAGAAACAGAAGCCGTAGAAGATATATAGGAAGGCTGTCCACCTAAAGAAGCCCCTAAAGAAAAGCAGGACAATGAGAAATCAGATGAAAAGTAAACTTCTTCCAATTTTAGTCCTAAGTCTTGCACTTGCCGGGTGCTGGCGCAGAGACGAAGGTACGTCTTCTCAACCGATCGCTGAGGCAATCATAGAGAAACTGATAATCACCACAAAGGAGAACGGCACGGTAGATGCCGAAGAAAAGATCGTTATCGTCAATGAACTGAGATGGTCTGTGATCATCAGGAATGTTGTCGAGGAAGGCACGATAGTCCAAGAGGGAGAGTTGATCATTGAGTTCGAGTGCAAGGCGCTCGAAGACGCGATCGACCAGAAGATACTCGAACTGAACAGTGCAGAGCTGGCGCTGGAGCAGGCCAAGAAAGAACTTGTCATGGCAGAGAAACAGCATGTCATCTACATCGAGCAGGCCAAGAACGGACTGAAAAATGCGGAAGATGCGCTGGAGCGATACGACTCACAGGGCGGCGAAAGGGAGAAGAGCCTGACAGATGCCGGCCGCCTGATCACGATGTCGGAGAAGACACTGAAGATTGAACAGGAAAGGCTCGATTTCAAGAAGACGGTCAACGAAGATCCCAACCTGGAAAAACCGTACAGCGACAGTGAAATAGAGTCTGATGCACTCGCCGTCGAGAACCTCAAGAACAACCTGGAGAAGGCAGAAGCCGCGAAGAAACTGCTCATAAAATATGATGTTCCCCAGCAGATCCGACTATTGACTACGACGGTCAAAGAGGCCAAATTGACCCTTGAGAAAGCCGAACTCGGCCAGGAATCGGAATTGAAATGGAAGAGTCAGGAGATCAAGAGCAAGGAAACAAGTCTCAAGCAACTCCAGAAGCAGATGGAAGAACTCAGAGAGGACGAGGCGAATCTCAAGGTGACCGCAGAGAGGGCGGGTTTGGTGCTCTACAATCCCGGCTGGAAAGCGGAGGGCCTGAGGATTCTGGTCAAGGAGGGCGAAGAGATATACCCCAGACAGAAACTGCTGGAAATACCGGACATGACAACGCTCCGCGTCCAGACAATGCTCTTCGAGGCCTTGAGAGAGTATTTGACGGTAGCAGGCGGTCAAAAAGAGCACAAAGTCGTAGAGGCGGAGATCGAAGCCTATATAGGCAAGGCCCTCAAAGACCTTATTACGCGGGTTGCGACAGGCGCCTTGCCGAAGGAGAAATTCGAAGCCGAAGCCATCAAGATCAAGACCGATGGTATCATCCCCAGGATCAAACAGGCGGTCATTGACGGAAGAATGACGAAGAAGCAGGCAAAGATTTTTTATGACCGTCTCAAGGAACAGGAGACCGAAATGGCCCGCCAGACCGGCGGTACCCCTAAACATACAGAGATCAACTGGGATGAACTTCCGGATGTGACACAGACAAAGACGGCTGCTGTTCAATCTGAAGAACAGCAGGGAACACAGGCCATCGTTGTCCTCGATGCATTTGCACAAAAGCGGCAAATCATGGGCCGGGTCGTCGAGTCTTCGCCTCTTCCCAAGAACACCGGTCCTGAATGGCTACAGACCGGGACCAAGGCCTATGACCTCTATGTTGCCGTCGACTGGGAAGCCAACGGCTTGATCCCCGGGGAAAACCTCAGACCCGGCATGGGCGGCAAGGTAACTCTGGTTCTCGATGAAATCGAAAACGCACTGACCATTCCCGTCCTGTCGGTCTACAACAAGAAGGACAAATACTACTGCATGAAACTTGTGAGCGGTAAGCCGACGGAAACGGAAATCGTTCTGGGCAAGATGAATGAAAGCCGAGTACAGGTACTCTCAGGGCTCAGCGAAGGCGACAAAGTCCTCCTCGTGGCAAAGGATGACGAAGTCATCAAGTCGGAGACGTCCGAAGACGAGGGCGATGCCCCTGGCGTCGGTAACGGGGCAAAGGAAAGCATATAGATGAAAACGAAACCGGTCATCCACCTCGAATCAGTTACTAAGACCTATCATGTAGGGCTTGGCGTAACGGCGTTGGACAACGTCGAGGTAGTTGTCCCGGAGGGTCAGTACGTTGCTATCATGGGCTCCAGCGGCTCGGGCAAGAGTACTATGCTCAATCTCATCGGGTGTCTGGACCGGCCAACTAGCGGCAAATACTATCTTGGCGGCGAAGATGTCTCCACCTTCTCAGACAACCGACTCTCGGAGACACGCAATGACCGGCTTGGATTCATCTTCCAGTCTTTCAATCTTATCCCCTGGATGACCGTCACACAGAATATCGAGATACCGTTTTTCTACAGGGGTGTTCCGAGAAGAAGACGGCACCGCAAGAGCGCCGAACTTGCAGAGATGGTGGGACTCGGACAGCGCCTGGACCATCGCCCGTCCGAGCTATCGGGCGGGCAGATGCAGCGTGTCGCAATAGCCAGGGCCCTCTCAAACGATCCTCTGGTATTGCTCGCCGACGAGCCTACCGGGAACCTCGACACCGACACCGGCAATGAGATCATCGAGGTTTTCGACGAACTCAGTGGGCGCGGCAAAACGATAATCATGGTCACCCATGAATCCTACATCGCCGAACACGCAGACCGCGTAATTACCCTTAAGGACGGCCGCATTGAGGTGGACGCAATGAACGACAAGAAGGAGCACCATAGAGGTGGGTAAGTTAGTGGACATCATCTTGCTCGCGCTGCACAGCCTCTCGGTGCATCTGGTGCGCTCGGGACTGACGATGCTGGGGATTGTGTTCGGGGTCTGCAGTGTGAGCATAATGCTGGCGATACAAACCGGCGCCAGCAAGGAGGCACAGGAGAAGCTCAGCATTCTCGGCAGCAACAACGTGATTATGAACTCGATCGAGCCTGCTCGAGAGACAAGCGGCGGCCGAGGTCAAGCTAAGATAGTACTTAAGAAACACGGCATAAAGCACCGGGACATCAAATGCATTGTGGACAATGTCCCCGGGGTAAAAGACTATGCCACCGTACATAAGGTGAAGCTGAGATACTACTGTCCGGAGGACCAGAAACGATACTCGCTGGTTATGGGGGTTACGCCGAATTATGCCGATATCCTCGGCCTTCGTATTCTGCAGGGCAGGTTCATTTCAACAGTAGATATGCTGCACGGAAAGTGCTACGCCGTCATTACCAAGACACTGGCGAGGAAGGCGTTCAAATGCCTGAATCCTGTCGGCAAGACGGTCCGATTGAAGGGGCAGCCGTTCGAGATAATCGGCGTGATTGATTT
>Ga0114919_10004403_pt1 | contig 11298 bp, 18 predicted proteins | sample BlataG_FD_88682 | JGI IMG/M metagenome (GOLD analysis project Ga0114919, IMG submission 88682) | Deep subsurface microbial communities from Black Sea to uncover new lineages of life (NeLLi) - Black_00105 metaG | ecosystem: Environmental > Aquatic > Marine > Oceanic > Sediment | place: Atlantic...
AAAGGAAAAAGAAGAAAATAAAAGAATCAGCAAAAAAATAAGTTGTACGTTTGTATACATAGAAAATATAAACGATACGTTTTTTTTTTTTTTGTATTTGAAGAGTGAAAAACAAAAATATCTATATCTATCTGTATCCCTTCTCACCCTCCTTTCCTCTTTTCTTTGCCTCTTTCTTTCTCCATTTTACAGCATATTACCGTGGAGCAATGGGCATATTACTAGTTTATGACGTCAGCGACGAATCCTCCTTCAACAACATCAAAAACTGGATGAAGAACATAGAACAACACGCATCTGAGAATGTCATCAAAGTCCTGGTTGGCAATAAAAGTGATCTAGGAGAAGGGCGCCGAGCTGTACCCACTGCAAGAGCACAAGCACTGGCTGATGAACATAAGATGCTTTTCTTTGAAGCGTCTGCGAAATCGGGGACTAATGTGGAAAATGTGTTTGGGAGTGTGGCGAGGGATATTGTGGCGAGATTGAGGGATGCTCCTGATGGGGGAGGAGGAGGGAGTGGAGGTGGGGGCTCGTTGAGGATTGGGCAGGGACAGAGAAGACCTCCACAGAAGGAGAGTTGTTGTTAATTTTGTTTTGAGTTGATGGTTGAGCTGGTAGTGTGGGAGAAGATGTAAAATGAAAGAAGAGGGAATTCCATCTTTGAAGAATGTCGGTGAGAATTGGTGGGAGATGATCACTTAAGTATAACTCTAAATAAATATAATATCTAAAGGGGCCGAGTTGCCGCTCAATTGGTGGAGTAGTATATAATTGTGTGCTTGTTGCATTCAATCGTGTTAGATTTCCACTGTATTTCCCGCTATTTCAAGCAGGGACTGAATAAATGAGTTGGGGATCGTTTACTTCTTCTGTCAGCTATCATTCAAAGGGAGCTATCAATGCAATAAGCAGAATGACATCGTCCAAATCGTTTCAGGATAAAAGGCCTGTCATAATTGAAGTGGGTTGACAGAAATTTTAAAAGACTAAACTTGCACATTATCATACTAAAGCTCACATACACTCTAATTCCTTCCATGCAGGGCCTTTATTTGGGCGCAAGTCTATTAGGATCATGGCTACTGTTGAGATGGACGCTCAAGAAGCTCGACCCGAACGAATCCAATAAGAAACAAGTGAGTTCTCCGACACACACAGCAGTCGTCTCCCGCTCCCTCCCTCTCTTCCGTTCCTCCCTTCCAACCCCACTCTCAACTCACTCCCCTTCCCCCCTCCCTCCATTTTTAATATACAATCAGAGAAAAGAAAGACAGAAAACCCTGAGCAAAATAGTCGGCCGCCCCGTCCAAACGGACGGTGCTTTTGAAGATCTCATCGCCCAGGAAGTCGTCAACCCTGCCAGCATCGACACAACCCTCTCTGACATTGGTGGCCTCGATGATGTCATTGAAGACCTCAATCGCAACGTCATCACCCCCATGAAGCAGCCCCACCTCTTCCGCACCAGTCTCCTCCGCCAGAAGAAGGGCGTTTTGCTATACGGCCCCCCTGGAACCGGCAAGACAATGCTGGCCAAGGCGCTGGCCAAGGAATGCGACGCTGTCTTTATCAACCTCAAGCCCTCTACCATGCTGTCAAAATGGTTTGGTGAGACAAACAAGCTCATTGCTGCTGTATGGACTCTAGCATGCAAATTACAGCCTGCTATTATCTTTATTGACGAGGTGGATGCATTGCTGGGGGAGAGACGGAGCAGTGAACATGAAGCAATGACTGCAATGAAGACAGAGTTTATGCAGCTTTGGGAAGGGTTTGAGTCTAGAACTGGATCTAATATAGTGGTTTTGGGTGCAACTAATAAGAAACATGCTTTGGATGAAGCTGTTTTGAGAAGATTTAGTCTGCAGTATGAAATCAAAGTGCCAGATGAGCATCAGAGAGTGGCCATTTTGAAGATTACCATTAGTCGTCATTTGGGAGAACTAGGTGAAGGAAGTGTAGATCCTACTTTGTTGGATGCTACACCTCCAACATCAGTAGTAGATTCTGGTAGTGATGATAAGAAGAACAACAACAATAGACAGAAAAAAGATCAACAACAACATCAGCAACAGGAACTGACTGCGCTTTGGGAGCTAGCCATGCAGACTGAGGGCTACAGTGGGTCAGATTTGAATGAATTATGCTCTCTAGCTGCCGCTAGACCTGTTTATGAGTACATAGAGGGACCTAAAGAGAATAGAGAGGAAGATGGTCCTTCTTCTTCCTTATTATTATCGCCAGGAGGATCAAGGAGGAGCAGCACTCCTAGTGACAGTACCATTACAATGAGACAGCTGTCAATGAATGATTTTAGAGAGGCGATGAAATATTATACTCCTCCATCTAGATATGCTCAGCATGCAATTGCTACTGGTAATAGTAATGGTGTCACTAATGGTAATGGAGGGGATGATATTGCAAAGAGGATTGCAGAGGTAATGTTGGGGTTGAAAACAATGGGGTACTATTAGAGAGAAAGGAGAGGAGATCAGAAGGGGGCTTCTCTCTAGTAGTCTGCTTAATGACATTTTATAATGAGCATGAGCATGTAAATGGAATGTGAAATGTGAATTTGGATTAATTAAGTGAAGGACCTGCTGGTGTGTTGCAAGCCTGTTTCCTCAGCTTTCTGGCCTCTCTCATGAGGGTCTTTTCTTTTCTACGTTGACGGTCCTCATGTGAGTGGTAGGGCTATAAAAGGTAGCTCAATGGGAGAGTTTGGAGCATTTTCAAACATAAGATAATTACTTGCCGGTAGACTGTATAGTGAATACATACAAAGCACAATTGCTTTCAATATGCTCAGCCAATCAATCAAAACACATACTTTTACAACTCGCACTGCTCCTGTGAGGCCAGCTAGATCCAGCATCAAGGTTCGAGCTGAAGGAATTATCAATCCAGGTAGGTTCCGTTACTTGATCAACACAGAAGAGCTATTGACCGACCTCCAATCAATCTCCCCGACACGTCCATCCTCACTCCCATGTCCCTCTGCCCTCCCTTTCCCCTCCCTCTCTTTCCAAACAGGCATTGATAAGGGAAATCCCAAAGTTGTCAACACGGTAGTCGTCCCTACAGATCTTGATGACAAGCCAATGGTAGCGTACTGCCGCTGCTGGCGTTCAGGCACCTTCCCAAAGTGCGACGGTAAGCACGTTGCTCATAATAAGGATACTGGCGACAATGTTGGCCCTCTCCTCGTCAAGAACGCAGAGTAGTAAACCCCATGTACCTATTGATTAAGGTGATCATAACCTGATGTGTATGATATTATTATTCATACCCCCCCCACCACCACCACCACCACCACCCCACCCCACCAGACCGAGATGTAAACTCCTTTTCTTTTTGCTGATCTCTTCACAGTAACAATAAAGATAAGATTAAATCACATTGTGAAACAACTCTCTATACACCTTTGATAGAGTAGATAGTTAGATCTACATACCTACACAGTAGATATATATATATAGATACCTATAGAGTATCTACTCTACTCTATCAGACCATCATCCATGAGGTCGTTATCCATATAGTCCTCCTCATTAAAATCCCTAGCTCCAGCAGATGCCGGTTGCACGGTCTTCTGTCTCGCCTCTGCCGCCACTCTCTTAATATCCTCCGTTCCCTGTACTGGCGGAGGTACCGCTTCCTTTAATGCCAGTCCTCCATCTTTCAGTTCCTCTGGCAGGTTTTTCAAAAACCAGGGGTGCTGCTTGATCCCGCTGATTGAGATTCTCTGGGTTGGGTTGGCTACAAATATGCGGGCAATGAGGTCCAGGCATTCTCTACTGAGGTTTATTCCTTGGGGGAAGGTATATTTCACGTGCATGATTCTTTGGATGGTTTTTCTGAAGTTTCGGGGGTCTGCTGGGTCTTCAAAAGGGTACGCGCCTACCAACATTACGTATAATGTGACCCCACATGACCACACATCTGCAACTTCACCGTCGTATTGTTTCCTTGACAACACTTCAGGAGCTATGTAAGCAGGAGTTCCCACTGTACTCTTGGGTTGAGAGTCGAATACAGCTGATTTTGAGTAGCCAAAGTCGCAAATCTTCAGACGAGGGGCCGGTCGACCATCTAGCAGTGTGTTTTCCAGCTTCAAATCTCTGTGGCACACGCCTTCTCTGTGACACCAAGCGACGCCGCTGATGAGCTGCTGGAAGAAGTAGCGGGCTTCATCTTCTGAGAAACGGCCTGCTTTAACGATTCTGTCGAATAGTTCCCCTCCTGCTGCGTATTCCATTGCTATGCCCAGGTGGGTGGATGTCAGGAAGACTTCGTTGAATCTGACAATGTTGGGATGGCCGGATAACTGTCTGTGGTTGATGATTTCCCTTTCCACATTCTTATCAATCTGTATAAATGTGTGTGGTTTGTGGAAGTAGGGGGGAGGTAGGATGGGGTTAGAAGGGAAATAAGGGAAAGAGAAGAAGAAGAGGGTTTGCCCTCTCTTCTCTGGAGTGGTAGTCGTTTGGGAAAGAGAGCAAGCGTACCTTCTCGCCCCGCTCAATGAATTTGATAGCTACAAACTCTCCAGTTTGCTTATCACGCATCAGCTTTGCAACACCGAAATTGCCACTACCAATGTCCCGTATCTGTAAAGGAAAGAAGGGTTTTTATAAGCTTTCCAGCGATGAGAAAAACTGATCAAAGACGCGTAGTCTCTGTAGCACAGTTTGTTTACCACATACCATCTCATACTTATGACCTATATCCATATCTATGTATTGACACCCTTGGCTCACGGCCTGGGTTTTCTGGCTCTCTCGAGTGGTCTTTTTTAATGATGCACAAAAGGCGTCCTATCTTTCAACCGGGTTCTGTATCTACTCTACCTTTACAGATCCATGGTCTACATGGATCCAAATCAAATACTTTGTTTGTTTATTCAGTCAACTCACCCCACTCCCTACCTCTTGTCAAAAAACCATGAGGATCAACTGTCTCGCTCTTGCCTCTCTCTCCACTCTGCACATCCACCCCATCTTTCTCCCATCTCACATCATAGTCAACAACCTCTCAACAGCTGCATGCACATTCCCATTAGTTGCTACCAATGCCCTCACATTAGCCTCTCTATCATAAAAACCCATATCTTGTAGTTGCTGTAATTGTGTCGCAAATGCTGTCTCTGGATCAGCTGGGGGTGCCCCTCCGCCTCCTCCTCCTCCCTGCCCCATCATCATTCCTCCCACTCCTCCAAAACCACCTCCACCTGTACCTCCACTGGCACCACCCATAATCTGTCCTAAAGGTCCCTGTTGCAACTGTGTCAACGCCTGCATAGTTGCAGGATCCAGCATTGCAGACAAAAAGCTAGGATCAGTCAACATTCCCGCCATTCCAGGATTCTCCGCCACAGCCTGCTGATACATAGGACTGCTCTGTATAGACTGCCTCAACTGAGCTGCCCCTTCTGGCGTTGATACTAGCTGTTGCATTTGTTGTTGCATTGCACTACGGAAGTTTGGGTCGGACATTGCTTATTGCATGGCTTGTTGCATCTCGGGGGATGCCATTGATCTTTCCATTGCTGCAGCTACTTCCGGGTTGTTCATCATGTTTTGCATATCTACTCCTCCTAATCCTACCCCTGATCCTCCACCACTACTTAATAAAGAAGCCATTGGAGCAGCAGCCCCTCCACCTCCGCCTTCAGTAGCAGTAGTCCTGGCCCATGGATTGGGGAGAGGAGCTTCATTAGGAGCTCTACTGGCTAAAGTGCTGTTTCTACTGGCAGTACCTTGTTGTTGGTGGTGTTGTTGTTGCTGTTGAAATAATGGTACGAATGGGTTATCACTAGATCCATCTATTGTAGTAGTAATACCACCGCTAGCTTGTCCTCCTTCTCCTTGATGAGGAGGAGAATCGTCACTACCAGCAGTGGCATCGTAGATGGGTTGACTGACTTGATCATGAAATTGTCTCAAAGCATTAAATCCACCAGGAACACTCTCTAAATTAGCCATAGCCCTATCCATATTCCTGGTCATCTCTCTCATGAGAGAGGGGTTTCTCATTACTCTGGCCATGTCTTGAATGACGGCCGGGTTGTCAAGAGCAGCTGCAATTTCTGGGTTGGCCTCTGTCATGGCTCTGACTTGGGGGTTGGCTCTCATCATGGCTCTGAGGAGATCTGGCTGGGAGAGCATGGCTTCCACCATGGGGGAGTCTAAGGATGGTGGTGGTGGTGGTGCTGATGATGGGAAGGAAAAGGGAGGGGTGGAGGTGGAGGTTGAGGCGAGGGGAGAAGGAGAAACAGGGGGGACATTGGAGGAATGTGGGGTTGTTTGAGGACGGCTCTTGACGAAATGGATGACGTGCTCGTTAGCTAGACCATAACTGTCAACTGTGCGGTCGTCTTTGAGTATTTGGCCTGTGATCGAGGAAAGGGATCGGGAAATGAGATGCAATAAAGTGACATAGATGGATTGAAAGTGAAATATATGCGGTGTGAGATTGTCTTACCTTTATATATGAGCCTGATACTGTCTATAGCAGCCCCAGTTTCAGAGGATACAGAGGATTTAACCTCTGAAATTGTATCACTTGCACTGCCTACTTCTACCTCGAACGTTTCACCGCCCGTAGTAGGCTTTATTTTGAGCTTCATCTTAATTAAATGGAGATGTTAAATTAAGAATGCACCATACTCACCCATTGTTTCCCGCTCTTTAAGCCCAGACCCTCCCCCGTCTCTGCAATGGATTTCAGAAGAGCTCGAGACAGAAATTCTCCCATCAAATCATGCATTTGCCACACTCCTTTTCAATGTCAAATGGTATATTAATTTACAGCCATAACAAAAAGACCAGTAAAAATGCATTGCTGGTAAAGAGCTACTAAAGGAGACAGAGAGAGAAGATACATTTTTCTTCTATTCTCTCCCCCACCCAAACCAACAACCAACAACACTACTTTCCCAGTTTTAAATTTTAACGGCCCTTTCCACCAACATTCTTAGCAGGCTTAGCTCCTCCAGCTGCTCTTGCCTGTGCCTTTTGTGTAGTTTTATCCGTCTTGTCCTTTTTGGAACGTTCCTTGATTTGACGGAGAGCTGCCTCTCTGCTGGCTTTACGTTGGTCTGGCTTCTCAGCACGTTTCTTTGCAATTACGTCAAGGTTAGCGGTGGCGATAGAGCGGGTGGCAGAGCGTCCACTGCCACGTCTCTTCTTGCGTGCTGCTTGTAATTCTTGATCTTTGCGATGTTGTTTGCGGTATAATGTGGTCCAGGCAATCTTAGCTGGTCTCTTACGTTGGATGAAGAGTGATCTACATTTTTGCTTCAAGAAGAGGAATTGCTGTAAAATAAGAAAGGGGAGAGGGGATGTTAATAATTAGATTTTATATATAGAAGAAGGGAGAGGAAGAAGAAGCGGAGGTTGTCTGTTTCTGTCTCTTTGTGGGCGTGATGTCTTTCAATGAGCAGGCGACAATGGCATGGTGGTAGAAGGAGGTGGATAGGTCTATTAATTGCGTCATCTGTCCACGTCATCGGAATGACGTGCATTTCTACAACCAACTACTGCACATCAATCGCCTGTATCCGTCTATGCTGGTAAATACTCACCTGACCATCAACTCTAATGAAGAGTACACCTCTTCCAGGGTAGATCCTAAGGCCACTAAAGCGGCATGTATTAGTCCTGCGATTGGTTAAAAGCGGAACCTGTCAATTTTTTTGTCTCCATCAGAAAACAAGAAGCCATCACAATTTTGAGCCATAGCCGTCAAGGCATCTCTACTTACTTGAGCACCATTTCTACGTTCTCTTTGACCCGAGTTATGTATACAAGATAGGGTAGGCTATACGCTAAATTTCCAAAACTAAATAGCAGCGACTATGGCCATGTTTTAGAGAGCATGCAACTGGGTCAATCCACAGGGGGAGAGAGAGAGAGAGACACACACAGGACTGGGGGGAGAGAGAGAGAGAGAGAGAGGCTTGAAAGATGAGGGGAAAGGCAGAGAGATACAACAAAAGATCCAAACCTCAAGATCAGTTACTAATCAAACCCATGTTGATGTGTCAGAATTCAAAATGTTTCAGTTTCTTTCTACCATGAATCTCTCCAATCACATTTCAAACAACAGACATTCCTGCTCCTCCTTCAGAACAACAAAATCTACCAGAATTAACAGCACACCACCAGGACCAATCGATCTCATTATTTCAGATGTAGATGGCACATTATTAGATAGCGAACAAAAGCTCCGTCCGGCGGTTGTCAAAGCGATCAACGACGCTCATTCCCTAGGCGTTCCCCTCATCGTCGCCACGGGTAAAGCATTGGGTCCTTGGCGGCACGATGTCTTACCCCAACTACCTGCTAGCAAAGATCTCCCTGGTGTCTTCCTCCAGGGCCTCCTTGTAACCACATCAGATGGCAGCATCACAAATATTAACAATCACCACCTCTTCTCCCGATATCTAGAGTCAGACATCATAGCCGACGCCATTACCTTTGCTCACGACAGAAACCTCACTCTCACGGCGTATTGCGGCGACAGAATCTTCTGTGAACACACCAACCACCATACAGATAGGTTAATCTGGTATAGAGAACCAACTCCAGAAGTCATCACATCTCTGTCCTCCCTCGTGATCATCCCCACTACAACACCCATCTTCAAACTCATCTTCCTCGCCGAAGAATCCCAAATATCACAAATACAACCAGAAGCAGAAGCATTATTCCACGGTAGAGCAGCACTTACTAAAGCATTAAAAGGCATGCTAGAAGTACTGCCTCAAGGAGCCAGTAAAGGCGCAGGAGTAGAGTGGCTGTTGAAGAATGAATTAAACATCCACCCGGACAGGGTCATGGCACTGGGAGATGCAGAGAATGATATTGAAATGTTGAAATTAGTTGGGTGGGGTGTGGCTATGGGAAATGCCGGGGAGAAGGTGAAGGCAGTGGCTGATGCTGTTGTGAGGAGTAATGAAGAAGATGGGGTGGCGGAGGCTATTGAGAAGTTTGTCTTGGCACCCAGGCGACAACAACAGATGACGGTGACTGATGATTACAGGTGATGGTGATGGTGATGATAATGATATATGCTCATTATTAATAGTAGTAATAGTGCTTATATTTAGGGATGGGGGAGTTATTTATTATTATATAACTTAATACTTATGTACCTGTTACCATACGCCTTTGTATCATCATATGTATGTTGCCCATCATAAGTAAGACTATCCATCCTTCTCCTTCTCTCCTCCATCCCCCTACAGCCTACCTACCCACCTACCTATCCACTATAACTTCCACTCAGTAACGCATTAACAGCAACATTCAAGGAACCAAATTCTACCATTGCTCTTCTAGCTAACTCGCTATCAAATCCCATGGCTATCAACTGACTGATTTCATCCTCATAATGCCCCTGAAGTTGTTGTTGTTGTTGTTGTTGTTGTTCAGATGGCGATGGTACTTGGGGTGGTGGTGTTATTGTAGCAGTAGGAGTGGTACTAGACGATGCAGGTGATGCTGGTGATGGGATACCTTGATTCGTATCTACACCACCAACTGCAGCATTCGAATGCTCTTCCTCTCTTTCCTCATCTCCTTCCCCTTCCTCATCTCTTTCTTGTTGTTGTTCATTATTATCATTCCCAATATTGACCTCCTCCCTCCTCCTCCTCTCCCCCTCCCTCCTCTCCTCTATCAACCTACTACTCGCAGTCAATGCCGCCTCAGGTTCGACCATCCTATTCAACAACCATTCCACTGCTGGGTCTACTCTGTTGTAATTAAGGATCAGTGCATTGGTTGCTAGCTCTCTATTGAAACCCATTTCTATCAATTGGTTGACTAGTCTATCATTAGCTTCATTTGGAAGGGGGGGTCTTACTATGTTGATACCACCTCCACCACCACCACCACCACTTCCCAGTCCAGTAACGAGTGGGTTGGTACCAGCTCCTAATGCAGCGTATACTCGGCTGATCATATCTGCCACGTCAGCAGGCATACCTTGCTGTAATGCTTCTTCTTCCTCTTCATCTTCATCCTCATCCTCATCTTCCTCTTCATCCTCATCGCCATCCTCATCCTCCTCTTCATCACTCATTACCGCTACATGATTGTTGTTATTAGTATTGGGAGCAGTAGTACTAATAATAGATTGTATACTATTCAAAGCACCCAACATACTAGTCAGTCTCTCTTCAGCTGATGCACCACCACTACCTCCACCCATACCAGCAGCACTAATACCAGCCAATGCAGAGCCCATATCGATATCCTCCTCTGATGATATGAGGCTCATATTCTGGAAATAATTCTGAAATTCTTCAAAATTACCCGTCATCAAAGCTCTGACTGCATCAGCACCATCCAAGTTGGGGTTTGTAGGGACTCTGTGCCTACGTCTACGGCGTTGTGGGGGTAGTGTGCCGCCACATAGATCGGTGATGGCCTGGTCGATTTGGGTGGAGGTGGCAGCAACTTGGGCGGCATCATCAACGTCGAGAGAGGGGTGATTGAGGATGCCTTGAGCTGGGGATCTGTATGGGAGGATGGTGATTGTGTCTCCATCGTGGATGGATAAGGATTTGAGAGGCAGTTTACTGTCTTTTCCAACCAGGTCTATCACTTTGCCATTTGCAACCTGGTAATTTGGAAAGGGAGGAGCGGGTGGAGGGGAGAGAGATCAGTCGGTGAAGGGGGGAAATGAGAGAAGTGGATGAAGGTGGAGAAGGTAGAACGAAAAGAACGTACAATATTGTAACCATACTCGGTCAGCCTTTCATCTTTTTGCTCTAACACTTCATCGAGAGCCAGGTCTAAGTCTGATCCTTTGTCATCGGGATTGCAGCCCTCCAGGTCAAATTCGCCATAAGCTGAGCGAACCTTAATGAGCATTCTAAAAGTTTTCGTCAAAATAGAGTTTGAAATAGGTAACGATGCCTGAAATGAGGCTCGTGGGAGCAGAAAATGGACTTTTGTTTTCCAGTGAGAGGAGGCTGAGGAAGAAGAGAGAGACAGCTTCTCTCTGGGAATGCACAGAACAAGATATATAACTTGTCAATGAACTTGAAGACCCACTTGTGAGAAAGAACAGCATGCTCATAAAGAAGCAGAGAGTAAATGGGCAGGGCCAATTGAGAATTCGGCTGCTTTTGCTTACAGGCACCTCTCGGAATTTGAGGCCGGGGGCGGGGGGGGGGGGGGGGGGGGGGGGGCGCCCTGCCGCGCTTCTTTTTTTTTTTTTTTTGGGGGGTTGTGTGTGGGTGGGGGGGCCCCCCCTCCCCCCCCCAAACTACTCAATCTTACT
>Ga0114919_10004404_pt1 | contig 11297 bp, 14 predicted proteins | sample BlataG_FD_88682 | JGI IMG/M metagenome (GOLD analysis project Ga0114919, IMG submission 88682) | Deep subsurface microbial communities from Black Sea to uncover new lineages of life (NeLLi) - Black_00105 metaG | ecosystem: Environmental > Aquatic > Marine > Oceanic > Sediment | place: Atlantic...
AGAAGTAGGTGTGGGCCGGGGCGTACTCCCTCATGTAGCCCCTGAGCTGCTGCGTGGCCTCGAGGCCTATGTGGCGGAACATGGATCTCCCGCCGAAGCTGAGGAAGCCGAACTCCCTCTGCCTCATCTCGGTGGGGGGCGCAACCCTGCTGGAGCCTGAGGCATAGAAGGCCCTGAAGTTGTCTGCGATGTACCCCTCGCTCCCCCAGTCCTGTTCAGCCATCGGATTTCCACTGAATAGGTTAAGCGTTCCCTTAAAAACAGGTATCGGCGTCTTCCCCGTCGTCCTCGCGGGGTCTGAAGCCGTTGTGGGAGCATTTACCGCATAGGTTCGGGTTGTATCTAACGAGGTTGTCGTAGTACCTGCAGTGGTGCAGTCCGCGTGGGGGCATCTTGGATCCGTCGTCCGTCTTGGTCACATTCCCTAAGTGGAGTTGGCTCCAGTTATCTGCTTCACTCTGATATTTGAGGGTTGACATCCCCCTGCCTCTCCTCCTCCTGCCTCTGAAGCATCCAGATCTTCCTCCGGTAGTAGCTCAAGGGGTGCTTTATCCGGCCGCAGATCCTGTCGGGGTTGACGCAGACCCCGTGAGTTCGGAGGGTCGAGCAGGTCGGCGGAGTGTACCTCGTCCGACTCCCCCTTAGGCCGGCTATGTGTTCAATCTGGTAGCGGGTGAACTCCTCGTCGAAGTCGGTCACGGAGACGAAGACCTTCACAATGTCGTCTATCTCCATCCCGGCGTTTATCAGAAAGGACGTGAGGGCGAACCTCTCCATGTGGCCTAGCCTCTTCCCGGAGACCAGCCCCTCGAACGCGGTGCTTATACAGGGCGGGAGGGCCTCCATGACCACCTCCGACGGCAGGTCCTCGCCTGTGATACTGGCCCTGTTCTCGCTCAGCACCTTCGCCAGCCGGTTCGTCCTCTCCCTGAGGGGTTCCGGTAGGTTGATTTTGGCGGGGACCGATACGAAGCTTAGGATCTTCCTCTGTATCTCCTCCTTGAGGAGTCGTGTCGCCTCGGGCTGGGTGAGGAGGACGTAGCCGTCCTTCATCATCCGGTTCACGAGCTTCCATTTGGGCTCGCGGAAGACAGCAGCGTTCCTCAGGTAGTTGCTGAAGTGGAGCTCGAAGTTGTAGATGCGCCCGTCCAGGCTCTCGGAGACGAGGTTCAGGGTCCACTCGAACTCGGTCCTGGCCATCTTCGCCACCCGGGCCTCCCCCTCCTCCCTGAGGATCTCCTCCGCCCTGAGGGCTTCGGAGAGGGCGTACCTCCTGCTCAGGAAGTCCTCGCTCAGCACGGTGACGAACATGTTGGCGACGGGGTAGGAGAGAAGCTCGGTGGGGGGGTCCTCGAGGCGTGAGTCGGTCTCCCCCTTCAGGATGGCCTGGGAGACTCTGTCCTCGGCCCGGTCGAGGACCTTTCTGTAGGAGGGGTCCATCAGGTCGTCGAGGGTGATGTCCAGCACATCCACTAGGCTGACGGCATCCCTGAGGAATGGGTACTTGGCGGCTTCTCTCTCCGAGATCATCCGATGTTAGTCCTAGTTCAATGGCTTCACAGTGAGATATTATGCTTTACTTACCATGAAATGGGCGAGAATAGATGAAAAAGAGTTGTTTAGAAGGCCTAGACGCCGATCATGGGGGCGAGGTAGTAGATGAGGCGTCCCTGGGGGAGCTCGAAGTCCATCTTGATGGGCATGTCGGTTGATAGCTCCAGGGTGGCGACCTCGCTGGATGCCTGGACGGCGTTGACTATGTCGTTGAGGTAGCTGAGGGTGAAGTTGGCGTTGGAGTCCTCCTCGGCCTTCAGCTCCAGGAGCTCGTCGGAGGCCTTCTCCCACTCGCTGAGGGCGCTCCCCATGTCCCCGGTGGCGCTGATCTTGAACGTCTCTCCCCCGACCTCAAGCTTGACGTGCTCGCTGACCAGGCTGGCGTCCCTCATGGCCCTGCGGAGGCTCCCTGTGAGTATCCTGGCGGAGGCCTTGAAGAATATCTTGGGCTGGGGGACCTCCTCGTCCAGGGGCTCCAGGATGGGCATCATGAACCTGCGGCTATGGCCACCCCTCTTGCAGAGGATGACCAGGCGGGCCTGCTCCTCGTCGAGCTTAATGGTGACGTGCTCGTCCCTGTCGACCCTGTCCAGGAACTTGAGGAACTCGCCGATGTTCACCGTCAGCCGGGGCTCCCCCTCGCAGCTGTACTTGTCGAAGAACTCCCGGGGGAGCTCGAAGTCGACCATGGCGACGTGGCTGGGGTCCATGGCGAGGAGCTTGATCTGGGCCTCGTTCATGTTGAATGTCCCCTCCTCGACGATGACTGAGAGCGCCTTCACCAGGTTGCGGAAGGGCTCGATCTTTGATATCTCCACTTCAAACAAATATAATCCACCAGTTGATTGTGATGATGCTGGTACCCTATTGATATGAGTGCTAATAAAATTAATCGCTTGATTGTGGCTATCCGTAGTCGCGCCAGGTGTGTCCGCACTTGGTGCACCGGAAGAACTGGGTGGCGCTCTCGTCGATGCTCCGGGTCTGGACCATCCACCACTCGGCCATCAGGTTATCGCACTTGGGGCACTTAACCTTGGTCTGGGGGAGGGTCCTCAGCTCCCTCTCCTTCTTCCCGATGACGACGACCTTGTCCTTCTCCTCGGTGTTCCTGACCATGACTATGGGTGCCTCAGAGGGCTCCTCGTGGCCGCATTTGGGGCAGACCAGGAGCTTCTTCTTGGCATCTAGCTTCAGGACCGTGCTACACTCTGAGCAGAACTTCATGGAGAACTACGCCGCCGTTCGATGATAGGCTGATCAAGTCCTTTTAAATATTATGTTGTGTTTTTTGTCTAAAACTGCTGAAACAATGATTTCGGCGACCCTGAGGGCCTCTGGGGACCCTCCGGCGGGGGATGAGGTCTTCAGTACACGAGCTGCCGTCTGCCTCCCGAGCCCCACGGAGAGGACCTGCGTCTCCGTGTCCCCCTGTTTGTAAGTGAGATGCTGGATGTGCTCGTCGTCTGGAGCTTTGGGCTCTTCCATGTTCAGAGCTACGACTGGCTTCGACAGGCTGTCGGAGAGTCTGATGGGGTCTATCTTCACTCCGTCATGCAGTAGGGCTGTGTCGAGGAGTATCACCCGTATCTGGGGTCTGTGGGGGGACTCGTCTATCATAGCGGCCACCTCCTCTGTGATGTCCGGTCCCTTGCCGGAGGTCCTCATGACGCCGTCAAGGTACAACCGCCCCCTGTAGACCACGCCTACGGCGTGGATCGCGGAGTCTGGTCTGCTCCCTGCTGCGATTCCTAGAACCCGGATCTCCTTCTTGACCTCCCGCAGGCTGTACATCTCTCCACCCCTGGGGCGGGATGCGGTCGCTTAGTCTCTCTTCTTCGCGACCTCGTCGTTGAACTTCTTGAGGAAGTCCGCTATCTTGGCCTTCGCGTCCTCTGTGGACTCTATGAGGGTCTTCTTGGGGTCCTTGCCCTTCTTCACGATTATGAACAGGGAGGACCTGTCCATGAGGGGGTGGGGCTTGGTGTAGCCGGCCATCGTTACGTCCTTGTGGGCGTGCATCGAGTCCTGGAGGAGGTTGAGGAGGATGTGGCCCTCTCCGCCGACCTCCATCTCGAGCTTGTCGCTCTCATCGGTTACGATGTTGAGCTTCACTCTATCTCCTCCGTGCCGTAGGTCTTGGCGAACTTTCTCCGCTCCGACCTGTCGCAGGTCGTGCAGTGGAGGCGTCCCTGGCGCATCTCCAGGATGCTCCCGCACCTGGAGCAGTAGGCGTAGACGACGCCGTACTCGGGGCCCCTTATGCTGAGCTGGTTGAGCCAGTTCTTGACGTTGATGAGCTTCGCCTTGATGATGTCACCGTTCCTGACGGCGCTCGCCATGTCCCTCTGGAACTCCCTGTCCACGTCGTAGTAGTGGATGACGCCAGTGTAGGCTTTGGTGGTCTTCCTACCATCGATCATGTTGATGTCGACCCTTGCGTCCCGCCTCATGACGGAGCCTACCTCGGCGATGACGTCGAGGCCGTCCTCGGGGAGGACGAGGTCCCGGGTCTTCTTCTCGACGTTGACCTTCCTCTTGTCGAGGTCGTATCTGGCTGTGCCCAGCTCCTCGGCCCTGACCTGACCCTTTTCCTGGTAAGTCCCGTCGCCGTCCTGGAGGACCTCGATGACAGCGAGCTCGTCTCCGGGGAGAACGTCCCTGTCCTTGTATCCTTTCTTTGACATGTTTTCTTTCAGCTCTTTGATCGGATTGAGAGTGATGGATGCGCTTCTGGGGTCCTTGAGACCGCGAAAGCAGTGCTCCTATCACATCTCTTCATTATAAACAATGTGATCGTGGCTGACGCTAAAATAGTTGCGTCCCCAGAGCTCCTCCCACCGCATCTCGCCGAGGGCAACTAGGGCTTCAGTGGGTGTGAGAATGGGTTTATGGATGTCTGCGATACCGTCGAGGGCGATCCTTGGGCAGGCGGTCTCCACGAAGGCCTCGGCCTCGGTGAAGTTTCCGAGCTGGATGGGGCCAACCTCGTCGAGGACGATCACCGTGGCCTCCTTACCCGCCTTCTCCAACCTCCTCTGTATCGCGAGGGCTGCCTCCAGCTGGAGCTGGCCGGGTTTCAGGCTCACTATGACGGCGAATCTGGTGGCCCCCTTGGCGGCCTCGATGGCGGCCATCCGCTTCATGGCAGTGCGGGTCACCTCGCGGTCGTCGAGGGGCTCGGCGGTCATGGTATAGGGGTTGGCTTTGACGACTGGTCTCCCCGTGGCGATGGAGAGGCCGATGGGGTGGAATACCCCTGCTCCGATGTAGAGGTATCCATCCACGCTGTCCTTTATGTTCTGGGCGGATGTGTAGTCGCATCCCAGGACCTGGCCGTCGTGGACGACTCGTCCTCCTGCCGTCCCGATGATGGCGTCGTGTCCTGCTTTTCTCAGGGACTCCGCTACCTCCTCCAGCTTGTGGATGTGCTGCACGGTGGCCGTGAGGCCGATGGTGGCCCAGTCCTTGACGTGGGGCTGTGCCTGTGCGATGAGGGCTTCGGCGTCGAAGTCGACCCTGGCCTCGATGTATAGGACGGTAGTTCCGGGGGTCTGGAGCATGGGGCTGTGGCCGTAGTGGATTATGAGGTCAGCGCCCACGGCGTCGGCCTGGGTGAGGGCGAGGTCGCATGCGCCGTAGCACGAGTCGCCGCTGAGGATGACCTCGGATCCGGTGAGCTCCCGGAGCTCCCTTGCGAGGGTGAGGCCTCCGGGTCGTAGGCCGTCGGGGAGCTGGACGAGGACCCTTCCGGCGTCGAGTCTCCGGATCTCGCCGGCGGCTCTCTCTGTCTCCAGGTCGTACATCCTGACCCTCATGCTGGCTGGGTTGTGGTTGCTTTTATCCTTTGTACCCGTGGCCGGTTACCTGTGGTTTGAGAATGTGGGGTTCGGGTTGGTCAGTTGTTCTTCTTGACTATGACCCTGCAAGGTATGGGGAACTTGTCCGAGGCCCGCTTGAGGGCTACCATGGCGGCCTCCAGGTTCTCCTCGTCTACCTTGGCGATGAGTATGGTCTTCCCCCTCCTTAGGGAGGCAGCTGTGCCCACCGGCTTCCCGTAGGCCTTCTTCATGCCCTCCTGGAATCGGTCCGCCTGGGCGACGTTGATGCGCTTGTGCTCCCTTAGGACCATGTGGGGGTAGGGTACTATCTTGAGGAAGAAGTTCTCCCTTCCCAGGGGTTCGAGGGTCCTGTTGGCGGCGATGCGGCCTGATTCGAGGGCGTTGTGGCGGATCTGGCCTTCCTTGAGGTTGACGAGCTCGACTGTGTGGCTGAACTCCCCGGTGGGGTTGCCCATTGTGAACTTGACTATCTTGGAGCCCGGGATGCCCCTCATGTACTTGCGTCGGGTGTAGGCCATCCCCTTGATATCTCTGAAGTTGCGGGCCTTCATGGTTTTCCATCTTGGTGAAGGGGTTGGGTCTTTTAAATATTGCTGGGCCTATGCGGCTGGCATAGGATAAGCGTCTGGCGGCTGTGAGCGGTAGCATATGATAAGCGATTTTTTTCGCGTCTGTAGCTGTTCATAGTGATCTAGCGTTGGGTTTTTCGTGTGAAGCCGGTTGGGGTGGCCGTGTTGGTTTCACTGTTTTCAGCGTGCTTGGATCTGTGGTTTAGGAGCGCGTTTTTAGGCTGAATATGATCGGAGAGGAGCGCCCTTCAGGTTGCTTCCGGTAAATGGCGTTTGCTTCCCGCTTGGACGCTTGCCCCCCCTCTCCTGGCACTGAGGCTCGGATCCTCCCTGTAAACCGTTAAATCAGACTAATGAACCCTGTTTTCACTTGGGTTTGAGTCATGGGAGTGGGTTTCATCACGTATGCCGCGATGACGCCGGAGTTCCAGGTGATGTCGAGGCCGGAGAGGGCGGCGGCTATGGAAAGGCTGAAGGGGCAGGCGGCGGAGCACGATGTCCACATGCTGATGTGGGGGCATCCCTACGGCGTCAACGAGAACCTGATCATCGTATACGAGTCCGGGAAGGGGGTCGAGAACTACAACAACATGGTCCTCGACGACCAGAACGTCTACGTTGACTCGCGTATTACGGTCGCTGTACTGGAGTATTGAGGGCACGCGACATCCTTCTCTAAACCGTTAAATCGTCCTCAGCCTACCCCGGTACCGTGTCCCTCGATAACCATTAGAAAGGGAAGGAGAAGCACTACGTACAATCAATAACATTTATTTTAGGATAAATGAATACTAAACACGAAGGACGGGTTAGCCATACTAAAGGGGCTCTACAGAAGGATTATCCAGAAGATCCGGAAGTACGACGACGAGGGAGGCAGGAAGGCCCCACCTCTGGTACCTGGGGGGCAGAGCCCCCGAGACGGAGTGGATTGACAACGCGCTCGACGCGGACTACCGTAGGAACCCAAAATGGCAGGACCCGAGCATCGTTTCGCACTACACAGGCAAGGACCTACTGGAGGAGCCCGATTGGGAGCCCGGGAAGAGGGGCTTCATGGAGCAGATCTGGTGGCCAGCAGTGGTATCCCTCATCCTGATAATCTCCGTCGGCATAATCTGGGGCCTCATGAACAGAGCCGGGGCTTAGAACCAAGCAGTAACAACAGAAACGGGAAATTATGCCTCTCTAGGATTCGCCATGTAAGGATTGAGGCTTCTGCATTTCTCACCATGAACCTTCTCAACAGAAACGGCCTCATCCACGCCGTAAAAGCGTAATACCGCCGCACCCACCTCTACCCACAGGAGGCTCCATATGGCAGAGGACACGCTGACCATCGACTTCGAGACACTGGAATGCTTCATGGTGGACGTCTTTAGGGGCGTCGGGGTCCCCGAGGAGGACGCGAGGACCTGCGCCGACGTCCTGATCGCAGCAGACAGGATGGGCATCGACAGCCACGGCGTCAACAGGCTGAAGTCCACGTACTACGACAGGATAACTGCCGGCGTCCAGTCACCCGTCACCCGCCTCGAGGTCCTGCGTGAGACCCCCACCACCGCCGTCATCGACGGCCACCACGGTATGGGCCACGTCATCGCCAGGAGGGCCATGGAGACCTGCATCACCAAGGCCCGGGAGCACAGCATGGCCATGGTCGCCGTCCGCAACTCCACCCACTACGGAATCGCAGGCTACTACGCCCTCATGGCCGCCGAGGAGGACATGATCGGCGTCACCGGCACCAACGCCAGACCCTCCGTCGCCCCCACCCACGGCGTCGAGAACATGCTGGGCACCAACCCCCTCACATTCGCGTTCCCCACCGACGAGGATATCCCTTTCCTCTTGGACGCCGCCACCTCCATAACCCAGAGGGGCAAGATCGAGGCCAAGGCCCGGAGGGGGGAGCCCGTCCCCGAGGGGCTCGTCATCGACCGCGACGGAGCGCCCATGACCGACCCCGACGAGATACTGGAGGCCCTGATCCGAGGCGAGGCGTCGCTCCTCCCCCTGGGCGGATCCGACGAGGAGACCGGGGGCCACAAGGGCTATGGCTACTCCACCGTCGTCGAGGTCCTCTCATCGGCGCTCCAGGGCGGGGCCTTCCTCAGGGCGGTCACCGGGGTCAACGTTGGCCACTTCTTCATGGCAGTCGACATCTCCGCGTTCACCGAGCCCGAGGAGTTCAAGAGGACGGCGGGTGACATCATGCGATCCCTCCGCTCATCCAGGAGGATGATCGGCAGGGAGCGGATCTACACCCCCGGCGAGAAGGAGCACCTTACCAGACTGGAGAGGAAGGGTGCCCCGATAAACGAGAGCCTCAGGGCCGAGCTAGCTCAGATGCGGGACGAGCTCGGGCTGGAAGGCTACGACTTCCTCTGACCACCCTTTTAATCGAGAATGTTATTGTCATCTCATGGTCGTCAAGGTGGGCCACCGGGGAGCAGCCGGCCACGAGCCCGAGAACACCCTCAGGTCCTTCAGGAGGGCGATGGAACTCAGCGCCGACATGGTGGAGCTCGACGTCCACATCTGCGGTTCAGGGGAGCTGGTGGTCATCCACGACGAGACCGTGGACAGGACCACCGACGGCACCGGCGAGGTCTCGAAGATGACCCTCGACGAGCTGAGGGCGCTGGACGCCGGCAGGGGGGAGAGGATACCCACCCTCCAGGAGGTCATCGACCTCGCCACCGACAGGATGGGCATAAACATCGAGCTGAAGGGGCTGGGGACCTCCGGGCCCGCCCTGGAGCACATCGAGGGCGCCGTCGATGAGGGATGGGAAATCTCCGGATTCCAAGTCTCATCCTTCCACCTGGAGGAGCTCTCGGCCATCAGGGAGCTCTCCGAGGACGTTAGGACCGGGGTCCTGTTCGCCCTCGACGACGGTGGCATCATGGATTTCGCTGAGCGGAACGGCGCCTACTCTCTCAACCCGAATCACAGGACGGTCACTGCCGACCTCGTGGCCAGAGCCCACGAACGGGGACTCAAGATCTTCGCCTGGACCGTGAACGAGCCCGAGGACATAGCCAGGATGACGGAGCTCGGGGTCGACGGCATCATCTCGGACTACCCTGATCGAATAGATGGTACGCATGAGCATAGCCAGTGAAGCCCCGGGATCTGACAGACGTTATATATTCGAATATCCTGTTCTGAGCATGGTCCTCGACTCCGTTGACTGGGGCGAACCCGTCCTATCCCTGCTCTCACGATTCGAAGAGTTGGATGAGGAAAAACCCGCCATTCTGATCATCCGCCACTCCGAGGTGAACTATCGCACGGTTGAGGACCTGATCCCAGCCAGGTTGACGGAGCGAGGCGAGGAAGCAGTCCACGAGTTCGGATCAAGGCTTCCCAGGGACCGCACCTACAGGATGTATCACACCCGCTTCCCCCGGACGAAGCAGACCGCAGAGGGGATAGCGGGGGGCCTAAAGTCCATAGGGGCGAGGATTAGCTTCGAGGGGGAGCTCCCCGACATGAACATCCCCCTGGACGAGAAGTTGTGCGAGGCAATATGGGACCACCCGGAGGGGAGCTGGTTCATATCGGACTGGTTGAGCCACCGCCTCCCGAACCCACTCTTCCCAGACCCCTTCGACCTGGCAAAGAGGGCAGCCAAGGAGGTAATGCTCCAGCTCAAAGATGCGGGACCGGGCAACGTCGACGTCTACGCCTCCCACGGCGAGATGGTGGCCCTCTACAAGTTCTACTGGCTGGGCATCCCCCCAATGAGAGGAAAATACGGCTACCTGAACGGGTTCATCCTCCAGCTCGATGAGGAAGCCATCACGGCCTACACCCATGAAGGGAACAGCCTGGTCCCCTACCCGTGCTGGTGGGAGTCCGCCTAGATCAGCACGCTGAGCTCGTCGAAGAGCAGTATCCCCAGGGTGTGGATGAGGAGGATGGAGAACCCCTCGTCCAGGGTCAGCCTATTGTCGTCTATAATCGACTTCTTCACGATCCAGAGGGTGGCGGCGATGGCCAAGAACTGGTAGATGACGTATCCGTCCAGGTGGACCGGGACCATGAGGGCCAGCAGCGGGAAGATGAGCATTATGCTCTGTGTTATCCCCGAGAGCAGATTCGAGACCCCCATCTCCACGTGCCCCTTACGTGCCCCGATCAGAGCGATTCCGTGTTCCGGGACGCTCCCAGCGAAGCCTATGACCGTCGCGGCGATCACCACGTGGAGGTCAAGCATGTGAACCAGGTACTCCGAGGAACCCGCGATGAGCTCGGCGGCGATTACGATGCCCACGAGCCCAAGGAGGACGGGGGCCAGCCAGCTGCGACTTTGGGGCTCATGCTCCTGGGGGTACCCGTCCTCGGCCCCCTTATACTCGGTGACGGCGGGACTACGGGAGATGAAGTAGAGGTAGCTCACGTAGGCGAGGAGGAGGAAGACGGGGACCTCGATGGGCAGGAACGCCCTCTGATTGGCGTTGAAGAGGTTCAGTATCACTCCCGTGCCGAAGACGATGCCACAGAGGGCGATGGCGATCCTCATTATCTCGATGTCGTGCTCCATAGACTTCTTGGACAGCTCGATGGCCCCACCCTTGTATGTGAGCATGATGACCAGTAGACCCAGAAGGAGCCCGTTGAAGGCCGACGCGAGCATCACGGTGAGGATGGCCACCTCCCTGAGCTCGGGTGAGAACAACATGAACCCCGTCATCACACCCTCGGGGAGGTTCGACGCCAAACTGGAGATGATCCCCGTCACGTGGGGGGAGAATCCCATCTGGAGGCCGAAGTCCCGGAGCCCCTCAACCATCGGCTCGCTCGTCATGACGACGATGGCCAACCCCAGGATGAGGGCGACAGCACTTTAGGCGATCCCCTCAGGGCTGAGCACTACCATGATCAGGCCCACGGCTAGGACCGCTCCCACCAGATACTTGTTAATCTTCATACCAGACGCCTCCACTATGCCCCCAGGGTCAGAGGATGCTCACTCTCTAGGATACCACCGTACTGGATAATGGCCACTCCAGGCAGCATCTCCCTGAGCCTCCTGACGTTGCGGGGCTCGTCCTCGAAGTAGACGTCGATCCCCAGCTCCAAGATCTTGTCCCTCTTCCCTTTCAGTGAGAACTCGGGGTCCAGACCCGTGAGCTCCTCCTCGGTGAACTCGTACCTCGGGGTCCCCCCCACAACCTGGACGCTCGCGGCTCTGGGGAGATGCCTTGCGCACCACCTGAGGGTCAGCTCCCTCAGCCCCTGGTTCCTGCCCGTGATGACGTGGTACTCGTCCCCCTCGTGGAGGAGGAGCTCCGGGTTCAGCAGGGGCTTCCTCGTGGAGAAG
>Ga0114919_10004406_pt1 | contig 11295 bp, 9 predicted proteins | sample BlataG_FD_88682 | JGI IMG/M metagenome (GOLD analysis project Ga0114919, IMG submission 88682) | Deep subsurface microbial communities from Black Sea to uncover new lineages of life (NeLLi) - Black_00105 metaG | ecosystem: Environmental > Aquatic > Marine > Oceanic > Sediment | place: Atlantic...
CTCAAATTGTGAATCGAGCATTAAATCTTTTAAATTGGTGAAGCTTGAGTTTAAATGTTTTAAGATTACTATATCCTTTTGAGTTAGATGAATTAGAAATTTATAGTCCCAATCTACAATATTTTTTTGGAGCAGAAAAATTTCCTCTTGATCATTTTTAAGGGCTTTTTTTATCATTATTTTATTGTTTAACCGTTGTTCTTCTATTACTTCCTTTTGTAAAACTAAAATAATATTAGATACAACGGGATCCCTAAAACCCGAACCTACTACGCATATTTCTTTAATTTTTGTATGATTATAGATATATATTCTTAATAATTTCCTATTGGATAAAGCTAAAAGAGAATCAGGAATGATATATCCCATTTTTCCACCTCTTTTTAGGATTTTTATTCCTAATTCAATGAAGATCTGATAATAATCGTATTGCCCCTTGTTTGTCTCTAAGGGGAGTTTTTCGATAAAATTTCTATAATCTTGTGGAATGGCTCGAATGAATAGATAAGGAGGATTTCCTACCACAAAGTCATATTTGCTCCTAAAGGTAAATTGAAGAGTATCCTTACTGAAAATATTGAATATGGGAATTTTGTAATCGTTCTTTTTTTCTAATATATTGTTAAAAAGGTCAAAAAGTGTGAAATAAATGTTGATTTGGCATAAAACACAAGCGATTGGATTGATATCAATTCCAATAATATTATTCTTAATTCTATCGATAATATCTATAGCTTGTTTAATAATTAATTCTGAAGAATCCCTCACTTTTACTTGTTTTCTTAATTTTTCAGCAAGAATTTTCACTGCTCTAACTAAAAAACTCCCAGAACCAGAGCTCAGGTCAATTAATTTCTTATTTTCAATATCTTGTTGGACCGTATAGCCAATGTTCTTTAATATATAATCAACTATTTGAATTGGGGTGAAAAATTCGCCCATTGTTTTTCTTTGGGTATGGGGAACAATTTTTTCGTAAGATTTTGCTATAGTATCCAAATCAAAATTTTGTCTACCACTATGTAACCCCTGATTATTTTCATTAGATTCAGGTAAAGACAAATTCCCGACCAAACTATGGATGAAATTGTGGACTTCATTATCTTTTAAACTGATTCTATAATGTTTCATTAAATTTGGTACAATTCTTCTTTCATTTAGGAAATCTTCAAAGTCGTTCATAAAGTATGGCCAAGTACATTATTAGATAGATTAAATTTTATCGTATTATATTTCTATCTAACCAGAATAAAGTTTTATATTTAATTAAGAGTTCTTGAAGATTATGGAAATCAGTAAAAGAGAGCTAATTAGCTTCGAAGATAGAAAGTTTCCAGAAGATATTTGTTTTCGCCCAATTGGCATGATCCACTCTCCGTTTAAAGAATTATCAGGAATCCCTATTCAACCGAGTATGTCAAATGCGAAAGGAAAGATTGAGATATTTAAACAATATCAAAGTGCCTTAAAAGACCTAGACGGGTTTTCACACATATTTTGTTTATATTTTTTTGACATGGTAAAGTTACCCGTCCCACTTCAGTCGAAACCATTTTTGAAAGATGAGGTTATGGGGGTGTTTGCAATTCGAACGCCCTTTAGACCAAATCCTATTGGACTATCTATATTAGAACTTAGTGAGATTAAGGATTGTATTATATATGTCAATAATTTAGATATATTGGATGAAACACCAATAATAGATATCAAACCTTATATTCCTCAATTTGATAATCGAGAAACACAGAAAATCGGATGGTTAGAAGGCAATATACGGAGAAAAGTTAGTTAGGAGATCAATTTTATTTACTGAATATCATGTAAAACTTCTTATAAGGTGCTAGACCAATATATATTTATATACTACTTTAGTCAATCTATGTTGACAAAAAAGTAACGAAATTCATAACATCACCGAGTAATTCCAATAAAATAGATGATTGCAAGTATATTTATCAGTATTTTAGCTGTAAATTATATAATTGGTATTATTTATTTAATACTAAACAGAGAAAAATTTGAAGCTGAAATAGGGATGATTATATTTCTTGTTGTATATTTCGTATTCGAAATCATTTATTTCATTTCATTTCAATTATCAACAGAAATTTTTTTCGATATCCCCATTTCATTGATATTTTGGTATGTTTCAATTATTACAAGAAATTTTTCAATAGGGATGTTTGCATCAATGCATAATCTTGAGTTAAATAAAAAAAGTAAAGTAAGGTTTTTACCGGCGTTGATTTATATTTTTATTGGAGGAATTATTTTTAGTATACTGTTTGTACCTAATTCTTTTACGGTAATCATTATAGGGATTGATTATTATTACATATTTAATAATACTGGATTGCTCTTGTCAATTAACTTATTCAGTTTTTGTATCGTGTTTATTTCTTGGATAATTCAAATAAAAGGATACCATAATTTTGCTGACAAGAAATTGGGTAATTTTTATAATATTTTTTACCTTCTCTTTAGTTCACACATTTTATTCTACAATCTATTCATAATTTTTCCAAATATTTATCTTAAAATAGTATATTCGGTTTTGTATCTAATTAGTATAGGATATTTTGTTAATATAGTCATTCAAAAACCCGATCTTTTAGCCGTTTTTACAAATAAGATATACGATTTTATTGTTTTCCATAAGTCAGGAATCTTACTATACTCCTATAATTTTGAAACAAGAGAAGAAGTTGATGAGAGTCTCTTAAAAGGAAGCATTCTTATTGGAATAAGTCACATTTTAGCAAACTTATCTAATGTTGAATCTCAAGTAACGCATATAAAAATGAAAGAGCGCGCCGTTGTTTTTAATTTCAACACTGAATTGGGATACGCAACGTTGTTAATAGCAAAGCATCGTAATAAAATTCTTGAAAAATGCATTGATAATTTTATGGATGAATTTTCCTCATTAAATAAGGATGCTTTACAAAACTTAACTGGTTTAGTAGATGTTTCTATGTTCATAAATGCAAAAAGTTTAATTAAGCAGTATTTTCGTCACTTTCTAACTGAGAAATAATTAAAAACTAATGTATCTTCTATTAAAAGAAGTAAATATTTTTTGACTTCCAAGAAATAGGATAATTGTAGTAGTTTAGTATAAATATGAACTATATAACTCCCTTATCATTAATTATTGGTTATATTTTCATACTCTCCTTAAGTTTAATGGTAACAATTTACATTATTAGAAATCGAAAGAATTATGGAACATCATTCATGGGTTTATTAATTGCTGCTACTGCTTTTGTTATAGGAGTCATACATGCTACCTTATACATTCTTTCAGTAGTTTTTTTTATCTCAGTACAGGTCAATATTTTATTCTGGAAATTCTCAATATTAGCTTGGTTTGTTTCACTAATAATAAGTTCGCTTCTCTTCTCGTCTTTTAGAGAGTATAAAAAAATCAAATCATTTCCTTATCTATTCTACACTCTCCTCCTTGGTTTGTTAATTGGAGCTATTTTAATTCCTGATTCTATAATGTTAAATCTTAGCATATCTCTTCCCTCATCAATTATTTTCATTGATCCTTCTCTAATTAATTATTTTTTTAGTTTCAACCTTGGAGCAATAATGATCTTCTTCCAAGTTCTAGTTATTTATCATTATCTTTATATAGCAATAATAATAAGTATGCGTTCAAAAAAAAAAGACGAAACATTACCAGTATTTCTAAATGCTATTATTCTTTCAATACCGATTATACTGAATATTCTTTACATCTTATTCCATCAAACTCTCTTTAAAGATTTTTTTATAAGAGAATTATTCATAATTGTTCTCTGGATCGCAGACTTCGGTCTCAGTATAATGATCATTAAAAAGCCTGAATTATTTTTCGTTTTACCGAATAGAATATATTCCATTAATATTTATCACAAATCTGGTATACTGATTTACTCTTATAATTTTGAAAACCAAACCGATTCTAAAACCGAGTCCACGATCTGGGGTAATATCCTTTTAGGGTTAAATCACATCCTTAGCGAGTTTTTAGATAAAAAAGATAAAATTGATGTAATTCAGACAAAAGAAGCTGATGTAGTTGTTAAATACGAAGAGGATAACGGATACGCTGTAATCGTTATTACTAACAGAAAAAATAGCATAGTAGAAGATCTCATGAAAAATTTCTCAAACGAGTTTAAAGTAAAGTATAAAGATGAATTAAATGAGATTCTCGACATTAACAAGATTATCAATGTCTCAGAATTCAGCGACTTGAAAGACTTAATCGAAAAAAATTTTCAATTGTATCTTTAATAATTCATCTTGCTCAAAATTACTAAACCTTAGATATCTAAACATTTTTTAATGAATGTTTCCATAAAACTTCATAAGATGGAACAAATTGAAATTCATGATAAGGAATGGGAAGAAGACTGGAAGAATATTGTAGAAATCTTCAACACTATCGATCATCTCGAACAACTATTTAATAATTTGGATGTCCCATATCTAAGAGAAATTCAGCAAAAAGTTTTGCTTTTGAATCTTGAGAAATATGCTTGGTCACTCCAAAATTACATCGTAGAGAAATATTCCAGAGCGTAATATATAGTCAAAAATTATTATTACGATCAATTTTCAACTTTTGATAGTGGGGATTATAATCAATTTAAAATAGTACTGAAAATTAAATTCTCTATTAATTTCAATTTTAGATTAGGTTATTTCAAATGAGTACACGATTTAGTAAAGGTCAAAAATTGAGTTTTTCGTTAGGAAACGGCGTAGAATGGTTTATAAATGCAGCTTTTAACCTGTGGGTATTTACCTTTTATTTCGCTGCTGTTGGTTTAGATGTTGGCATAATCAGAACAGCATTTATTATCTGGACAATTTGGAACGCGTTTAACGATCCATTAATTGGGTACATTTCGGATAGAACAAATAGCAGATGGGGCAGAAGACGAATTTATATAATGGCAGGGATAATACCGGTATTAGCATTGGAGATTTTAATTTGGTTACCACCTTTTAGTGGAGAAATGGCACAATTCTTTTATCTTTTGATAATGTTATTATTATACGATACTGCTTATACTCTAATAGCTCTTCCTACAGACTCCTTATTTCCAGAATTATATACAACTGTAGAAGAAAGAACTCAAGTTAATACAATACGACAAATTTTTGCAGCAATTGGCTTGATTTTAGCAGCACTTATCCCAGGAATTTTCATCGGAGACCAAAACACAAGAGATGGGTATTTGATGAACGGTATTGTAACTGCTATAATTGTTGGAGTAGCAATGATTATTTTCATTAAATGGGGAGCGGTTGAAAGAGAAGAGTTTAAACTAGACTATAAGCATGGATTCAGCTACTTCAAGGCTCTAAAAATATCATTTAAAAATAAAGGTTTTGTGCTTTACATCATAATGTTCTTCTTTTATGAGTACGTCCTCCTATTGCTTGCAACAATAGTTCCTATCTTTTCTGAAATAATTCTTGGAACTACTTCAGCATTTGAGGTATCAATCCTAATGGGCTTATTGTATATAATTGGAATAGTCTCTATGTTCTTATGGAAGAAACTTGATGTTAAATTGGGTGGAAGACTTGGTTACGGAATTTCAATGATCTCATATGTGTTAGCAACCATACCAATGTTATTTATTTCTTCATATATGATAGCAATAGTCGTAGTGATATTAATGGGTATTGGTTTTGGAGGAATGCTTTATTTCATTTGGTATATTGTTGCGGATGTTATTGACGATGACGAATTAAAAACGGGAGTTAGAAGAGAAGGGATGTTTTTTGGTATTGCTAATTTCTTTATGCGACTTTCAATGATTCTTTCAATTACAACAATAAGTCTCGTCTTCACTGAAGTGGAATGGGAAAAATATACTCCCAATCCAGGCATAGACGTAATGACTGCCCTCCGCTTCTTATTTGTAATAGTTCCAGCAATTGCCTTTGGAATTTCTTTAATTTCGCTTTATTTCTATCCATTTACAAAGCAAAAAGTATTAGAAATGAAGGAAAAACTCGCTGTATTACACGAAAATAAAATGAGTAAAGTAAAATCTTCTTAAAAAATTTCTCTTTTTTTTTATATTTGTTGAAGAGCTTGTTCCAAATCTTTTATTATGTCATCTGGGTGTTCTAAACCAATTGAAAATCTAAAATGAGTCTCTGATATGTTCATTCTACGTTTTTCCCAAGAAGCGAGATCAATACCTGTCATTACTGATGTGTATTCGATTAATGAGGTCGTATCTCCTAAAGAGACTCCGACCTTTATTAGTTTTAGCAAATCTATGAATTTGTAACATTCCTCGACCGTTTCGAGTTCAAAACCTATCATGCCTCCGAACGCTTTCATCTGCTTCTTTGCTACTTCATGGTTTGGATGAGACTTTAACCCTGGATATATCACTCTTGCTACTTTTGGATGAGAATCTAAGTAATTAACTATTTTCAATGCATTTGAACAGTGACGATCCATCCTCAAACTAAGAGTTCTGCAACCCCTCAAAATGAGCCAAGCGCTAAACGGATGCATAACGGCTCCTTGCGTTTCTAACCAGAAATATCTGATGTTTTGCATTTCTATTTTTGGACCAATAATCACACCACCTAAAGTATCCCCATGTCCATTGACATATTTCGTTAAACTTTCTACTACTAAATCTGCACCGAGATTTAATGGCTTCTGTAAAGCTGGGGACGCAAATGTATTATCAACGATACATTTTCCATTTACTTCGTGAATTAGATCAGTGCATCCTTTAATATCTAACACGTCTAAATTTGGATTCGAAGGAGTTTCTACAAAAACTAATTTTGTGTTTTCGTCAATAGCGTTTTTTAGCTCTGTTAGATTTGTTAAATCAACGATTTTTGTCATTACTCCGGTTTGAGAATAAATTTTGGTCAACAATCTATACACTCCCGTATATTGATTGTTGTGAATAATGACATTTGGAATATGATCAGGGCTGCTTTGAGGTAATAATTCTCTTAATTTTTTCGGTTTTACTCTCTCTACACGTTGTTGCAATACACTTGATAATGCAAGATGTACTGAAGCCATACCAGAAGCTACAGAGACTGCTGACTCACCGCCGTGAAGAGTGGCAAGCTTCTGATCTAAAGCATATAATGTCGGATTTTCGGTTCTCGAGTAATTGTAATGGTTTTTTAGTAATTCTGTTAATGAAGAATATGCAAATGATTTTGTTGCGTATAGCGGGGTTCTTAAACTTCCAGATGCTGTAGGATACGGGTCTTCACCAGCTCTTCCTTGTTGTGAATCAAAGTGCAAATTATCCCATTTTTCTCTTATTTTTTTATCCTTTTCATCAATTGGTTCCTTTCCTTCTTTGTCAAGCATTATTCATTCCTCCAAACCGTTTACAATTTTTGGTACCGCAGCCTTATCCATATCTTCAGCTTTGCGAAAATCATCGTAACTACGAGATGATATGATTTTGAAATATTTCTCCAATTTCTCTTCAACATCTTTAGAAATTCCGGGTCCTTTTTGAGTATCAAGAATAGTATCAACCTTCTCTTTTGCTCTGAGTATGATATCTTTCGCCCCATTTCTTTGCCATGTGCCTCTACGGTCTCTATCAGCTAATTTTGGAACATATAACTCCTTTCGGATGTTTTTGGATGTGTGTTTTAACATCAAATAATTCTTACCTTCAGATGCAACTTTTGTAATTTCATCAATGGCAATGCTTTCATCATCAACTCTAATACCATTAAATCCTCGTTTTACGATATCTATCAATTCGTCGTCTATAACCAGTAATTCTAACGCTTCTGCTAAAGAAGACTCGTAAGTTCCAGCACAAGTAATGTAATTTATTCCTGCGTTAGCAGCACAAAACAACGTCATGAACCTTTCATATCCATTTTGAATATCAAAACATTTAGATTCAGTTACTAAACCCGGACCCCTTGAAGGGATGTTGTAATAGCGCGCTAATTGTGCCACTCCAATCGTAATTAATCCCGTCTCAATCGATCCCCATGCAACATTACCTGTTGGTGGATCCATCGGTGCGTTCATCGTTGAATAAAAGACTGGACAACCTGGGTTGATAAGTTGGGTAAGCGTTATTGAAGATAAGGTTTCCATATTTGACTGAATAAGTAATCCTGCTAATGTTACTGGAGCCGTTGCCCCAGCAATCGTAGCTGGAGCAATAATCGTTGGTTGATTGTGTTTTGCAAACACAAATAAACCATTTAACTGTAATTTGTTTAAAATTAGTGGACTAACTGGATTAAAAAAACCAACCAAACGTGGCTTTTTTATAAGTTCTTCTTTTCCTTCAACTATGATTGAAACAAGATTCATCATATCTTGGGAGGCTACACGACCCAAACACCCTAAACCATATGGTTTGCTACTGTGTGTTGCCCACGCTTTTATAACGTGATAATGCAACTCTAAATATGGAACATCGTTCGGCCACACATCAGTATGCGAACACATTATGTTTTTCAAGGTATCTACAATGCGAATTTGTTTAATATTATCTTCCAAAATTGTTTTCCGAACTCCTTTTTTATTGGAAGAATCGTATATTTTAACGGGGGTCCCCACGGTTGCGAAGTTTACGCTTTTAGTATTTACTTCAAAGTTAAAAGATCCATCAGAACCCCATAAAGTAAATTTATTTGGCACATGTTTAAGTTGTTCAGTGATTAATTCTTCAGGAAATTTCACATTATAAGTAGAATTATCTACAATTGCCCCATTTTCCTTTAAGAGATCACGAGCTTCTTCAGACTCGACTTTAACTCCTATTTTTTCTAGAAGTTTTAACGATTCTCCATGTATAAGTGCAATTTCATCTTTTTCTAATACTTCAAGTTTATTCAGTTTCATTTTTCTTCAACTTCGAAATTCAACAAGATGAGTAATTCTAAGCTATTATAACCAATGGTTTATGATAAACTTTTTTTTCAAGTGATTATATCATATTACAGAAAAAACATATTAAGTGAGCTGGGAATTAAGTGTCTATTAAAGAGAAAATTAAAGAACTGGTTGTTGAATGGGATTCTGAAGGATTGAAGAATTATTGCCAATCTATACTACAAAGTAATGAAGCTACGGCTTCAAATTTATTAGAAATCATCGGGGATGTTATGAAGTTTGTAGGAGATCAGTTTGAAGAGGAAGAAATCTTTCTTCCTGAGCTAATTGGTTCTGCTGAGACTGTGAAAGTCACTATTGACGAAGTGTTAGATCCTGCAATTAGAGCTGCTGGAGAGGAAAAAAAAACGATGGGAAAAGTGGTGATAGGGACTGTCGAAAGTGATGTTCATAGTATTGGTAAAGATCTTGTTGGCTCCTTTCTATTTTCTAATGGATTTGAGGTTTACAATTTAGGCGTAGAAGTTACCGCAGATCAATTTATTACTAAAGCCGAAGAAGTAGGTGCTGATGTCATAGGCTTATCATCTCTGTTAACAATGTCAATGGATTTTCAGAAGCAAGTAATTGAAGAACTTAATAATAGAGGTTTGAGAGATAAATATAAGGTTATTGTAGGGGGGTCTCCTACTTCAGAAGATTGGGCAGAACAAATAGGTGCTGACGGATGGGCTGATGACGCGATTGAAGCCGTAGAATTAATAAAGCATATAATGAAAAAAAGGTGAATTAAGTATGAAATTAAAAAAAATTGAAGTTTTTACAAAGGATGAACTCGAAGCAATTCATTCTGCGTCGATGACATTATTATCTGAAGTCGGAATAAAAGTTGATGCAAAAAATGCTAGAGATCTTTTAAAAGAAGGAGGTGCTGAATCAGACGAGAAAACCAACTTTGTAAAATTCCCGGAATCTCTTGTAAAAGAGAAATTAAAAACGGTTCCAAATTCATTTATACTATACGGTCCTGATGGCTCATTCAATTTTGAAGTTAATACAACTACAACTCAATTTGCAACAATCGGAACACCGGTAAAAATATACGATCCTTCCAATAAAAAAGGAGTTCGGAAATCAGTTTTAGCAGACACTATTGAGCAAATTAAAATTATAGATAGTTTAGAAAATATCATGTGTTCGCACATCGATGTGTGGCCAAATGATGTATCCTATATAACGATTCATTCTGAATGTATTTATCAATGGGTAAAAAACACAAAAAAGCCATACGGACTTGGATGCTTGGGAAGTTTAGCTTCCCAAGATATGATGAACATGGCGTCAATTATTGTAGGTGGAGATGAAGAATTAATTGCAAATCCTCGGTTTGTTGGTTTTATGAACCCAACAAGTCCTTTGCATTTACCTAAAATAATGACAAATGGTTTTCAGGTATTCACTAAGTATAAACAGCCGACTATTATAGCACCTGAAGCTTTAGCTGGCGCTTCTGCTCCCGTTACATTAGCGGGTTTAGTAACTCAAACCAACGCTGAGATCGTGGGAAGTGCTGTTGTATCACAAATCTTCAATCCTGGAGCACCAGTGTTTTTTGGCACGGTATCTCATATAACTGACATGCGTTCAGGGAATTCGGCAATGGGTTCTGTAGAGATGGGATTAATAACTGCTGGAATTGCACAACTAGCTCGGTTTTACAAGATTCCTTCTCGTGGACCTGGAGCTGGCACGGATTCTAAGTTGCTAGATTTACAAAACGGATACGAGCGTTTACAAACATTAATGCTTGCGGCTCAAGCTGGGGTGAATTATATCACATGTGCGGGTACCTATGAAGCTACTCTGGTTGAAGCCTTAGAGCTTCTGGTCATTGACGATGATTTAGTTGGTATGGTAAAAAGAGCGCTTGAAGGAATTACGGTTAACGAAGATACCATTGCTTTAGAAGTAATAAAGAAAGTGGCTACGAGTGAAAAAAAAGGAGTAAATTTTCTTGCAGAATCGCATACGAGAAAACATATGAGATCAGAATTGTATATGCCCCGATTAGCTGACAGGTCCAGACGTTCAACTTGGTTGAAGAAAGGCGCGAAAGATATAATTGAGAGAGCAAGAGAAAAAGTAGATAACATTCTTGAGGACCATCAACCAAATATATTAGAGAAAAATATCGAGGATGACTTGTTGAAGTATATGAAAAAAGTAGAAGCGAGAACATTCGACGATTATAGGAAAGCAGAAGGGTTGATGGTGGACAGTATCACATTACCGGATGGTATCGAAATAAAAGAAAAGGAGTATTTATAACCCTTATTTTATTCACTAATATTTTTCAACTTTCTTTCTAATCGATGTTTTTTTTATCAACGAAATTCTTAAAAAGGGCTAGTAAATCTATA
>Ga0114919_10004407_pt1 | contig 11295 bp, 10 predicted proteins | sample BlataG_FD_88682 | JGI IMG/M metagenome (GOLD analysis project Ga0114919, IMG submission 88682) | Deep subsurface microbial communities from Black Sea to uncover new lineages of life (NeLLi) - Black_00105 metaG | ecosystem: Environmental > Aquatic > Marine > Oceanic > Sediment | place: Atlantic...
ATCTGCCACATAGGCATAATCTCTGCTCACGTAAACGTTCCTTGCAGATCCTGTCGTATTTTCGTAGACCGGCGTTCCTGGGTTCGTTGGGTTGGAAATATCGATGACCGCCAAACCCGAGTTGCCATCAGCCACGTAAGCGTAATCTCCACTCACGTAAACGCCATGTGCTTTTCCCACCGTAGATTCGTAGGAGGGCATTCCCGGATTTGTCGGGTCGGAAATATCAATGACCGCTAAACCCGAACTAAAATCTGCCACGTAGGCGTAATCTCCGCTCACATAAACGCCACGTGCAATTCCTATGGTATTTCTGTAAATGGGCGTTCCGGGGTCTGTAGGGTCGGAAATATTGATAACTGCTAAGCCAGAGTCAAAATCCGCCAAGTAGGCGTAATCTCCACTCACATAAACGCCCCATGCATATCCTGTTGTGTTTTCGTAGACCGGTGTTCCGGGGTTTGTCGGGTTAGAAATATTAATGACCGCTAAACCTTTACTATAATCCGCCATATAAGCGTAATCTCCGCTCACGTAAATGCCAACTGCAGACCCAGCTGTGCTTACATAGATGGGTGTTTTCGGATCTATAGGTATAGAAATATGGATGACCGCTAAGCCCTGACTGCCATCAGCCACGTAAGCATAATCTCCGCTCACGTAAACGCCATATGCATATCCATCCGAGTTTTTGTTGACCAGCGTTGCTGGGTTTGTCGGATCGGAAATATCGATGACCGCCAAGCCCGAAAAACCATCTCCTACATAGGCATAATCTCCGCTCAAATAAACGTCATGTGCATCATCGGCCGTATCTTCGTAGATGGGCGTTCCCGGGTTTGTCGGATTGGAAATATCTATGACCGCTAGGCCAGAAATTTCATCTGCTATGTAAGCGTAATCTCCATCAATGTAAATGTTCCATGCATATCCTGTTGTGTTTACGTAGACCGGCGTTCCTGGGTTTGTCGGGTCGGAAATATCGATGACCGCCAAACCGGAATTACCATCAGCTAAATAAGCGTAATCTCCACTCACATAAACGCCCCATGCATATCCTGTTGTGTTTTCGTAGACCGGTGTTCCGGGGTTTGTCGGATCGGAAATGTCGATGACCGCCAAGCCAGAACTGCCATCAGCCACATAGGCGTAATCTCCACTCACCCAAACGCCAACTGCATATTCTGATGTGTCTTCGTAAACTGGCGTCCCCGGGTTTGTCGGGTCAGAAATATCGATGACCGCCAAGCCAGAACTCCAATCTGCAACATAGGCAAAATCTCCGCTCACATAAACGTTACGTGCAGATCCAGTCGTGTCTTCGTAGACCGGCGTTCCGGGGTTTGTCGGATCAGAAATATTGATGACCGCCAAGCCAGAACTGCCATCAGCCACATAGGCGTAATCTCCACTCACGTAAACGCCATATGCATCTCCCGTCGTGTTTTCATAGTAAATAGAAGATTTTTGTGGTAGTCGTGTATTATTAATCTCATTAGGATTCTTCTCTTCAATGGAAATTACGATAAACAATGAAATAAGTAGTATAACCAGCAATATATTTATTTTTGTTGAAATCTTTTTTGATTTTTGCATTGATTCCCACCGCTCTCTTTAATATTCTTATATATTTTTTTTGAAAATTAAGATATATTATTATACACTATCGAACATGCTGAATATAATTTAAAATTTAGTATAGAAAAGTTTGGCAAATCGAACATATTAGCCATTGAGTAAAAGAAAAGTGTTTTAAAAGTGCTAAAAGAAAATGAAGGAATTTAGGAATAAAAGTAATTTCTTATTTAATTAGTCAATTACTGATAAATAACTAAAAGATTAATATTTTTTATCTCTAACTGATAACTATTAATCTTATCTGAAATTAAATAATACGATAATTAGATATATTTCATATTCATTGAATGGTTGATAGAGATTATTTCTGGTCTAAAATCAGAAAAAACACAGGATATACAAGATATAATAGAAAAAACTTTAGATGTAATTATAGATCAGTTAGTTTTAAATTGGCAATATAAGGAAGTTAAGAAAAAATTAACCTACGACATCAAAAAATGTATCGGTTGCAGTTTATGCAAACTTGTCTGCCCAGTTGACGCCATAGAACTTGGACCAATCCCAGAAATTGCCCAAAATATATTGGACGATTCAAATCCAAAGCTCTTTATAGATCACGATAAATGCTGTTATTGCATGTTATGTGTCGTGGTATGCCCGACCAACGCGTTCCACGAAAATATTGAGCCGGAAGGACAAATTGACATGGACGAGTTTCCTACGATCGAGAAATTCTATGAAATTGATTTCGATAAGTGTACTGAAGATACAGAAAATAAAATTTGTCAATTATGCTTGTCGGTACGAGATAGCAATTATATCCAAGATTACTTTAAAATTTCAAAAGAATGTCCAGCTGATTGTTTTTCAATCAGTACTCCTATAGAAGGAGAAGTAATTATTAAGAAAAATATGTTACACAAGTGTGACCCGCAAGGTTGCAAAGCTTGCGTTAATATTTGCCCCGTAGATTCATTTTACATCCCTGAAAGCGCAGAAGACGTCGTAAAATATGGAAAAATTGCCTGTAACGAGGACGAATGTTTTTATTGTGGAGCCTGTGAAAATTCTTGCCCAGATGATCTCATTGTTGTTAAGAGGAAAGATGTTCAAATTATTGATCCGAAAAAAACAGGATCCTATCCTTGGATAGAAGGTTGGGTTAAAAACATAAAAGAAGTGTTAAGAAAGGCTCTTATTGAAGGAAAAGAGCAAGTAGAGATTCCCACTGTTGAGGAACATATTAAAAAAATAAGTAAGTCGAAAGTTGTTGATGTTCCTCAACTCTCAGATGAAGATAAACAAAAATTAGGAGAACTTAATGCTAAAATTCAATCTATATTAAAATCTTCCAAAATTAGATATTGGATTAAAGATAAAAAAGTAGATAGCATTCTGAAAGAATTAAAAAAAGAAATGCAAAAATAATTAATGTGTTTAATCATGAGCGAAAACGAGAGAAAAACATATAAAATAATTGGCACCATAAAAGATGTTAAAGGTCGGTGTAACGCAAAACACAAAAAAGGAGATGTGATCGAATTGAGTGGTCACGATTCTGGAGGATTGTGTGGCTTCTTTTATCATGATATTTTTCCTTCAGTTCTAACTTTAGAATTTGGTGGTACTTTTCCTTGGTCGCAAGATCCTGATGTAGTTGAGCTAGAATGTCCAGATCGTTATAATATTGTTAAAATCGAATTAAAAAGGATTCGATAAAGGATTAGAAATCTAGAGTTAAGAGAAAGTTTTAATTATTACTGAGTGACTATAGATTGGAAAATATCGATACTAACGAAAAAGAAATAATTCAAATCCTGGAGGCAGTTAAAAAGTTAATTTTAGAAACCAGATCTAACCTTTCTTGGTCAACATTTGATCGTAAAGATGAATTGGTTTTTGAAATAGATGCTCATATCCATAAATTAAGAGGTAAAGATTATTCAAACGTTAAAACTCTTATTCTTCTTTTTGCTCCAACATCAGATTTTCAAGAAATTTCACTTTCAAGCGGATGGGGTAATGAATACCTAAACCTTTCTGAGAGGTTTGATACTGCTATCAAAATTTTGTGCAAGAACATCAGTTAAAACCTTTTTTCGACAATTTATTTCAGTTCTTTTTTACCTTTCTTGCTAAAATTGAAAGAACACCTATTGATTTTAAAAATCTCCTTGTTTTTATAATTAAATTTAGATGATTAGTTAATTATTCAAAAAAGAAAAATTGAATATAAATCACAAATCGATTACTATGATATTAAGATTAAAGATAAAATCAAATATTAAAAGTAAAACAAAACAAATTTACATCTGGATTGAAAAAAATAAAGAGTTTAAAGAAGATGTCCAACAATTAATCGAATTTTTTAAAGACCAAATTCAAGTAAAAACCAGAATAGGGTTCCATATATACCATAAAATTACTTCAGATAATCCCGCAATAATGTTATCACTTCTGACGACAGTTCAAGAATTAATTCCTGATATTTATTTCAATACAAACGATTCAATTAATATGGAAGAATCTCTTGAAATCTAATCCTTTTTCATTTAAAAACGTTTAATAATTCTTATTCATATTCTATGCGTTAAAATTACAAAAGAGAGAAAAGTAGAAAAATGGGAGAGGGGGGATTCGAACCCCCGGCCACCTGGTCCCAAACCAGGAATCATACCAAGCTAGACCACCCTCCCATTAAATTCGGGAAGTAAATTGATAATTTGTGCCTTAGTAATGAAAAATAAGATCATAAAATATCAATAATAATGATTCAAATCTTTTTTCGATTTTTAATTTTGTTATTTCGATGTTACATCAATTATTTTTGTTAAATCTAATAAATTAGGTTATATTTAATTTTTTTAGGAATAATCTTTCAGTTAGCTCTAAAATGACGAAAACAATATATTTGCAGAAAATTGGAGATATCGAACCTAGAATATTGATAATTCTTAAAAAGAATTTGAAGTGGTTCTTTAAAAAATATCACCTCAAAGTTGTTATTCTTCCTGACTTGTTTACGCTTTTGGATTCCGAGTTTGTATCCGAAAAGAAAAAATACAACGCGAGAAAGATTAGAAAAAGATTAATCACTCATGGTAAGAATAAAAATTATTATCGCATTCTGGGTGTTATGAATTGTGATATTTTCACCAAACCTTCGAAATTTTTACATGGTGTTGCTGATCCTCCTAAAAATAAGTCTTTTGGCGGAGCATTAATTTCAGTTATTCGCTTAAGAGAAGAATTTTATAGAAGAATTGAAAATATAGCTCAATTTGAGCAAAGAGTTCTTAAAGTAGCAATTCACGAGCTTGGCCACACTTTTGGTTTAGAACATTGCGAGAATCTATGTGTGATGCGCTCTTCAAACTCTTTGGTAGATACAGATATAAAACCTCGTGATTTCTGCGAAATATGTTTACAAAAACTGAATAATTATTTAAGTGATTCTGCTTAGCCTAATTTGTATTTTTCTCTAAATTTTAAATGTAATTGCTCGCTAATTTTTAAGATATGTTTATGCTGTTTTACAATATTTTTCAAATAATCGGGAATATTTCCTAAACCGAAGTAGGCTCCAGCTAAACTCCCCCCTATAGCGCCTACAGTATCGCTATCGCCACCTGCAGTCGCTAATTGAATAATACAATTTTCAAACGAGTTTAGATTTTTTAAAAAGACGAATATAGCGCAAGCAACGGTGCTTAAAGTATAAGGATGAACAAAAGCTTTACCTAAATAATCTTCGATAAAGAAAGGAGATTTTACTCCCACTTGGGAGAATTTTATTAGCCCGGTCTCAACTGAAATGTTGAGATTATCTTTAACTCTATTTAAAATCTCTATAAAATCTTCCCATATTTTTTCTTGCGAGTTTGAAATTGAGGATATGATAGTTTCAAAAAACTCCTCAATAGAAAAACTAGTTTCTATTGATTTATCAATTAGAAAAGCTATGGCTCTTGCTATAACGATTGCACCTGCCGCAGCCGCGGGGTGAGAATGAGTAATCACGCTTGATTTTAACGCGGAATTTTTTAAACTCTTTATGTCTTTACTGTAAAATAGTCCAATAGGAGAGACTCGCATTGCAGTGCCATTTCCTCCGGATTTTGAGGCTGCTTTTTTCCATGGAATTCCATATTTTAACTTTTGAATGGCAGATATGCACCCAAATCCAGGACCTATAGGAGGATCTTCAAGCCAGCTAACATATTCCCTAACAAAATTATTTTCATTAAATCCAGATCCTTGGATAAGTGCTTCTGCCGTGTGTAGAGTTAATTGAGTGTCATCTGTGTAAGTTTTGAATAAATTTTTGTTTTCTTTCATATATTCTTTGAAGTCCTCAAAATATGAATATATTCTATCCCTAAGCATTCCTTCAAACGGATGACCTAAGGTATCTCCAATGCTTACTCCTAATAAGGTTCCGGAAAATTTATCTAAATAATCAACTTTCATGTTTTTATAGCTTTTTATACCAAAATCATAATTAGCTTCCTATTTATTTTTTGTCTATAACAAAGATCATTAATCCTCAAAAACAACGGAAGGTCAAACCGACTCAAATTGTATAGCGTTTTATTTATGATGTGCTTAGCAATAATGCTTATAAGTGTCTTTTAACAATTTATACTTTAATTAGAATTTTTTATTTAAATAGTTAAGTCAATATATACTTACAGAATAATGAATACTAAGTTGAGAGTTTATGAATAAACTAGAAAAGCTAAATAACGTTATTACTGCCATGATTACACCTTTCACAGAGGACTTTATAATTGACGAGGAAGAATATAGAAAGTTTATTAGATTTCAGATTGATAACGGGTGTCAACCCCTAACTATGGGCACTACGGGTGAATCCGCGACCCTTTCTCATGAAGAACACCATGTTGCAATGGATATTGCGATTGATGAGGGGAAGAAGAGTGGAAAAGATCCCTTTATACTAGCGGGTTGTGGGAGTAATTCAACTAAAGAAGCAATTTCACTATGCCAATACGCTGAAAACGCAGGCGCGGACGGGTGCTTAGTAGTTGTACCGTATTATAATAAACCAGTTCAACATTCCCTGATCGATCATTTCTCCACAGTAGCAGATTCAATTTCTTTGCCAATAATTCTTTACAATGTTCCCAGCAGGACAGGAAGGAATCTAGAACCTGAAACTATATCAAAACTAGCATATAAAAAAGATAATATTGTTGGAATTAAATGTGCGAGCGGAAATATAGATCAAATTACGAAGATTATAAAAACAACACCAGATGATTTCATAGTACTTAGTGGTGATGATGGAATGACATATCATATTATGGCACTCGGTGGGAAAGGCGTAGTAAGTGTAGCCTCGAATATCATACCCACTAAGCTAGTGGAATTCACAAGTACCATACTTAAAGGAAATTGGGATAGGGCAAGAGAAATGCAATTAGACCTTTTTGATCTTTTCAAAATCTTATTTGTGGAAACCAATCCCGGTCCCGTAAAGTTTTCCGCTGAAATAATGGGCATCATGAATAAGAGGATGAGATTACCTTTAACGCCACCTTTGGAAGAAAATCAAGAAAAAATAAAGGCAGTTTTGAGAAATTTAAATTTAATCTAGAACAGTTGAATTTGAGGGATTAAAATGATAAGGTTATTAATATTAGGTCCTACCGGATCAATGGGAAAATTAATTTCGTCACTCGCAATCGCAGATGATGAAATAGACGTCGTAGCTGCGTGCGATCTAACCCAAATTGATAAAGAATTAGGACCTCTGGCGGGGATCGACGATCCTAATAGGATTACAATCGCAGATGTGAATAAACTACAAGAAGTTATTAATAGAACCAAGCCAGATGTAGTTGTCGATTTCACAATTGCAAAAGCTACGGAGAAAAATTGCTTAATCTGTGTTAAAAACGGAATAAGGTGCGTAATTGGGACAACCGCTTTGTCAAAAGATTTTTTAGATAAATTTGAAGAACTTGTAGGAAAGAATAAAGCTCCCGCGGTTTTATCACCAAATATGGCTACCGGAGTAAATCTTCTATTTAAAATCTCCGGGATAATAGCAAGCTACTTGAAAGAGTGGGATATTGAAATAATAGAAAGTCACCACAATACAAAGCAAGATAACTATAGTGGTACATCTCTTAAAATACTTGACACCATTTGTGAAGCGTTAGAAGTAAAAAATGAGGATATAACTAAATATGGGCGAACCAGAGGTAAAGGATTAAGAGAAAAAGGCGCTAAAAATGAAATAGGGATTCATTGTATTCGTGCTGGTGATATAGTCGGAGAACATAAAATAATATATGCTGGTTCTGGCGAATATATCGAATTAAAGCATACCGCAATAAATAGAAATTGTTTTGCTACAGGAGCAATACGAGCAATAAAATTTATAGTAAAAGCAGAAGATAATAGAATCTACTTCACAAGTGAAGTCCTAGGTTTATAGAATGAGCCTTTTTTGATAATAAATCTTTTGGAATCAGTGTAGATAAGTATTAAATATTTATATATCATAATTTAAATTATCCATATATTTATGGATGGTGAAAAAATCAAGTTAGAAAGAAGAACTAAGACGGTGATTTATATTGATGGAAAAAATGGTTGAAAAATTTTGGTATAAAGTAGCAAGGACATTCGCAAAAGCTGGTGGATTCCCTTTTCCTATAACTGACGCATATATTGAATTGATGCAGGCATTATTGACTGAAGAACAGGCTAAATTCATTTTAATTTTTAAAAAACCCAAACTAAACATTGATCAACTTAAAGCCAAAACAGACTTAGACGAAAAATCATTACTTACCATGCTACATGATTTGATACATATAGGAATTATAACCGGAATTCCCAGCAGAAGGACGGGAATAATGGTATATACTTTGATAGGACTTGTTCCTGGAATCCTTGAATCCACCTTTATGAAAGGGACTACAGGGGAAAGAGAAATAAATCTAGCTCATAAATTTGAAAACTTGTTTTCTAAAACTACTAAGATTACACAAAACAATTATGATAACATCATAGATCAATACAGAAAATTCCCTCCCTTCGATAGAATTATTCCTGTTGAAAAAATGATTGACATTCAGCAAGAAAATATACTGCCATATGAGGATGTGAAAAAACTTATAGAAACATTTGATTTGATTAGTATCGGCACATGCTATTGCAGACATCAAAAAGAACTTCTAAATGATCAATGTAAGAGAAATGCTCCTAAGCTAACTTGCTTTTTCTTAGGTAGGAATGCTCAATTTGCAATTGAACATGGTGCTAAGCAAATTTCTAAGAAAGATGCATTGTTTATCTTAAAGGAGGCCGAAAACCAGGGGCTTGTCCATAAAGCAATTCATGCAAATCTTAATCCTGAAAATGTTGAAGCTACTATCTGTAACTGTTGTAAATGTTGTTGTATAACTTTCCAATCCTATTATCGCGGAATGGCTCCAATATCTTCTCTAACATCATACATTGCGAATGTGGATAAAGACATTTGTATTGGCTGTAGCACATGTGTTAATATATGCCCTACAGAAGCAGCGGAATTGCTAGAGATGATATCGGTTATAAATCAGAATAAGTGTATTGGATGTGGCTTATGTGCTTATCATTGTCCTGAAAAAGCAATTAAACTCGAAAGAACAGGACCTAGAAATGTTTTTATTTCCCCTCCAAAAATAGAACCAATTAAAAACGTTAATGTATAGGGTTTACAGTTTCATAAATGGTATTTTTTTATATACAAAATTCTATTTGCAAAATTTATGGTGGAATTCTCGCTTCGTTTAACATTTTTTTATAATTTTCTAAATCTGGAAATTCTCGATTCTGTGCCACTGTTAGAGTTTTACTTATAGGATATATTACTCTTCGGATTGAACATTTAGGGGTCTGTTTTTTAATTTTTATTATACCATAAGATGCTCTATTATCACCGTCTAGTGGCATTCCAATACTTCCAACGTTAAAAATAACTTTATTCACAACCTTTCTTATAAAAGGAACATGTGAATGTCCAGATACTATGACGGATTCTTCTATATTAGAGAAAATTGCTATGAGTTCATCATGTCTATTATTTTTTCCTATTCCTTCTGAAATAGATCTTGGCGATCCATGTACCGCTAAAATAGTAACTCCAGCGGCTTCAAAAGAACAATTCTCAGGAAGTTTTAACAAAAAATCTATCGATTCTCTGTCTAAATGGTTTCGTGCAAAAATATAATTTTTATAAATTTTTTCTTCTTGTTTCGTAGTTGGAGACCATTCATCAGTGATTTCAGCAAACCAATCGTCAGTATTTCCTTTTACCCAGCATCTTGGATTTAAGCTTCGCAATTCTTGAAATACTTCCCAAGGTGAAGGGCCACTTATAACCAAATCCCCCAAAAATACAATATCTGAGATATTGAGAGATTTTATATCAGATAATACGGCGTTTAATGCGCAAATATTTCCATGAATATCAGATAAAACAGCAACACTCATAGACAAAACATTCCCATTAGTTAAGATAAAATTATAAAAATTTATCAGAGCAGATCAGTATTATCATCAACCTGAATTCACAGATTTCATATTGCCAACTCTTCATCTAGAAGGTCTAAAGGGTATCCAGTCCTTAAAGCTTCCTTTTTTATAATTCTATCTCTTGATAATTAACGTTATAAAGGATTTAATTCTTTTTTCTTATTTTAAATGTTCTGGAATATTTTGAGCGTTTAAAAGATCATCGAAAGTTTCGGCCCTTCGAATCTCAAAAACTGAATTATTATTAATTAATATTTCAGCGGGTCTGGGTCTTGAATTGTAAGAACTGCTCATAACAAAACCGTATGCTCCAGCGTCAAGAATAGCCAGATAATCTCCCTCTTTTAATCCTTTTATATTCCTTGCTTTTCCAACAACATCTCCTGACGCACAAATAGGTCCGACAATATCATATTCAGATTCCTGCTCTTTTCCTTTTTTATCACAAGGAATTATATGATGATAGCTATTGTATAATGTTGGGCGAATTAGAGTATTAAAGCCCGCGTTAACTCCCGCAAAAAGCTTAAAACCATTGTTTTTTATTGTATTTATCTGTGTTAATAAAATAGTAGACTCTGCGCTTAAATAACGTCCCGGTTCGATTTTAAAAATGGGTTCGCCTAAACCTTTTGACTTCACTAAATGTATAAATGGTTTTATTACTAGATTTATATAACTCTCTAAATCTAATGGTTCTTCTTCTGGGCGATAAGGAATTCCCAAACCTCCACCAAAATCGATAAATTCAAACTTAATGTCGAGTTTTTCTATTATTTTCTTGACAATACTAATAAATTTTTCTACTGGTTTCCCAAAATCGAGAGCGTTTAATACTCCTGATCCAATATGCTGATGAATGCCAAATTTTTCAAAACCAGCCTCTTTAGCTATTCTATACGCTTCTATTGCTTGATCTTCTAGTATACCAAATTTAATGTCTTTTCCTGCTGTAATTGTGTGTTTATGGTGTCCTGCTCCAAATTCTGGATTTATTCTAAAAGAAATCGCATCTTTTTCCTTTCCAAGGATCTCATGAATTCGCACTAAACGGCTCAATTGGCTTAAGCTGTCTAAATTGACGAATATATCATTTTTTACTGCGAATTCAAAGTCTGCATCGGTAAACATATTTCCCGTATATATCATCTTATCCGAAGA
>Ga0114919_10004408_pt1 | contig 11294 bp, 9 predicted proteins | sample BlataG_FD_88682 | JGI IMG/M metagenome (GOLD analysis project Ga0114919, IMG submission 88682) | Deep subsurface microbial communities from Black Sea to uncover new lineages of life (NeLLi) - Black_00105 metaG | ecosystem: Environmental > Aquatic > Marine > Oceanic > Sediment | place: Atlantic...
GATTATCTTGATAAAATTAAGGATTACGAAGAAATGGAAGTAACATACATATTTAATGATGAGAATGAAATCGCGATAAAGAAAGAAATAGATAAATGGCTTGAATTACAAAGTCTCACCTTAGATAAGCAAGATGTTTTAAAGGACCTATTAAGAGAAGAATTTAATGTTTTAGTTGGAAAATATAACCTTTCAGAGGATTCGGATACGTATAAGAAATTATTAAAAGAATCAGAAGAAATGTTAGCTATGCGCCTTACGGTTTTGAGTCTTATGGAATCTATTGATGAAACTTTTGAACCTGTTCCAATTTCTAAAGTCTAAAGTTATTTTTGCTGTTTATTTGAAATTATTTTCGAAAAAATACCGATAAATTTATAGAACCATAGACCTATAATTATCTTTAGAGATCAATTTATATAATTTTTAAAAGTGAAAACAATGGGAGAGAATGAAAAACCATTAAAACCAGAAGAAATAGAAAAGCAAAAGAAAATGGTTGAAGAGTTATATAAAAGAGAAAAAGAAGAGAGGAGCGAATATTTAAAAAGTACTGAAGAAAATCGGAAAAAATCATTTGAAGAAAGTAAAACTCAAATAAATAAATCAATTTCTGAGAAAGCCTTTATTATTGATAAGAAAAGAGAGAAAGATGCAGAAATGAAAGCATTAAAACCTGATATGGGAAAAACTGCTGAAGCTATAGAACCTACAATATCACAAAAGGCGTTTATGATTGATAAAAAAAAGGAGAAAGATGCGGAATTAAAAGCATTGAAACCAAGAATAGGAAGTACAGCAGAGTCTATTAGTAAATCGGTTTCTGAAAAGGCATTTTTAATTGAAAAACAAAAAAATAAGAGTGCTGACTTGAAAGCATTAAAACCTGATATAGCAAAATCTGCCGAAGCAATTGAATCAACAATTTCTGAGAAAGCCTTTATTATTGATAAGAAAAGAGAGAAAGATGCAGAAATGAAAGCATTAAAACCTGATATGGGAAAAACTGCTAAAGCTATAGAACCTACAATATCACAAAAGGCGTTCATGATTGAGAAAAAAAAGGAGAAAGATGCGGAATTAAAAGCATTGAAACCAAAAATAGGAAGTACAGCAGAGTCTATTAGTAAATCGGTTTCTGAAAAGGCATTTATGATTGAAAAACAGAAAGAAAAAGATGTTCTTCGTCAAGAAATAAGACCAGATTTAAAGAGCATAAGGGAGAAAATCGAACCCGAAATAGAGCAAAAGAAAAGAATAAGTGATGCCGTTGAAAAAAGTGAAGAACCTAAAACTGATATAGAAAAATAGCTCGAACAACAAAAAAAGTTTAAAAAAACGAATTAACAATATTTTTAAGCGCTTTTCAATAATTTTATCTCAAAAATCTCTTTTAAATGAGACAAAAGAGTTGAGATTTAAATTTCTTAGACGATTTTTATAATCCAATATTTTAGGATCAATATAGCCTTGAAAATGATTAATCTCATGTTCAAATTTATAATAAAAATCTTTTAAAATCTCATTAAGTATGTTTCTTTCAATTAAGAGATCCGTTTTTTTTGAAATACCTATAATCACTAAACGCCCCTTTTTCTCATAAAGAATCCGAGTGTCTTTAAAGTTTATTTCTTGAATCTCCTCTTCTTTATTGATTTTAATTTCTTTAATAAATAAATTTAATGCAGTTAAAAAGCTACTAATTAAATCTTCTCGATTTTTAGACATCCCATGATTATTCCCTGAATATCTATTACTTAGGAGTAAAGAACCTGTAACACTATCAACAAAATAAATAGCATGAAATCTATTATCATTAAATTCTATTTGTTTTAGATTAAATCCAAAATTTTTATCTATTGATTTTTTATTCCAATTTAATACCATTTCATATCAATTTTATGATGATTTTATTATCAAACATCTGTATATACTTTCTTTAAAGAAAAAAAACCATTTTTTTTAAAAAATATGTACAATATCGTAGTGATATTATAATAATATTTGGATGTTCTTTTTGTTCCTAAAAAAAAAATACATTTATAGTAATGAAAATTTATATATTTGATTTGTAAATTATCTAGTAAGCATTTAAGTGATTTGATTCTTATGAATACAGAAAGTGAAAAAAGTGAAGAGAAAAATAAAATTTCGTTAGGTTTAATCATAACAAAAGAGGAAATAACAAATTCCATTTTTCCATTAGAAATTATCGAAGAAATTTTAGATACAGCATATTATTTATTAATTTTTATTTCTCGGGAAGATGTCGTAAAACTAAGCTGTTTCCCTACAAAAACTAATAAAATTAAGAAAGTTTTGATCAAACTGACTGAATTTTCGCCTGACCTTGTAAAGGGAATCTCTAATGTCTTAAGAGAACTTGATTTAAGTAAATATATTTTACATACTACTGGGCTTTGCTATGAAATGGAAAGATGTTTCTACGAAACTTATATTATTGGTGAAAATATAGGAGATAAAATAGAATTGATCAAAGAAAGATTTGAGGCTATAACAAAAGTAGTCGATGTGAGAATTGAAGATATCCCTTTATATCAAAAGTAAAATTTATTGCATCTAAATATTGAAGATTATGAGTGATAAAAAAATACCCCCTCCTCCTGCACTTCCCCCCACCTCCGCAAAAATTGGAGATGATTATTGTCTTTTTCATAAAGGAAAAATTATGGGAAATATATATCAATGCGTTACTTGTAAAGCCAAATATTGTGTGGAATGCGCTAAAAAGGCAAAAGAAGAAGGGAGAAAATGTATTAAATGTAAACAGTTAATCTTTTTAAAATGAACAATATTTTACTATTCAAGCTCTCTCTTAATTGATGACAACGAGCGCCATATTTTCCAAAATATTAACCACATGATAGTTAATATACAAAATGCTACAAAGAAAACATATAATCCTATAAAAAGATCATAAAAAAGGGCAAAAGGAATGCCTGTGAAAGAATATCCTAGCATAAATCCATAGCCCCAATATCTATTTTTACACGCAACAATAACTCCAGGTATACTAGCAATAAATATTATAGATAAAAATGCCCATACTTCCATAGTATTAAGAATTAATAACATATTCAACCATGATATTACTCCTCCAATAAAAACAAAAATAACAGTACCAATATCAAATTTAAACTCAGGTTCTACTCTTCCTAAAGGGCTTACAACTTCTTCTTCTTTTTTGTTTCTCATACAATTATCATTATTTAATTATACTCTAATTCTAAATTAATTAATAATTGAATTAATATGTTAAAGTAATTTCAATCTCAAAAAGTCTGATTTTTGAAGAGCATTTTTTGTTACAGATTTGTAAATAAACTTACTTAATATTAATTCTCATCAAGATCCCTCATTTAAAGTATACTTTTTTGTTATAGTTTTGAAAATAGTTTATATAACTGAAAGAATATATATATTTTAAGATAAAAATTTCAATTTTCATTGAAGCATATATTTAAATTGAAAATAATAAAATCATATAATAAAATGACTCCTGCCACACCCTGGATTTTTGTCTTTTGGTTAGTGTATTTCGATACACTCTGATTTTGCCCTCCTCCCCCTATATAATTTTTGACCTTGTATTGAGGTCTTGTTGGCAGGAGTCTCCCTTTCCCTTTCTTATAGTTTTCTTTTAAAAATTTAGAAATGATAATTAAAACTAGTTAAAAGCGAGAATCAAATAGATTTGAGTAAATTTATTTCAAAATAAAAAAACATTATTGGAAGATCAAAATTTAAGAGATTTTTTCATTCGCTATAAGTTTTTAGTTGATAATTCCCTTTAACATTTTTTACAAGTCTATTCCATTTGAGAAAAATAAATTTACACTTTTAATACTTTTTAAACTATTAACGTTGTTAAAAGTTTTATAAACAATTGTCTGTTTAAATAAATAACTTTTTAATTAAAAAAAATAGTTATGATTTATGACAGAAGAAGTGTTAAGGGAAACAGAAACAGATTACGAAATTTTGCGAACCACTATGTCATTGTGTCCAGAATGCTTAACTCAAATACCTTGCGAATTCTATGTTGATCCAGAAACTAACTGGGTTATGCTCAGAAAAACTTGTAAAGATCATGGTGAATTTAAGGATAAGATTTCAATTGATGCTGATGACTATAAATGGCATATGAATTTTACTGAAGAAATCGGTGCGTCAACGGGCGATTATATCTCAACGAAACCTACTGAAGTATGCTCAGGGATAAAGAAAACCGAAAAAGGATGTCCCTATGATTGTGGATTATGTGAGCAACATATAAGTGCACCTTGTATATGCTTAATCGATGTCACAAATCGTTGTAATCTCGCATGCCCTATTTGTTTTGCTAACGCGAGTGCAACAGGATATGTTGTTGAACCATCATTCGACGAGATAGTTCAAATTATGGAACATTTCAGATCAATGAAACCAACTCCTGCTGTTTTACTTCAATTTGCCGGAGGAGAGCCAACTCTTCGAGATGATCTTCCTGAAATCATTAGAGTAGGTAAAGAATTAGGATTTCTTGACACAATGGTCTCAACAAACGGAATTAGAATCGCGAAATCAATTGATTATCTTCAAGAAATGGCAGATGCAGGACTTGATACTATATATCTACAATTTGATGCGACTGACGCTCCTGAGATTTGGAAAAAAGTAAGAGGCGTCAACCTCTGGCCAATTAAACAGAAAGCTATTGAAAATATTCGTAAAGTTGGCGGAATTACTCTTATGTTAGTCCCTGTTATCGCAAAGGGTATCAATGACAGTCAAGTCGGGCCCATTATGGAATTTGCCAAGGAGAATAAAGATATTTGTGGTGGAGTAGTCTTTCAACCAGTTTCGCTATGCGGTCGTATAAGTTACGAAGAATTAATGGATTTAAGATATACAACTTCAGACTTAAAAATTGATATTAATAAAGCTACAAATAATATGATTAAAAAATTTTATCCACTTGCGACGTCTTCCAAATTCACGTCATTATTAGCATGGTTTGATGATGTGCCAAATTGGTCATCTACAAGCCACCATGACTGCGGTTTCGCTACCATAGGCATTATTAATAAGGATAATGAGTGGGAGTCTATTGAAAACTATATTGAGCCAGAGGGATTACTTAAGTGGGCAAATAAAGTTTACGATATGGTCAAAGAAAGAAAAGTACCAAAACCTACAGGCTTATTAGGAAGTATTAATTTGGCTAATTACGGACCCATTGCTGAAACGGTTGGAAACTTTATTGATAAAATGACGAGTCTCGGCTATAGACAGATGATGAAAGCTTATTTCTTTGCGGGTATAGTAAGATTTATTAAAGTTAAGAGGGTTTTAAATAGTAAATTCCTTGAATCATTAAGTAAATTAGTATTTACACCGAACATGCGAACTGCTGGTAATTTTCTGCTTACAGGCAACATGTTGATCTCAGCGATGCATTTCCAAGATGCTTACAATTTTGACCTTAATAGGATAAAATCATGTCTCGTTCATTATGGTATTATTGATCCAGATGACCCCAGCAAAGTGTTGGAGATTCCATTTTGCGCGATGAATACTATACATCGCCAGAGGTTGGAGCAAGCTCATATAAAGAAAGACATTGAAGCTGAAAAGCCAGAAGTGCTTACAGAGCGAATAAATAAATATATTGAAACGATAAAAAAATAATTTTTTATTAAATTTTTTCTTATTTACTTTTTTATTTAACTTTTTAAGATTCTACTTATATTTCTAATGTTTATCTAAGAAAATATATTTATGAGCTAGTTTTCTTTTTTCTTTTCCTGCAAGAATATGAATATGTTTTATAGTTTTGAGAGATTCTTGGCTAAAATTATGGATCATAATCTATGGTCAAAGATACTTTCAATTGTTTTTATCAAATCAGCTTCAAATTCATCAAATCCTACGCCATTTTTTGCTGAAACTTCATAGTATTTCATACCAGCGATTTCAGCATAATCAAAAGCTTCATCCATGCTTACAGAACGATTAGGAGAGTCAATTTTATTTCCTATCAGAAAAATATGTCTTTGCATTTGCTGGGGCAGAAGATCTAACCATGAAGAAATTCTTTTAAAGCTAAAATACATATCTAGGGAAAAAATTAAAATCACGATAGACGCTCCTTTGAAAAAATCGGGCTGGAAATAGCGAAATTGGTCTTGTCCTCCAAGATCCCAAAGTTGTACATTAATAAAATTATTTTTAATTTTTAAGCTGTGAAAATCTATTCCTAGAGTTATTTCAAGCATTTCATCATCCTCTAATTTTTTTGTAAGCCTTTTACATACTGTTGTTTTGCCAACAGCTCCCTCTCCACCTATAATGAGTTTAAAGTGATTTTTTTTAACATAATTTTCTAACTTCAATAAATATCCCCATAATAAAACAATTTTATAATTTTATTAAAAATTATTCTTTTCTACGAGAAGCGTAGATCTTTTATAAACCATGTGTTTGTTTCACCCAAATAAACTATTTTTATTCTAATATTTCATTTACAGTTGTTTTTATCTCGATAATCCCCTCTGAAACCATTTTCCAGACTAACTGATAAATAAACGGTCAATGCCCTTCATCTAAGGCTTTCCCAATTTTAATATATTTCTCCCACGTGTTATTTTTATATTTCTGGAATATTTGAGGACAAAACTGTTTTAATCCTTCAAGATGCTCTTTTTATTAAGTTATGAATAATTTTTTATTAAATTTTTTATTATTTACTTTTTTATTACACTTTTAAGATTCTATTTATATTTCTAATGGCGATTTAAAAAAATATAATTGTGTGCTATTTTTCTTTTTTCTTTTCCGGCAAGAATATGAATATGTTTTATAGTTTTGAGAGATTCTTGGCTAAAATTATCTAATGGGATATAAATAATTTCTCGGTTTTTTACTCCTGCAAGAGAGTAGAAATATTTCCTTGGTGGTTTATCTGCGATATATACAATATACTTCTCTTTTGAATAAATGATACCTGCTTTTAAAAGCCTCTCAGCTTTGTTAACAGTATCTCTATATTCGTGATCCATATAAGATTTAAAAACCTCTCTTATTCGGGGGGGCGGAAAAATTGATAGAAGACCTCCAATTTCAATGTGCGATATCCCTGGGCCAATCAAATAATTACCGGGGTTTGTTGCGTAGAAGGCCATATCACTCTCTTTATCATATTCTGCCCACCAGGTTAATCTGTAGGGATATTTCTCAGGCTCAATAGCATCAACATCAAAAATAACAATTAAGGCATCTATTTTTCCTTGAATTTGTTGTTCATTTCGCACATAAATTTTTTTCTTGAAAGCCCAATTTCTAATTGTTTCTTTTATAGCAATTCCATCCATAAGGCTTGATCTAAATTCCTCAATTTTGACTCTATGGCTTAGCAGATTTTTCATACCTTTTTTCCTTATATAGGCGAAATAATCTTCTTCAATAATATCCTCTGGTGGGTAAGAAACCGTATTCCATTTACCTTCTTCCCATTCATCTCTCCAATGACCCTCATATTCTTCTTCAGGTCGCTTTTTTAATGGAATTTCTCTTTCTTTTCCATAATCATAGGGATGTCGTCTTCTTAATTTGATATATCTACCCTGAGGATCGTATCCCCCTTCTATGCTAAGTTTCATTGTTTCATATTTATCGCTAGTATCATTAAAGGGGTATTTTGTAGCTTTGTTAAGAACTTTCCAAGCATAATCGTCATCTACAACATTCTTTGCAGATATTAAAAGATGAGGTAGACTGGGCAATAATCTTTGCTCAATAAGAGATAAATTACGTGAATATTGGAATAGTGTTTTTAGTCTATGCAGACCAACAAATTCTTTGAACTCTTCTTCATACTCCCTTTTCGCTGTTAGAAATATTCTTCTTATATGTTCAATCTTGTTATAAGAATCTAGAATTTTGTATAGATTATCAGGATCTTCAATATCTTCCAACACATCTTTTGAATATTTTTTTCTAAATTTTAACCATTTATAGGTGTTATATGGTAATTCTCGCAAAAGAAATCTAGCGTCTGAACTTTTAGCATTATATATTTTAACAAATTTATGCGGTAAAAGATCCAACTGTACATCCTGAATTTTTTCAGGATTATCTAAAAAATGTTTGATATTTTCCCAATGAGCCATCCCTACTATAAATAAAACTCTATGATAAAGTGGCATCATTTTTAATAGATGTGATGCCATATATCGCTCACGTAAGATGTCCTTTTCCACATAATCATATTCTTTGTTCTGATCCTCCTGATTATGCAAAAATTCTTCCAAATTTATTTTATCCCGTAATTCTATTTTTTTAATAAATTGTTTTTCAAAATAATTTGATATTTTCTCGTAAAAAACCGACAATCCAATTTTGTTAACAGCATGATCATCTGGAAGTCTAAAGCCAGGAGGCAAATAATCTGTTATTGATAAATCGATAAACTCTATTGGAACGCTATATTCTAATCCAATTCGTATGGCTTCAATAATAGAATCTCCAGGATCAATTGGAACAAAATTCATTCTTTTTGGATTCAAACTATCAGAATAAGCGATTAAGGATAAAAACGGTAATCTTTCAATTCCTTCTATTATTTCACTACGAATATTATCCGGAAGTTCAACAGCAATAACATCTGGAAACACTTTAAAATACGCAGTACGAACTAATCGTGCGAATTCAATCCTCGAATGAAATGTTGGAATAACATAAATATTTTTATATTTTATAAAAGGAGATTTATCCATAAAAAATCGTTTTCCATAAGGTTATATTTTAAGGTCTTGTTGAGACTTTCAGATCACAATATTATTTCTATAACTATAATAGAATTCCATAAATTAAAATAAAATTAAAAAAAAAAAAAAATTCAATTATTAACTAAATATCAGAACCACACTCGGCACAAAATTTAGCCCCTGCGCTTATAGAGGCTCCGCAATTTGGACAATAATTGGCTGTCGATGCAGAGGGCATTGCTGCGGGACGAGGTACAGGAGCAGCAGGCTGATAGGCTTGCTGAGCAGGAGCACCAACTAATTCTTTTAAGGGTCCTAATATGAAGTACCCTATTATCCTTATAATCTCTCCAATAAAAGAAAGAATTATTGTCATATCTAAGATAGTTGCAATTTTACACGTTTTAGCTCCAGATCTTCCATTATTGCCCAATTTTGGGGGAAATAATTGCATATTTGTTTGAAAAAAGGTCTCTAAACCACCCCATGCCATGTACCGTAAAATGGAACCAATAATTATCAAACCTATACCAATAAGTACTAAAACTAATAGTATAATCCAAGATCCAAATAAAAATCCAATGCTCATTAAAACTTGTCCAACAAATCTAATAATGGTTCCCCACAGAAATTTAGGCGAAAAATCAAGTAGATTCTGATTATTAAGTGTTTTACCTGCTCTCTTAGTATTCCCAAGGACTAACAAGAAGATAATTATAATAACTAGTTGTAATCCAAGAGAAATAAATCCTACGATTGGAACAAATGCCCCAACAATGCTTAAAATGAAACTCAAAAGTGTGAGTATTGCAATTGCGGTCATTTTACCCCCAAATTCTGAAAATTCCTTATATACTTGAGAAGTTGCCACTTTTTTATCACTGTTAAAAATTTTTTTTTGTTATATTAAAGTAATTTATCTATAATCTATTAAATTTTTTATAGACCAATAATTAGGAATTATTTCACGCCTCTCCTTTTCATCTCAATGTTTAAAAAATTGAATGTTGATTAGTTTTGGGGTGATATATTCATTCTTACTGTGGGAATTTTAGCATTAAAACGATCTCATAACAATGTTTGATGTATTCAGAATACATCTGTATATCTCTGACGCCTTACCAATCCTCATCATGAGAATAAAATAAATCTCCGAATTCGACAATCGCAGCTCTACATTTGAAGACAGTTATTTTTTAGCTATGTTAAATCATTGTAAAAAATAAAGATTTTTTTAAAATATTAATGAGTTAATATTGCTTTAAAGCATATCTATAGTTCTTATTTTCAAAAACTAGAATCATTTTTTAAAGGTAACGATCGTTCTCAGACGAGGAACTTATCATCTTGTTCCAAAACTTGAATTTATTGTAAAAAATATTAATAAAACAATAACAGTCAGATGCATGCTAAAGATTTAAATATGATATTTTAATTCCTAATCTAATAATTTTTTCAAACATTTATGGTGTAATTAATTGGTAAAAACAGTAAAATGCCCATTATGCGCTGAAATTATTAGCGGAGCTGATGAAAATGAGTTATTGAAAAATGGATTAGCTCATGCTAAAGCCGCAGGACATCCTGACCCTACACCTGAGCAAATAGAAGAGCTCAGAAAAACAGTTAGGAATAGTTAAATCTTTTAATAGATCCTAATAATTTTTAAGTGGAATTTTATTTTCCACTTTTCTTTTCTTTTCTTTTACCTAAAAAACTAAGCAATTATTCAATATTATTGAATTTATTCTCAAAAGAAATCACTTTCAGAGAGTTCTTCTTTTTGTTCTTTTAAAAATTTCTTATATTCATCAGGAGTATATCTAATGGCATTACTATCTACTATAAATACCATAGCCTTCTTGAATTCCTCTTTGTCTAAAATATTCTTATCTTTTCCACAAAATACTCTGGATTTCAAATAATATCTTATAATATTAATTCCGTCCCGAACAACATAATTATCGCCATTTAAATGGCTATTTTGAAGAAAATCAACGCAATATTCCAAAATTTCGTCAGAAGCAAATGGTAAATTATATTTGAGAATGTTTAATTCATCAGTTCTATTTGGAAAATCAATATGAATTTTCATCATACGACTTAAAATATATTCAGGTACTTCAAATGTACTCGAATCAGAATTCATGGTAACACATAATCGAAATTCTGGATGAGCGTAAATTCTTATACCTGCTATTATACTTTCAACATATCGACGCTTGTCCATTAAAGGAGCTAATGAAGCCCAACTTTTTTCGCTCATTCGGTTCCCCTCGTCAAGTAAGCAAACTGCACCTTTTACCATAGCCGACACTAAAGAGCTTGCGACATACTTTATTTTCTTTTCTGAAGATATTACTGGAGAAATTATCAAATCTTCTGGTCGTGTATCCATAGTACACTGAAACATATAAACATCCTTTCCTAATTTTCTTCCAGCAGCATAACCTAAAGTCGTTTTTCCTACACCAGGTTTACCCAAGATTCTTGGATTTAAGGGGAGATCATTTTCATCGATTACCA
>Ga0114919_10004409_pt1 | contig 11293 bp, 10 predicted proteins | sample BlataG_FD_88682 | JGI IMG/M metagenome (GOLD analysis project Ga0114919, IMG submission 88682) | Deep subsurface microbial communities from Black Sea to uncover new lineages of life (NeLLi) - Black_00105 metaG | ecosystem: Environmental > Aquatic > Marine > Oceanic > Sediment | place: Atlantic...
ACATCAAAGTTTACACTCAATGGAATAACTTTACCGCCCCATCTACTCTTGAAGATGTACCGATTCACTATTTTAATCGTGTTGATGTTTAACTTAGCGTCAAGAAACCTAAAAACTTCGAGTATAAAATATTCAAATGCTCCAAAAACAAACGACAGAATTTTACCTATTATAGGCACCCTGTCTAAAATAATATCGAATTTAGCATGAAAAGATCGATATGGGAAAGTTACCATAAAATACGCTTCTCTTTGGTTAATTTATTTATTGAAAACTGATAATTTTTTAAACAAATAGTATTTTATTAAACTTATTCTAGATTATTTTTATTATATTTTTCAAATGTGATTAAACATGTCTGACGAAGTACGCTATTGTCCATATTGCGGTATTAAACTCAAACATCCATATTGGGAGCATATTCAATCAGAACACCCCGAACGATACACACAAAAAGAAACTTGGGTAAAACTTTATGAAGATTATAGAAATCTTGGAATGGACGAAGAAATTTCGTTGACTGTTATCTCTGAACTGTTCAACGCAACAATAGATGAGATCAAATCTTTCTTGAAAAGCAAAAAAGCTTTTTAGGCTCGTTTTTTATTATTAGAACTACAAGTATTCAATAATATTTATAAAATAAATAGAAAATAGGTAAAAATACATTAATTAGAAATTATTTATGTTAAAATTCTTCCTCGTCTTCTTCCAAAAGTCCAGATTGTTTTAATAAATCCTCAACGCTGTCTCGCATTTTCATAACTTGCTCGTTTTCTGAAAGTTTAAGGTTATCGATAACCGTATCAGAAAATTGCATAAATTGTTTAATAGATTGACTCGAAAATTCTTTAATCTTTTCTGAAGTGTCCTCAATAAACTCTTTACCGCTTTCCCCAAATGCCCCTCCAACGAAATCGACAAATGCGGTATTCAGTTTGTCTAAGAGATTTTCCTTCTTCTCTTCACTCATTTCACTTTACCTTCCTTTAAATTGATTTAATATTCGTTTCTTTTTTTTAATGATTATGCTTTAAATAATTTTTTCAAACTCTTATATATATAGGTTATATTTTAATGAATTGTAGTTTCAGAAAAACCTCGTCGATTAAAAAAATTGACAAGAACATTTATATATAAACAGATTGATACTTAGATAACATTAGCTATAAAAATAAAATTAAAATATTCAAAGAGGTCGTCCAATTGGGTAAAGAAAAGAAAAAGAAGTCTGAACGAAAAGCAGAAAAATTAATGGAAAAGGTGGATTTTGATACACTCATAGAAGCAGGAATTCAAGAAGGAATGAAAAAAGGAATAGAAGAAGGTGTTAGACAAGGAATAAAGGAAGGCTTGAACGATGGAATAAAAGAAGGACTGGTAGAGGACGTATTAGAAGGATTGAAAGAAGAAGGATTTTATCTCGAAGATGACAAAGAATCAAAAAAAAAAAAGAATGAGAAGGAAAAAAATTAAATCTAATTCTAACACAATACTTGTTTTTTATTTGAAAAAGTTTTAAAAATCAATATCTTGGCCGATTTCTTCCTTAAGGGCTCTGTCATAAACAAGTTTTCCGACAGCTACGTCTTGAACGCTAATTCCTACAGATTTAAATACTGTAATTTCAGAATCAGTAGTACGGCTTTTTTTATTCCCCGTTATGATATTTCCTATTGATATAACATCGTCTTTAGTAATAATTCCTTCGCGAATTGGAATTATATAATCACCTGCTTCTGCTAAACATGCTTCTTTTAATCCTGCTGTAAGGAGGGAAGCTCTCTTAATTGTTGTTGAATCTAATTCTCTAGCATCTGGGGCGTGAGCGCCTATTGAAGAGATATGCTCTCCTTCCGGAAGTTTATCGCCAGCGAATATTGGAGTTGTACTAGTAGTCGCTGCTACTATAATATCTGAGTTTGAGAGTAAATCGTCACCAGAATCAGTGATTTCAACCTCAATTCCTAATTCTTTTTCAATTTCTTTCTTAAAGCTTTCTGCAGTGTCCTTTTTGAAATCAAAAACTTTACATTTTTCTAATTTTTTGTTTAATCCGTAATACACTCCAGAAACTTGCTTTCTTGCTTGAACACCCGCGCTGTAAATACTCATCGTATTGCTATCTTTTCGAGCTAAATATTTAACAGAAACTCCAGTCGCAGCTCCAGTTCGCATTGCTGTAATAAGGCTCCCATCCATAATTCCAACGATATCTCCGGTATTAATGTCTTGAATCATTATTTTCGCCAAGACAGTAGGCATATTGTATTTCTCTGGATTTTTTTTGTAAACGGATACGATTTTTGTTGCTAAAGCATTCATATCACCCCCAATAATACCTGGCATTACTAATGTTAACCCTGGAGCGGGATCAGTAATTGCAATTCGCTGAGGTACGAATGCATTTCCTAATGTAAGCTGTTTATACGCATCTTCCACGTATTCTAACGCATCTGCCATATTCAATAATTCTGCTACATTATCTTTTGTTAAAATTCTTACCATTTTTGTAATTATACCATGCATTTGATTTAAAATTAAATAAAGTATTATTCTTGAGCTATTAAATTTATATCTTTAAATTTTAAAATCATCTAATATTTCTTGAATTAGTGTAAGATTATGAATAGAGATCATTTCCTACATGGATTTTTAAATCCTAGAAGTGTGGCTTTTTTCGGGGCAAATAATAAAGGAGGCTCCTTAGCAGCAATTCAAATCATGAACCTCATAAAATCCGAATATTCCGGAAATGTTTATCCGATTCATCCTAAATTAGAAACCGTAATGGGTTTTAAAACTTACAAAACCATCTCAGATGTTCCTGAGATTCCTGATCTTGTTGTTATTGTGTTAACAGCCAAAATTGTCCCTCAAGTGTTTAAGGAATGCGGAGAAAAAGGAGTAGATAAGATCATATTAATATCTGGAGGCTTTCGCGAATTATCTGGCGAACATAAAAACACGCTAACAGAGGAAATTAACGAAATTGCCCTGAAATATGGGATACGTTTCATTGGCCCAAACTGCCTGGGCGTTTTCAACAACTGGTTTGAGAAAACTAACGGCAATAGCGCGTTTAACATAGCTATATGGGAACATTTGAAAAAAGGGAATTTTTCTATCGCGTCTCAGAGCGGTACCCTCTCTTCACACATATGGTTTGATCCTGAGACTTTAGATTTAGGGTTAAGTAAGTCTTTATCTATTGGAAATGAAGCCAATATTGATATTGTAGATTGTTTGGAATACTATAAGGATGATGAAGAAACTGAAGTTATAGGTCTATATATCGAAGAGCTGAAACGTGGAAAGAGATTTTTAGAATTGGCACGAGATACAACTCCTAAAAAGCCAATTATCGCGATATATGTTGGGGGTTCCCAAGGAGGTAATAGGGCTCTACAAAGCCATACAGGGTCACTCGCAGGCGATTCAAAAATATACAAAGCCGTGTTTAAAGAAACTGGAATTATTAGAACTGACTATGTTCAAGAATTCTTGGATATTGCTTTAATTTTATCAAATAAAATATTACCTAAAGGAAACCGAATAGGGATCATAACAAATTCAGGTGGACCAGGAGCTATGATAGCTAACAATGCAGAAAAACACGAACTAGTAGTTCCTGAGTTTTCTGAAGCGCTCCAAAAAAAGCTGAAAGAAATTTTGCCTTCTACTGCTGGTTTTAATAATCCCGTAGATTGTACATTTGACATGAATCTTCCTTATTTTTATATAACCCTTCCAGAAATTATAATGAAATCTGGCGAAGTAGATGCTATATTCCAATATGGTGTCGTAGGTTTTCAGGATGTTATGGACGATTACCTTAAAAACGAAAAAATTGCAAAATGGGCAGAATTCCAGAACCAAACCGAAGAAAAAATGGATAAAATGGCTGAACAACTTCTCCGACCAACAATGAAAAACAGTCGAGAATATTCCGTGCCGATTTTCTATATTAATCCTATGAGTTTTACGAGCCCTTGGTCTATAAGATTGAGAAAGAATGGAGCTTTACTATTTAAATTGTGGGATAGACCCGTAAACGCTTTAGCAAAAGTGTGCGAATATGTTTCGTACAGACAAAAAATTGCACACCTATAGAATTTTTTTGGATAACGATAAGGCGCAGTGAACTCCACACATACTACAAATCTCTTCGTTAATTGGGTGTCTTTTTTCTGGTTCGCTAGGATCTATACATAGCTCAAATTGTTTTTTCCAATTCTTTGAAAATCGATTCCTCGACAACTCTAAATCATCGGTAAAAAGATGATTCAAGCCAAATTTCATAGAATCACCTACGTGAGCAGCAATTTTGCAGGCAATTAATCCTTGTTTAATATCTTCGAGGGATGGCAAACAAAGATGCTCAGCCGGAGTGATAGCGCATATATAATCTGCACCAAAACCGGAAGCGAATGAACCACCGATAGCTGCAGCGATATGATCGTGGCCCGTTGCAGTGTCTATTGGGAGTGGACCAGAAACAAATAAAGGACGATTATTGCTTAATTTTTTATATAGTTTTACATATTTGATAATGTCTTTAGCGTTTATGTGACCTCCTAAACTCTCAAGTATCACTTGAATTCCAAATTTATTAGCAATCTTTGCGAGTTTAGCGTTTGTTTTTAGCTCAGCGAGCTGAAATTCGTCCACTTTATCGTGAATACATCCAGACCTCATAGCATTTCCCAAGTTTATTACAATATCACGATCTTTAATAAGTTCTAAAAGTTGTTCGAAATTTTTCAGAAAAGGATTTTCTGTTTGACTCGACTTCATTATAGAAGCTGTTAAACTTCCTCCTTTCGAGACCATTCTCATTATCCTTCTGCCTTTCATCAAATTTAAAGTTTCAAGAGTAAATCCGGAATGAACTACTACCGAGCTTATTCCATCATTTACCTGCTTTTCAATTACCTTGAAAATTAAATCTTCTGAAACATTTGAAAAAGAATCAGCTTCAACAACTGCTTGATAGATCGGAACAGTAGTTAATGGTAAATGTGAGATATCTAATATGTTCCTCCTTATAGCGTCGATATCTCCGCCCATAGATAGATCAGAAATGGTATCGGCACCAAATTTTTGAGCAATCTCTACTTTCTTAAACTCTTCGTCAATATCAATAGTCGAAGAAGATGTCCCTAGATTTACGTTAATTTTAGTTCTAAGAGGAAATCCTATCCCTACGGGATTGAAATCATCTCTCTTCATTATCGATATTTTTCCCTTTGAGACGCTCTTAATAACTATCTTTAAATCAACTTTCTCAGTTTTAGCTACTTGGAGCATTTCGCTCGTTATTTTACCTTTTAGCGCATCTTCGAATATTGTCAACTTCAAACCTTTTTTATTGTGAAAAAATAATCTAGAATAGATTAATTATGATAATATACAACCTAATAAAAATTAGTTCCACTTAGAAAATCAGTGTAAAGATAATAGTTATTTATTTCTTATTAGATTTCATAAGAAAAATCAGAGAGTAATAGCAAACTTTCTGAGTAAAAAATTCATTTATTTATATATCTCTCTTTCTTTTCCAATCAGAATTATCACTTGTTCGTAAATACCATCTGAGTAATTGTTCTTTCAAATCGTTTTTGATTTCCTCGTTAGCAGCTTTATCGATTAAATTATACAATTCACTTGGATCATTCCTTAAATCGTATAATTCTTCCTTTCCTGCGTCACGTAATATTAATTTCCATAGGTGAGTCCTAATCATTACTGAACGCGCGACAGTTAGGGGTTGTTTCTGTGGTATGTTCGTTTTTTCATAATATATACCTATATTAGGATCGTTAGGATTTCTGATAACAGGCTCAAAACATTGTGGCTCTCTTGTATTGTATCCCCCTTCAGAAAATACTGCGTTTCTAATTTCATAGTATTCTCCTTTAATCAAAGGTAAAAGACTTTTTCCAAAATGAGTGTAAGGGGTGTCTATTTGAGCAATATCAAGTATGGTAGGGAAAATGTCTATTGTCTCGACCAATTGGTTAAAAATTTTTGTTTTTGGTTTGATTCCTGGAATTTTCATTATTAAGGGAACCCTAACAAGACAGTCTTGGAAGGCATTCGGCCATTTTTCTGTTAATCCATAATTTCCCGTGTAATCTCCATGATCTGAAGAAATTAAGATAGCGCTATTTTCGTATTCGCCTATTTCTTTGAGTTTATTTAAGATTTCTCCTAACTGATCATCAACTCTTGTAATCATACCATAATATGTAGCTACTATTTCTTTGAAATCGTCTTCTTTAAGGCTAGTCAATCCGTATCTTTCACGCATTATAGACATAAACTCCGGTTTATCATCTAATTTAGACCGTATGGGGGCAGAAATTTCATTGCGATTATACATTGAAAAATATGGTTCCTCTACAGCATAAGGAGGATGAGGGAAATTTAAAGAAACATAAAGACAAAACGGAGTTTCGAGTTTTGTACCTAAATATTCTAATGTATCTTGAATGAGATAATAATCAATGTCTTTTGCTTCTTCTTTAGTTCTCTCACCATAATAAAAAGATTTTCCTAAATAATGATCTTTAGGAAATGGATTAGATTTATAATGAAACCTTCTGTTAGCTTTAATTCGTTTACTGACGCTTATTTTTCCTGATTCTTTACTAAATAAATCGTTCCTTCCCACCCAAATTACATTATAATCATTATCTCTTAGAAATTTAAATAAATTTTCCTCATAAGGTTGCAATAGTTGGTATAAACTTCTATGTCCATTGGAATGCACATATTGCCCGGTAAAAGTGCAACACCTTGAAGGCACACACACTGGATTAACAGTAAAACAATTTGTAAAAGCTACACCATCTTTAGCTATTTGATCCATATGGGGTGTTTCAATCTGGGAATTAACCATACCTCCTAAAGAAACTGCATCACCTCTCATCGAATCGGGGAGAAAAATTACTATATTGGGGAATATTTCTAATCCCGCATCGTCTTTAGCGCTCATTATAGATGTCTTTATAGTCCATTCTCATTAATTTCTTATTTAGTTTACCTACACTAGTCCTGGGGATTGAATCCACAAATATGATCTTATCAGGGAGTTGCCATTTAGCAAAACTCTTAGCAAGATATTGGTGAACTTCGGTTTCGTCGATATGTTCAAAACTTTCCCGAAGAACAACTAAAGCTAAAGGTCTTTCCTCCCACTTTGGGTGGTGTATTCCTACAACTGCGGCTTCAAGAATACCAGCATGTGTCATTAATGTATTCTCCATATCAATTGAACTTATCCATTCGCCGCCACTTTTGATTACATCCTTAATTCTATCTGTAATTTTAAGATAACCTTCAGAATCAATACAACCGGCGTCTCCAGTTCTAAAAAAGCCATCTTTCGTAAAGCTATCCTTTGTACGATTTGAGTTATAATAAGTTCTGGTAATCCAAGGACCTCGTAAAAGGATTTCTCCAGAACTAATTCCATCATGCGGAAGTTCATTCCCTTCTTCATCTACAATCTTAATATCTATACCAGAGTTTATTGTACCTTGCTTTTTTTTAAGATCCCAGAGTGCTTCTTCTGAAAGTTCTTTTTTAAGCCAAGGTTTAAAATAATTTAGAGTAACTATTGCTAACCCTTCTGTAGAACCGTAAGTGTGTACTATTTCTCCGCCCGATTCGTCCCAAAATCCTCGCATTAGAGTTATGGGTGGTTCAGAACCCCCGCAAAGAAAACGAGCCCTTGTAAGGTCTGGTTTTTCATCCAATTTTCTAATAATTTCATACATCGCCATCAAAACAGTTGGTACAGCAGCAGAGATTGTTACCTTTTCTTTGACCATAAGATAAGTAATTTCCTTTAAATCTGGTAAATTCCATTTACCTGAGAAAATTATTTTCGCTCCCGCATATGCTGACGCTTGAGGTATCGACCAACCAAGAACATGGAACATAGGAACCATCTGAAAGGTTACATCGTCTACAGAAATTGAAAACTTTGCTGTAAACATTAAAGTATGGATGTATACTTCTCGGTGAGAGTAATAAACTCCTTTAGGCTTACCTGTAGTGCCTGTTGTATAACACGCAGCGTACGATGAGTTCTCGTCTAGATATGGCCACTTAAAAAGCGGAGAACTTTTGGCTAAAATTTTTTCATAACTGAAGATCGGCTTGAGTTTTGTCTTTAAATCAGATAGATGATTATCAGTGATAATAATATAGCCTTCAATAGTTTCACATAGAGGAGCGATAGATTCTGCTACATGAATCAGATTTTCATCAACAATAATATATTTGGCATCAGAATGATTAATCACATAGGCCAATTCTTCAGGGATGAGGTTTAAATTTAATGAAACCATAACGGCTCCCATTCCGGGAAGACCATAATAAATTTCAAAATGTTGGTGATGATTCCATGCAAGTACTCCTACACGATCACCAATTTTTATGCCAATTGACTGTAAAGCATTAGCTAATCGTTTCATTCTCTCATAAGCGTCATAATAGGTATAACGGAACAGATTACCATCATTTTTTCTGGTAATAATCTCCTGTTTAGCAAAATTTCTTATCCCCTGCCGCATATGATTGATTACATTTAATTGATAATTCTCTTCTTGATCTACAATAAACCCTTTTATTAGCTTCAACTTCTTTTTTTTTTTATTTTTTTTTTATTTAATTTCAAATTCGTTTTTCTTGATTTGATATAGAAGAGATTAACTTATAAAAGGATTTAGGAAAATTCAAAAAATCGCTCATTCAAAATTATTCTTTTTTTTCTTTAGTCTATAGAGATATAGTTTAAAAATATCTAATTAACACTAAATAGTATGGATTCATACGATAAATTGCCGGATGCAGAGCTTAAACCGTTAGGAGAACTTTCAAACGGGTTTTTAGATTTAGGAATTGCCACATTTAGAGAAGCTTGCAATTATGTACACGATATAGATTACGGTTCTAATACCAATTATGAAGATAAAATGATATTATTTAAAGAAAAGAAAGGCACATGCACCACCAAACATGCTGTCATTGCGGGTCTCGCACAAGAACTTAATATCCCGCTTTTTAAATATGTCTGCGTTTACAAACTTACTGAAGAAATAACGACAGGTGTAAAAAACATTTTACAGCAATATGAAATTCCATATGTTCCTATGGTCCATTGCTTTCTGGTTTATGAAAACTATCAATTTGATCTTACAGAAGGTAATCACAACGGAAAAAAAACAGCTATAAACGAGTGTATACACGCGGAAAGAGTAGATCCATTCATTAGTAGAAAAGACGAATATTTACTTTTCAAAAAAGTATTAAAGGAAATTATTCTTCCATCCAAAGAGATGGAGGGAATAACTGAAAAAACCTTACTAAAAGCAAGAGAGGAAAGCATTACTCTTTTGAAAAATTGTATTTTACTGTAGAGTTAGTAAGTAGGGCAAAATAATAAGAGAATTACTTAAATTTTTAGATGAAAAAAGTATGAATTGAAATTTTTTTTTTAGTTTAAATAATCTATTTGTATTTGTAAAATGTGATTTTTGTGAGTGCTGCTTTTAAATCCTCTACAGAATAATTCCTTTCCTTTAATCTGGTTATAACATTACTAAATGTAAGACCTTTAAGAATATCGGTATGGTTTTCTTTTGACATTTCAATTCCCATTTCATCAGGAAATGGTTTTAATGTGTAGATCATTCCATTTATTTCATCAATACGAGGTAGTAGAAATTCCTCTATTCTCATACTAAATTTTGGAGAAACTAATGGAGATACAGATTGTAAATCTATACTTTCTGCTAGTACATTAATTTGTTTCTTATTTAATTTCACAATACCATATTCTTTTCCTTTTTTCTTAAAATTCTCTTTTATATAAATAACATCATTTTCTAATTTATTGTATTTATAGTCCTTTCCATTCATTATGCAAACCCTCTTTTAAAATTTTTTTTGATTCAAGTTTAATTTATTTAACTAAACAAATAATTTTAACTCTAATTTAACAATGAATTTAGAATTTAAAAAGATGTCTCAATGTAGAATATTCTACCTCCATACACGCCTTTATCGTATATCTCGCACAATAACTTAAGATAAAGCTCATAAGCGTATCTGGGTATATAAATTTAGAGAAGATTTTGTGTTAAGAGTTAAGGAAATTCTAAAAAAATACGAATTTCCTTCTGAATATTTGATCTGACAGAAGAAAATTACAATGAGAAAAAAGAAATTATAGATGAATTCATAAATTCAGAAAGAGTTAATCCATTTATTAGTAGAAGAAACGACTATATACTTTTCAAAAAAGTATCAACGGAGAAAGTTATTTTATCCAAAGAAATGGAGGGAATATCGGAAAAATTCCTATTAAAAATAAGAAGGGAAGGCATCATTCTTATGAAAAATTGTATTTTGGTGTAATAAGTAAGTATGGTAAAATAATAATAAGTTATCTTATTTTATTTAGTATGGAAAGTGATCAGAAGAAGGAAACTGAGGACAGCGTTGTTAATTATACGACAAAACCAAACACAATAACTTCCTTAAAACGTGATTTCAAATCACTTGGAGTTAAACCGGGATCTATAATTATTATGCACAGTTCTCTTAGTAAAATAGGTTGGACTGTTGGAGGACCTGTATCTGTTGTTAGAGCTTTAATGCTAACTATTACTCCAAAAGGTACAATAGTTATGCCATCTTTTACTAGCGAAAATTCCGAACCTTCAAAATGGGAACATCCCCCCGTTCCTGAGAGTTGGTGGGGCACAATTAGAAAAGAGATGCCAGCTTTTGATCCAAATATATCTCCTACCAGAGCAATGGGAACGATAGTTGAAACTTTTAGAAGATGGCCTGATGTGCTAAGGAGTGATCACCCAATGTCATCCTTTGCAGCGTGGGGAAAAAATGCAAAATGTATCACTGAAAATCATGAACTAATAGGAGATCTTGGAGAGGGATCACCTATATCGCGCTTATACGAACTTGATGGCCAAATTTTATTAGTGGGGGTTACACACGAGAATAATTCGTCAATTCATCTAGCTGAATATCGGAGCGATTTTCCTGGGAAAAGATATAAAAAAACAGGCTGCGCAATGTTGGTAAACGATCAGAGAAGATGGGTGGAATGGGAAGAATTAGATGTCAATAGCGATGACTTTGAACAACTCGGATTGGATTTTGAATCCAAAATCAATTACAAACCGGGAAAAATCGGAATGGCGGAAAGTCGATTGATTTCATTGCGGGCTATTGTCGATTTTGGAATTGAATGGCT
>Ga0114919_10004410_pt1 | contig 11292 bp, 7 predicted proteins | sample BlataG_FD_88682 | JGI IMG/M metagenome (GOLD analysis project Ga0114919, IMG submission 88682) | Deep subsurface microbial communities from Black Sea to uncover new lineages of life (NeLLi) - Black_00105 metaG | ecosystem: Environmental > Aquatic > Marine > Oceanic > Sediment | place: Atlantic...
GGTTCTGGCGAAAGATGTCGTTTCAAGAATAGATGTTCCACCATTCGATCGCGCTGCATTCGATGGCTATGCGGTTCGCGCTGCAGATACATTTGGTGCAGGGGAGGAATCGCCCATCGAGCTCACCCAGGTAGGTAGCGTGCGTGCAGGCGAGTGGCCTAAGTTTGAGATAAGGAGAGGACAGTGTGCCGAGATTGATACCGGTGCGCCCGTGCCGAGAGATGCGAACGCTGTGGTAATGCTCGAACACTCGACGGCAAGGGCAAAGGTTGTTCGGGTTCTCCGTGCGGTTGCCCCTGGGGAGAACATCGCTGAGCGAGGTTCGGAGATTAAACATGGAACGAAGGTTTTGAAAGCGGGGAAAATGATAACTCCCCAAACGCTCGGGACGCTTTCGGCAATCGGAAAAAAACGCGTCAAAGTGTACTCATCACCCAAAGTCGCGGTGGTATCGAGCGGCGTCGAGCTGGTTGGCGCGGGTTCCCAGCTCAAGCAAGGCAAGATTTACGATGTCAACGGCCCGGCGATCTGTCGAGCCGTCGAGCTCTGCGGGGGCGAGGCCAGCTACCTCGGCATCGCTAGGGATGAGCCCCGCAGTCTGGCGACTCTTCTCAAAAGAGGGCTGGCCATCTGCGATGTGGTCGTGCTCTCGGGTGGATCCTCGGCCGGTGCGGGCGATGTTGCGCCGAGCGTCGTCGATGGGCTCGGCAACCCTGGAGTTTTGGTCCATGGGCTGGCGCTCAGGCCCGGCAAACCCACATTCGTGGCTGTCGTGCGGGGCAAACCAATCTTCGGCCTCCCGGGGTACCCTGTCTCCGCGCTAATGGTCTTTGATCAGCTGGTCGCGCCCTACCTGCGGCGTCTGGGTGGCCTGCCTCCAGCGGAGCGAGCGAGGGTTCGAGCAAAATTGGCGTCAAAAATCCTCTCGGCACGAGGGAGGCGGGAGCTCGTGCCCGTTAAGCTCGTTCGAAGAAGGCGGGAAGCTTACGCCGAACCCCTCCTGAAGGGCTCGGGCGCGATAACTGCGCTTTCGCTCGCGGATGGGTATATAGATGTGCCGCTCGAGCGGGAAATCGTTGGGGAGGATGAGGGTGTAGAAGTAATCCTATTCGGAGGTGGCGGAGTTGGTTAGGGCAGTGGCAATTGTTGGGTACAGGGAGGCCGGGAAGACCAAAATTGTAGAGGGGCTAGTGCGGGAACTCTCAAAGCGCGGCCACCGCGTGGCGACCGTTAAGCACGTGGTGGAACGGGGGTTCAGCATCGATCGCCCGGGCAAGGACACGTGGCGTCATGCGAGGGCCGGTGCAAGAGTCGTGGTGTCGCTAGCGCCGCGCGAGCTAGCTACAATCGAGCGGCGGGCAGCGAAGCTCGAGGAGGTACTCCGCGGACTCGAGAGGTCAGATTTCGTAATCATCGAGGGGTTCAAGGGATTGAAGAACTTGGCGAAAATTGTGGCCGCGAGGAGTGGGGCGGACTTGCGTAAACTGGTGGACGAATTTACGATCGCTTCCGTGGGGACAAGAAAGGCTAGCCTGCCCGCATTCGAGCTCAAGCAGATGAAGAGGCTAGCCGACTTAGTTGAGCGAAGGGTACCGCCCGTGCTGCCGGGGATCGATTGCGAGCATTGTGGATACAAGAGCTGCCGGGAGTTCGCGCTCGCGGTCCTCGCTGGCAAAAGGCGCTGGGATGGCTGCCCGACCCTGCAGGAGCGAGTTATTTTAACGGTTGATGGAAAGCGAGTCTTTTTGAATCCATTCATGCAGAACATGATGGCTGGGGCAATCGTTGGGATGCTCTCCTCGTTGAAGGGTGCGAAGGGGGAGCGCATCGAGCTGAAGGTGATGAAGCGTGCGGGATAAGTTCGGTAGGCCAGTTACGGGCTTGAGGATTTCGGTTACCGAGAAGTGCAACTTGAACTGCTTTTACTGCCACGCCGAGGGTTGTAGTGCTAATTCAAGGCAAATGAGTGCTGGCGAAATAGGGAAAATTGTGCAGCTGGCAAAAGAGTTTGGGATGCGCAAAGTCAAGCTAACGGGCGGCGAGCCACTTCTGCGCAAGGACATTACAGAAATTGTCACAGCTGTGGCAACAGCCGGCATGGAGGAAGTTTCAATGACCACGAACGGCACCTTGCTCACAAAAATTGCCGCTGAACTCGCTGATGCTGGGCTCAACCGCATTAACGTCAGCTTGGACACGCTTGATGAGACAACTTACAAACGAATAACAGGAAGGAAGCTGCTACATAAAGTATTCGAAGGCATCGATGCTGCCCTCGCCGCTGGTTTAACGCCGGTGAAACTTAACATGGTCCTGCTGGCCGGGATAAACGAACACGAAGTCGAACGAATGATCACCTATACATCAGAGCGCGGCATCATCTTGCAACTCATCGAATTGCTCGATGCGGGCGGAAAAAATTTCACCACTTATCACCGTGATCTAGACGACATAGAGCAAAGCCTTCGGGAGCGAGCGCTAGCGGTTCGGACCCGACGCTCGATGCAGGCGCGCAGAAAATACATCTTGCCGGGCGGTGAGGTTGAGGTCGTCAAGCCGATGCATAACTCCGAGTTCTGCATGCATTGCACCCGCCTGCGCTTGACTCCCGATGGCCACCTTAAGCCATGCTTGATGCGCAATGACAACCTCGTTGATTTGCTCCCCCACATCGGTGCGGGTGACCTCGAGGGGGCCCGCAAGGCGTTCGCCGAAGCCATCGCGCGGCGGGAGCCGTATTTCAAGGGTGCAGCTAGTGAGATATGCGTTCCTCGTAGCGTATGACGGTTCGCGTTACTTCGGTTTCGTCCGGCAACCCGGCAGGCCGACCGTCGAGGCTGAATTGTTGAGAGCTTTTGAGCGGCTCGGATTATACCGCGAGTTAAAGGAAGCCCGATATCGTGTGGCCGCTCGTACCGACCGAGGTGTGAGCGCCATTGGTCAGGTGGTGGCTTTGGACGTGCGCAGGGAGCCGAACGTGTGGGGGCTGAACGCCGACCTGCCTCGAGACATCACGGTGCTCGCAGCAGCCAAGGTTAAATCTGATTTCAACCCCCGCACCCAAGCGCAAAGTAAACACTATCGTTACGTCTGCGAGGCGCCCCCGGGTTTCGACTTGCCCCTCGCCCGCCGAGCCGCGCGATTGCTAGAGGGCCCCCACGACTTTGAGCAATTCTGCAAGCACGAGCGGGGACGGTCGACCATCGGGGAGTTCGGACACGCGAGCGTTCGCGGGCAAAAAACCCTTAGCTTCGATTTCACCGCCCGTGCCTTCCTCTGGCAGCAGGTGCGACGGATGGTAGGGGCGCTGCTCGCCGTAGGGACGGGCAAGCTCAGCTTGGACGAGTTCAAACGGATGCTCGAAGGGCAGGCGAAGCAAGCGATGCGGCCAGTGCCAGCGGAGGGACTGATCTTGGTGAGCATCAGATATCCCTCGGTCGCGCTTGGGTCCAGCGAGCGTGCAGTTTCGAAATTCATCAAGCATCTAAGGGATCGTGCGCACCCGGGCTATGAGGCTATGGCGCGCTTACTCCTCAAAAATTGGTAGCTTCCAATACATCTTAAGAGAGAAATGCATCGATCCGTTCCACCAGGCCTTCACGCACATCCCGCGCTAAGGGAGTCCCCAGGGTATCTCCGGACATGGTTTTCTTTTTTCCGTCATCATACTTCAGCCGGCAAGAGATGACTTTCACTCCACCTTTGCCGAAAGTGTTTTTTCGCTTTTGGTTGTGGTAGACTACTAGGGTTTTGCCGATAAATTTGAATGCAAAGGCGTTTTTTGGGATTACCACTTCCCTTAATCTTCCTCCCCTGTCATAATAACGGCAGGTCCTTTTTTTCCGGGTAAAAAGCCAGTTGGGAAGAATGGGTTGAAGTTTCATCGCGAGTTGTCCTTTCTCATCCAGGAAGAACGGGGTTTCACCCGCCACCATAATGGTCCAGATATGGAGCATCTCACAGGTAACGCCGCTCAGGCGGGGCTGGAACAGCCGCCCGTGGAGTTTCTTGTCCGGAAAGGCGCTGCTGACGACGAAGGATCCCCCTTCCAAGATGCTTCTCCCGTATATTTCCGGATTGAGGAACGGGATTAGGGCAGTTTTGATGTCCCGGTAGAATTCCCGGTAAAGGCCGCTCCGCAACATCTCCAGGAGCCATTTATACTCCATGTGAAGGTAGATGGACTCGTTTTCGAGCCATCCCCGAGCGTAAGCACGAATCCTCCCGATCTCAAATGATTCTTTTTTCAGCGATTCACAACATTTGTACATTTCGAGTTTCCGATCGTAGAGCTGGCTTCTTTTAACGCTGTCGTAAATCCGCTTGTTCCATTTCTTGTGAGCCCTCAACAGATGAACCGGGCCTTCTAGAAAGAGGGCCACAGGTTTCTGGAGAAACTTTTTCGCCTTGATCAGAGGATATCCGGAGCGGCTGAGCATGGGTATCTTTTTCTTTCGGTCTTTCCAAATCGGCTCGTATTCTTTGATCTCGTTGATGAAATAGGTGTAACAAGCGCCGTTTTTATGGAAGATCTTGTCCTTGTTTTCAGGTTTAAAGATATCATTGAGGAGCCCCAGACACGTGTCTAGGAAAAGTTTCACTTCAGCGACGGTCATTTTCCGTTCCCGGTCACTGATCCCCCTTTTTGTCTTTTCTCGGTAACGCTCTTTCAGCCGGTTGCTCTCCTCCCAGTAGGCCAGGGTCTTTTCTCTACTTTTGGAGTTTAATCTTCTCTCCATTACCCGGATTAAACCAGCCATGAGCTCATACAATTCTTCGTAGAGAAGGATCGAAGCGTTTTCTTCCAGCCTGAGCTTATCCAAGCTTTCTCGGAGAAACCGGCAGAGCCTCCCCAATTCTATAGTTTCGCAGAGAGATGACCCCAGAAGCCCAGGCAGCCCGTTTACGGAATCGCACCAGCCCGGTTTATCTGCCTCCATTTCTATCCCAATTCCTTGCGGGTCTAGCGTGGCAATCCTGTTAGCTACAATGGAAAGAAGCTTCACCGTGAGGTTTGTTTGGTAAATGTGGCCGTGGCCGTATTTGGTCCGCACTCGGGTCGGATATTCCCGGCGGCTTTTGATCATCTGAAGTTTTTCAGGGTCGCGAATCACTGCATTGTATTGTCGGGCCCGCTCATTCACTAGGACATACTTTTTGTCCCGAGGCAGGACGATGTCAGGGTTATCATAGAATGTGTAAATCTTGCGGTCGATTAAAATCTCTTCAAGCCTTTCCGGATGTATCGCTAGAAAATTGTCGATTAGGTCGAGGTTGTAGGTCCAGTGATCCACCCAGAACCCTTCGTTCAAATCACCTACATCGTTTTGTCGGCAGAAAAGCAAAAGTTCCCCCAAGATTCTTTCGTATTCCTGTGGATCCTGGGCCTTGCCCTCCTCTAATTTCATGATGAACTCGCCGGGAGTAAAGGGGTGGCTGACTATTTCCAAGAGCTCGCGGATTAGCCTTTTGTCTTTGACAACACCCCCCAGCCATTTTTTGAGCCTCCTGATATCCTCGACAGTATAAGTTAGCCTCGTGACCAGTTGGGGGTTATAGCCGTCGGTTTGGAGCAGGTTGAGGAAGGTGACTAGGTTAAAGTCCTCCACTTCTGGGAAAAACCAGACATCGGTTCGGCGGTTCTGGAGGGGGTCTCGGTAAAGGCTATTTCCTTGGGAGAGATATGTGGGCTCCAGAATAAAGTAGTGGTAGTCCCTCTCTAAGTCTCCGTGCGCTCGGGAGTAGAGGTAAAAAACACTTTTTCCCCTAGCCGCACTGAACACCAGGGGCATACCACCCCTTAGTACGTTGTCGAGGAATGTCTGCTGGCAGTACTGGTCGAACTCCGGGGAGCTTGAGACCGTGAAGACATGGTTTTTTATCCTCTTGATGATCTCCATGTTCTCCTCACGTTTGTGGTGGAGGAAATCTCTTGTCCCGAGGGATCTTAAAAGGGCGCGCAATTTTTTCTTATCGGGAGCATTGCCGATCAGCGAGTACAGGGTAATTTCCCCGCCTGCAGGCAAGTTCAGGGAGATGGCAGTGAAGGCGCAGGGAGTTTTGTTTTCCCGAATCTGTTTCATCGCCAGAAGCTCTTGGACGGAGTTCTTTTCAAACACCCAAGGATGACCATAGGTCTCCGATTCACCGAAGACGATGCACGGATCAACGATGAAATGGCCCTTCAAGATTTTGCTTTCTTCACCAAGAAGGGTTAGATAAAAATTGTCCCCGGAGATCTTTCCAATTTGGGAGATGTCCTCTGGCGTCTGTTTCAGGCGGAAAAGAGGGATGCCGTTTAGTTGCTCCACGCTCATCATAGCTTCGATGTGCCGAGCAATAAATTTGACATGCTTTTGGTTCAGGCCATGAGGCAAGATTCGTGGGAGGCCATCGATCAACTCTAGTTTGATAGGGTGGGCTTTGAGGTTCTTTATCCTCAATTCCCTCACGAGGGCTGCCACCGGCTGGCTGACTAGGGGAAAATATAGCACATTTGTTTCTATTCCGAGTTCAGGGTTGAGATCGCTGATTTCCAGTTCTTCGGAGGAGACAATCATTTTCTGTTTGATTTCTTTCTCCTTGTTTCTTTGGAAGGGTTCGTAGAGCGTGTGGCCGTCAATTTTTACGAAGGTTCGAAAACCCTGCTGGTCAACGAGCTGAAGAGCCTTGTTAAAAGAGTAGAATTCAAGAATCGCATGATCTTTATCCCTCACACCCATGCTGCAGGTGCCCTGCCCCCTGCTGACGTAGTAGACCCACATCGGAATCCCCCATTTGCCTCCAATCCCAGGGAAAAAATTGGAGAACGCTTTAGCCCAGTTGTAGTTTTCCACGACAAAGCGGTGCCGTGGATCGAGGTAATACCTGACGGGTTGTTGGTTCATGTTACCCCTATCATTAAAGTACACAATAACCTGAAAAATATTGTTATTTAGATGCTCGCTTTTCCCAAAGCAACAGCCCCTCCTGCGTGACCCCAACTTTCTTCCTCGCTGGCGTCGTGCAAAAACGCCGGTTCACCACCAGCATGCGCTTCGCCTTGAAACCAGTTTTTTCCGCCAGCTCGCTCAGCGGAACGCACACCTCGATCACACCCTCAGGGGAGCAGGCATCGGATGTGACAAGGGCAATCCGTGCTCCAGGCTTGCAAACTCGGTAAAGCTCGCGAATCGCTGCGAACATGTCCTTAAAATAAAGTTTCGCATCGAGCGGTTTTCCCTCGACGAACTCCTCGACCTCAGAAAAATCCTCTAGCGCGCCCTCCTCCCGCACGCCGATGAGTTGTTGTGGAGTTGGGGCACCTAGGTCCAGCAACTGCTGCTCGATGCGGTAGGCGTGAGTGTACTCCAGCTTCCCGAGGTATGGTGGTGAGGTGATGACGGCATCTACACTTTCATCCTCCAGCTTGAGCTTTCGCGCGTCACAGCGCTCGATCGTCGCTTTAGAACCTTCTCTCTCAAATCGCTCAACATCGTTGCACATCCTGAGGAGCTGCCTCCTGAGCGCTTTCCGAAGGGGTGGCGTCGGCTTTTTAAAAACTCTTATCGCTGCACCATCCTTATGTGCCCAGCTGCATCGCATCGCCGCGTTCATCAACCCGAGGAACAGGAATTCGCGAACCCCCTCGTCTTCGACCTCCAAAATTTTTCGCTTGAAGAAGGTGATGTCTTCGAGCACCGGCTTCGGGAAAACGCGTGTGACAAAACCCGGCGCTTCAACCTCTGGTTTCTCGAACTTCGATTTTATCAGTCCCCGAACCGCTGCCCTAAGTTCTTCAACGTTGTACTCTCGAAGCTTCACGCGCGAGGCGAACAACATGATTGGGTGCACGTCGTAACCAATGCTGTCTATCCCAAGTTGTTTGCACGCGAGCGACGTCGTACCACAGCCGACGAATGGGTCTAGGACAAGATCACCTTCGCCAAGTCCCCAAGTTTCGGCAAGCAGGAACACAAGGTCCCGCGAAAATCCCTCCTTGAACTGGAACCAATTGTAAACTGGGAGCCTTTTGTTCAGGAGAAAAGTCGCGAGCCTACCGAGCCGAAGCTTTTCAACTATCTTCACAGATGATCCTCCCGGGTCCGTTAAATCAATTTCAGGTATTTCTCTTCCTCGTCGCTCAGTTCGAGTTCGGCTGCTATCCGGGCAGCCGCCTCCTTGTCGTTGTTGAAAATCAAGCCCAAGTAGGGCAGGAAGTGTTTCCGCGCCACTCTAGAGGAGGTGTGACAGCGGGCGGCAACTTTCTTCGCCACGCCATCGCGCAGGCCCCGCGCCGCTCGCGTCCTGCCGAAGTAAACCCCGGAGCTCGGCGGCTGGAAGCGGACGAATTTGAGGGGGCCTTCTCGGGAGAGTGCTACCCCGGCGCTCATTAGATCACTCGCGTACCTCCACATCCCGTAGGCTTGCCTCCTCCGGGCGCGACCCAAGAAGGTATCCGCCCGCGAGATGGCGTCGTAGACCCGGGCTCGGTCGGCGGGTTCGGTCAGCATCCGGGGGATATTCTCGTTTATCCACGCAAGTGCATCGTCGGGCGCTTGGTCGAGTGCCCAGAGCAGCTCTCGGGCTTCCTTGACCTTCTTGGCATACATGAGCTGCCTCAGCACATCGAATATGCTCGCCTCCCGGTCCCGCCGGTATAGCACGACGTCCTTGACGGTCAGGCGCTTCCTGCCCATCGCCATGGTTTGAAGGTCGTTGATCGCCGAGCGCAGGTCACCCCGTGCACCCTCGGCTATAGATTTCAGCGCCTGCGGCTCGGCCTCAATCCCCTCTGCGCGGCATATCTGATCTAGCGTGCTTGCGATTGTATCCGGGGTCAGACGCCTGAAGTTTATCGCTAAGCAAGCCCCCCGAATCTCTCGCGGCATCGCGTATTGGTTGTTGGCGATTAGCACAATTGGGTTCCGGGTTTCCTCGAGCAGCTGGGCTATCGCGCGATACCCCCCTCGATCGGCGACCCCGTAGACGTTGTCGGCTTCGTCGAGCACAATCAACCGCTTGCCTCCGGTCCCCGCGAAAAGCGTTCCCGTCGTCGCGGCCGTGCCGGCGACCTGTTGGATCACCTTAAAAGTGCGTTTGTCGCTTGCGTTGAGCGCGATCAAGTCCCACCCGAATTCTTGAGCCAAAGCACCGGCGGCAATGGTTTTCCCCGTCCCTGCTGCCCCGTAGAGCAGGAGAGCTGGGCTCTTCGCTTTGCCCTTCTCCCAACTTTCCGCCCAATCGAGCATTACCCGGAGGGCTTGGGATTGCCCAACTACTTCTGTGAGTTTGCTGGGTTGGTACTTATCGGCCCAAGACTTGGACATAGAGGACACTAAACACCATTTGTTTAGGTTTGATTAAAACGATTTGGAGCGCGAAACCCCCACAGAACGCTTTCATTTCTTTTCACGAAAACCAACTTTTGATAGACCTCTGTTTCCACCGAAAGTTTTTATGTCGGTCCTTTCAAATCGAGCGTGAAGTGGATTTCCGCAGGGTGATTTTGATGAAAATTGCCGTCATATCCGACAATCATTTGGGGGTGAAGTGAGGAACGGCACGAGAGCAGGATTCTTTTGATCAGACCAAGGAGTCCATCGAGCGAGCACTCGAGCTCGGCGCGGAACTCATCCTTGAGCTCGGCGACATTTTCGACACCCGAACTCCCCGCCAAGAGGTCTGGGCCCAAGCCATGCGCATTCTATCGATCCCGCTGGCTCGAGGGCGGAGCGAAATCAAGCTCGATCGCACCATAGATAAAGACAAGGATGATTTCTCCCCGGTCGCGCTCCGGGGGGCGCCGGTGATCGCTTTACACGGAAATCACGAGCGGCGCACCCGAGGATTCGTCAACCCCGTGCAGGCGCTTGAAGCAGCCGGTCTCCTCATCTACCTGCACCACAACGTGCTGGTTTTCGATACCCCCAGGGGCAAGCTAGCGATTCATGGCATGAGCAACGTGCCGGAGCAGCACGCGAGAAATGTCCTCGCGGCTTGGAACCCGAAGCCCGTGGAGGGAGCGTTCAACATCCTGATGCTACACCAATCCGTAGGGCAGTACGTGTACTCGAGCGAGGAGTTCCCGACGATTGACCTCGCGGACCTGCCGCCCGGATTTGACCTTTACCTCTGCGGGCACATTCACTACCACGCTGATGCCGTCGCGCACGGCAAGCCGCTACTTTTCCCGGGGAGCACTGAGCGCACCCAACTGCTTCAGGTCGAGGCCGAGGTTCCCAAGGGGTTCTACATGCTCGACCTCGGCGATGGGCTTAGCTACGAATTCATCGAGCTAAAGAGCACGCGAGATTTTTATTACGAGGAAATGAAATTCGACGGCATCAGGATCCCTCAACTGAACGAGGTCGTCAGGGCGAAGGCGCGTGAGCTGCTTGAGCGTCCCAGGCGCAATTTGGAGAAGCTCCCCCTGATCAGGCTGAGGCTCACGGGGACGCTCGCGAAGGAGGCGTCGCGCAGCGAGTTCGATGAACGGGCGATCATTCAAGAGTTCGCCGATAGGGCTCTGGTTGCTATAAGCAAGGGCGACCTCACCTCCCCCGGGCTCGAGGAAAAGGTGCAACTCCTACGCGAGCTGAGGGAGCGACGCCTGCCCATAGATGAGATGGCGATGAGCATGCTCGAGGGGAACCTCCGCGATATGAAATATAACCACCCGCTCGATGTGCGCCCCTTATACGGTCTCTTGGTCGAGAAGAGGGAAGATGAAGCGTTTCAGAAGGTGCTCGGGGTGGTGGAGAATCAAATAAAAACTGAGCTGGGGAGGAAATCGGATGATAACCCAAGTTAAGTTAAAAAATTGGAAATCACACCTCAACACCGACCTGCGTTTTGGCGACGGCACGAACGTCCTCGTGGGAACGATGGGCGCTGGGAAGAGTGCCGTGCTTGACGCGATAACCTATGCTCTTTTTGGGACCCTGCCAGCGGTACAGGCCCGACGCATCAGGCTAGAGGATCTCATCATGAACAGACCCGCCCCGATGAATCGAGCGGAGGTCGAGGTTGGTTTCCTCACCCCTGATGGCGATGAATTCACGGTTAAACGTGTTATCGAACGGGGCAAGGGGACGGCGCTTTCGGAGCTTCGAAAGGGCAACGGCGAGTTGGTCGAGAGTCCCAGCTCAACGCGCGTGAGTGAGGTCATCCGCTCCCTCCTCAAACTCGATTACGATCTCTTCGAGCGGGCGATTTACTCGGAACAAAATCGTTTGGATTATTTCTTGACTCTACCGCGCGGCAAACGGATGGAAAGCATCGATGAGCTTTTGGGCATAAACAAGCTCGAAC
>Ga0114919_10004412_pt1 | contig 11291 bp, 10 predicted proteins | sample BlataG_FD_88682 | JGI IMG/M metagenome (GOLD analysis project Ga0114919, IMG submission 88682) | Deep subsurface microbial communities from Black Sea to uncover new lineages of life (NeLLi) - Black_00105 metaG | ecosystem: Environmental > Aquatic > Marine > Oceanic > Sediment | place: Atlantic...
CCATTGTTATCGAAGATCTCTGTAAGTTCTTGATCATAGTAGAAGTTGAGTGTCTTATCGAGAAGAGTTAGACTTGAAACGTCAAACTCAACATTGTTCTCGATAGTGATGGGCAATCGGGGATTGACCTTAGAGAACTTATGGCTACCGATGCCAGCGCTAGTGAAGCGGATTGTTCTTTCCTGACCAGGCTTGATATCCTCAAAAGTTTCTGCCAAGCGGAAGCTGTACCGATCGAAGGGAACAACGTAGTATTTCTGGAAAGTTTCCAAACCAGCAATGACAGTACCATTGGTGGTGTATAGGACATATTCACCAAGAGAATAGTCATGGTCAGGAATAATGACCAAGCTGTCAGGTACATTAATATCAGCTGGGGTAGCATATAGAGGATCAATGATGAGTGATTGAGAAACCTCATCAAACTCAACAATAATGGTGGGATTGGAACCAACACCAGAATTCTGCTGGGACTTAACAACTACATCTACAACGTCATCCTTGTTTAGTTGATGTGGCTCTTTGGTGGTTACTAGAGCACGAATTCTATCGAGAGATACTGTCTCGGCGAATCTATTGGTTTCTAGGTTGTAACGGAAGTTAGAGCCAACTGGGGTGGTAAAGAATACTGGCTGTGCATTTTGGTCAGTCCTAATACCAATCAAATCCTTACCGATATTGGCAACAAATACATCGACACTATTACCAACTGGTGGAAGGTTAATCAAGTTACCATCAGTATCTCTTACCTGGAGGGGTAGTGAAGTAGGGGGCTTTGTTAGTGTGACAACTTCGTTGTTCCTAAACTTATGAGAAGGTGCAAAGATAGATTGTGTTGGAATTGATAGCTCATACTTAGTGTCGCCGATGAAGTAATCTACAGGGATTTGCTGACCAGCAGTTACACCGAAACCAATTGTTTGCTCGGGGTTAAAGTAGTAGAGCTCATCGATCTCAGACCGGAAGTCTTGTGTAGTTGCCTTAATATCGAAGTAGTAAGGAATTACATCAATCTTCTCACCAATCAAGTGAGACTGACCAAAGCCAGTTGAATTGGAACGATAGATTCTTAGACCTCTGTTGTTGGGGAATACATTCAATACTTCTACTGTTTCTGTATTGTCAGGAGCACCAATGGTGATTAGGGCACCAGGAGCTACGCTCTCATTAAGGCTGTTGACGAAGATGTCTTCTACAGTCTCAATAATGGTAGGAGGAATGATGCTCGCTAAAGTCATGTTCCTGGTGTCTACAAAGACACGACTAGGACCATTGAGTCTAGAGAGTGAAGTGGTTAGACCACTGAGCACAACTAGGTCTTGATTTAGGTAATCATGAGTTGGCTCAACATAGACACGAACAAAGTTGTTATTGAGGCGAATGAGTTTGGTTTCAGTCTTGGTGTAGGAGGTCTGGGAGCTAGCAATGCTAACAACTTCCTTACCTTCAACTTCACTAACTACGCTGCTTAGAACACCCTGACTATTATCAAAGATTGGCAAGTCACCAACACGATAGCTAGCACCAGCACCAACAATGTCGATGCCATCAACTTTACCGGGATTGACACTCTCCACAATAGTGTCTTGAATGTCACTTAGATAAGACTGTACTAGGAACTCACTACCAGCTACAGGGCTTCCCACATAGTATGGGAAGGTGTTTCTGTAGATTGGCTTATCGTTGAGGTTGAAGTCCTGATCAATATCAGGAGTATCGATTGGAGCATCACGATACTCGGGACCGATGAAGTATGGGAATTGTGGAGCACGCTCTAGGTCAATCTCTGTGCTGATGCCAGCAAAGTATGCATAGACTCCATTGGGAAACTCAGGAGTTCTACCGTAGCGACCGTTGTATACGTCTAGATCACCTTCGCCAGTATAACGATAGTCTTCTACGAAGAAACCAGCAGGATATTTGGTTAGCGAAGGGCGACCAGGAACTGCTTCTGCATCTAGAACATAAGCAGTGCTCATAGCACGGATTTCGGAGTTGGGATCCTCAGGATCATCATAAGCAAAGCCACCATAGATGGGATTACCATCATTAGCCCAACCAATGATAGGAGAGTGAATGATGCCTAGATCATCATAAACATTTTCACGAATAGTTCTCTCATAAGAGACAACGGCATAGCTGTTATCGATTAGAGACTCAAAACCAAAGCGCTCCTGTAGGTTGACTTCTAAATTGCGAATACGTGGTGTTAGGATAGCATCTCTACCGGGATCAACAATTTCGATGTCAGTTGTGTTGGGGTTGTAGTCAATACCTTCACTGATGATGATAATTTCATCAATGCTACCATCTAGAACTTGAGCGCGAAGAACGGCACCCTGACCGGACTCGCTGCTATCCATTACAACTACATCTGGATTATCTGGATAGTTAACACCACGATTTAGGATCTGGACTCCAGTTACCTTACCTTCGATAACAATAGGCTTAACACGAGCACCACTTCCAACTTGAGCAGTAATCTTAGGATTCTTTTGGAAGTTTAGAACATCACTACCATAGTAGCCACCATCATCAACATAGATCTGGTCGATCTCGCCACGGATGAATGGAGTAGCAGTCACAACACCAGTGATGGTGCTAGCGAACGATACGTTGATGTTGACCTTAATATCAGGATACTTAAAGGTATGAGTACCAACACCAACTGTGGTGAAGTTGACGATTTCTCCACGATCAAAATTATCAGTAATTGTACCGCCAATACCAGCATCAGCTAGCTGGAACATATCCTCACTCTTAGCAATGACGAAGTATGAGTTGAGGGTGCTTAGACCAGCAATGGGAATCTCTGTTGCAACATACTCAACTATCTCACCAGTTTCAAAGCCATGCTTGGGATAACGAACCTCATCATACTCAACAAAGATATTGGAGGGCTGAGTGTGTAGAGAACGGTACCAGAAGTTGCCACCATCTTCGACGATGTTTGCGCCAATGATTGTGTTGCGAGCTACGGTATTAAAGTCCTGAATACCAAAACCAGTTAGATTTGTAGTAAAGCCAATTGGATTAGTTCCAATCTCTAGATCTTCTAGAGAACCGAACAAACGGATGGTTAGATTATTGACTGGATCGGCATAATAGATGCCACCATTAGAAAGAACGTTACCAAAGCTGATATTGCCACCACCGGGCTGACCAACACCGATGCTGGGCTCTCCACGGTTGTTGTAAACGATAGGCGCACCCTTGGGTAGGTTATGAGGTACTAGGAACTGGATGGTTTCCTCTACTGCGTTAATACCACCACCAAAGATGTCTAGACGGCTGTCAAAGGGGATAGAACGGGATCTACGCTCTACCTGTGGCTCAGCAGTTGCACCACGGCTGTTGCCGCCAGTAACGGTGATTGTGAAGGCTTCATTGATGTCAAAGATCTGTGGATCAACGAGAATCTTTTCTAGCTTACCTTTAATGACTGGAGTGAGTACTGCAGTGGTTGGAGTGATGCCAGCACCGACTCCACCAATCAATTGAATGTCTGGGGGAGCAGCAATGATCTTAGGGGGAGAAGTGACGCTATATCCTTCGCCACCAGCCACTGGAGCTACGTTTACGATAGGACCTAAGAACACATTGTCAGCTGAGCGGTAGGAGATGATCTCAACACCGTTAGTGAGGATAGCAATCTTACCAGCAGTTACTTCAGCAGGGGTTCTGTCAATCGCAATGTTTTGACGCTCACCAGTTAGAGGAATGGTGCGATAAGTGCGTTGGCTGTCAATCTCACGATCCTTCTGGCTCTCTAGAGTGAAGATGTGGGTACCAGGCAATTCATTGGCAGTTAGACCAACAAAGTTGTTGCTACCAATGAAAGAGGGTGATAGGTAGAGACGAATCTTACGTGGAGCAGTTACTTCGACATAATATTCACCAACAGGGCAAATTGGGTAAACAGCAGTAGTACCGATGCCAGGCTGGACGCTATAAGTGACTAGATCGCCAGTAATGAATTCTACGGGCTGATCAAAGATGAGTGTGGAGTAAGTTCCTTGGAAACTGTTGAATCCCTCGAAGTTAAGAGTGCTAATACCAGTAATGGTGTCTTCGACGATGCTAACGTCCAACCCATATGATGGGAGGGAGTTTGTAGCTACGTAGAAGTTAGAATCATACTCTCTGGCATCATATAGGTTTAGAACGTTGGATAGAACAGCATCATTGCCATAATCAATCTTAGTCTTGGAGCTAGACGCATATTTTTGGTTACGGCGAAGATCTAGGTCCTGATTAGTGGGGACACCAAAAGAATCGTTTACAGTAACAGTAGAATTAACGAAATCGACCTCAGTAACTAGACGATCGGAAACAAAGGCATTTTGAGAGCCTCTGGGAAGAATGTCTACAGTATCGCCAACATTAATGGAGCTCTTATCAAGATATGGAGCTTTTAGAGTGAAAGTGGTACCACTGAGGTTCTCAACTTGGAAACGAACCTTAGTATTGTAGATAAAGCTGTTTGCGACGATTTCAGCAAAGCTTGGTTCATCTCTATTAGCAATAGGAGCAAGAATATTCTCTCCAAGGCTATCTACACGGATGTTTTCGCCAATTGTACTGAAAGGCGCATTATCGCCAAAGTCAATATCAGAAATAACGCCAAGTAGACGCAACCGGATGACTTCGCCGTTATCGGCAGTACCACTTACAGTAATATTGTCAATAATACGTTCTGTAGTGGCAATAGTCTTATTTGGGCTTTCGCAAGTAACACCCAAGAACTGGTTTACAGTCTTTTCCTCATAATTGAAGACTGTGCCATCTTCTGTGATGAAAGTATTGTTATCACGGAAACCAATCGTGGAATCTACGGTAACAGTGGTCTGTCCGGGGAACCAAGGGCGCTGAGCCTCAGTAATACCGGGTACAGTGAATAGCTTCTTCTCATTTTCAATCTCATCGTTGGAGACAAAGAAGAATAACTTGTAATAGAGTTGATTGTCTCTGGTGAAGGGCTCAATCTCGGAAACGGCACCAAAGATCTCTGGGCTGCCGTCCTGGAAGACGTTCTTGCCCTGTAGATCAATTGGGTTGCCATTTACTGGTAGAGCAGTGGCATAATCACGTCTAGAGTACTCAGCCTCACTAGGCTTGATTAGATATAGCTCTAGATCGATGACTGTAGGCTCTTCACCGTATAGAACCTTGAATAGAATCTTGAATGACTCAGTACTACCCTTACTTTGGTAGAAAGAGCGGGCTTGACGGATCCAAGTGCCTGCATCAATCTGGCTATTGAATTCTAGGTTCTCGAAGCCGGGAGCAAAGGTGAATTTGATCTTGTTATAGAACTCTTTGAGGAAAAGAGTGCTCAAGTTCTGGACAGGGGCATCTTCCTTATGTGGAGCAGATAGAGTCTGCTCAAATACTAGCTGGCTGGGGTTATCTGGAGTTCTGTAGGAGGTGATGCCAGAGAAGCCTCTTACAACGCCAGTGAAGGTGTTAGTGGTAACACCTGTGTAGGTCATAATCTCGTTATCGACCTTTAGTAGACCCCACTCGTTTGGAAAGCTCTTGGTGGTGTTTACATAGACAACAGTATCCTCAGGATCTAGGTTCTCGGTGAGGAAGAAGTTGTCATTAACAGTTTCGGCAGTTAAAAGATCTAGGTTTAGGTATTGGTCTAAATTGGCAGCAAAATCCATTGTGCCGCCCTGGAATTCCTGGGACACATAGAACTGCTTTAGGAAGTCATCAGTTAATGGTGCTTCGCTAAGAATAAATTCAGGAAGTTGTGAGGTGACTATATCCTGGATCTTCACCCTCACATCAATACCAGTTTCAATCATCTCAAAATACCGTAAAGGTTACCTAGTTAGCTTTCCGTTGCCGTAACTCGAAGTTACTGGGAAACCGACACCGGAGATTTGCTCTCCGCTGGCAATTGTATCCCTAACCATATTTATCTTGCTTGTAGAGACGGAAAATGAGACATAGAGGTCTTTTAGACCAATTACATCGTTGGATAGTGGATAGGCTTGAACCTCTACAATACTATTGGGCTGTGAAGTGTCAATAATGCGAACTGTGTTCAATTTAATCTCACCCTTGCTGTAATCTACAGTTCCTGCGTTCTCAACAACGGTTGTATAGGAGAGATCTCCAGAAGCAGCCGTTCTTTCGCTGATTAGTGAGATTACGCCTAGACCAGAACCATCCAATTGACCGGATGCATTCTTATTGGGCATATCTGTTAGATAAACAGTAGAAGGATTACCAAAGATCTTAAATCCAGTGCTCTTGACAGTTCCACCCTCTGGAAGGATGTGGAATGCATTACCAAAGCAGAGCTCATACTGACCAAACTGGTCAATAGCGGCATTTAAGTTTCTACGAACGATTACGCGAGTAATGTTAGAGGTAATTGCAATGTCAGTGTCGTCAATAACCTTCTGGGTCTTAGAATACTTGAATCTACCACCAAACTTGTTGAGGTCGATGGATCTAGAGTAAGTATTGAGTGCATCAATAACCTCACTCTTGAGATTTTCGGCATTTGACACTTTAGTGGTGTCATAGTAGACAAAGGAGTCAAGCTCAACGAAGAGAATCTTGAGATCGACGATTTTTTGGTTAATACCAGCAACGGTGTATTGCTTAAGTCCCTCTAGAATGTTCTTCTTGTCAAAATCACTAACTTCGATACCGTTTAGTGGTTTGATGCTGATTAGAACGTTACCAAACTGTGGAGGGGTGAGCTCTTCACCACCGACTACGGAAACTGACTCGGTATTTGAATAAATCGACTTGATAATGCCTTCGTAGTCACGTGCCGTCACAGCCCTGTACTGGGAGCCGTAGATGCGTGGAGCAAAATACTTAATGCTTTCCACACTCTCGATGGGAGAGCCGTTTCTAGCGCCTTCTAGGGTGGTTATAGAGACGTTATTGGTTGGGATGACAACAGCGCCTGTAGAATTGACCACAGAGCCGCTAAAGGAGAACCGCTGAGCGCCATTTCCATCAGGACCATCAGTTACGATGTAAGTAGCGGTAATTTGTTGCTCATTTTGGAGAGCTTTACCAAAAACACCATCACCAAAGATGAGCTCATACTTTTCTTGCTCAATTTCGTTGATTAGATAGATTTGGCTATCCTTTCCAATCTCAACGATGTTGGCAACGCGATTCCAAACGTCTCCGGGACCTTGATCGCTAGGACCTTTTACTCTCACAACGAGAGTGCTGTAATCCATGCGGGAATTATTGATAATGAAGCGCTGATCTAGCGATCCATCATAGTTAAATGTATTTCTTAGGAAAGTTCCCTGATAAACTTCGATTGGTTCTTCGTCTGTACCAAACTGAGCTACGCCATTATTAACAGTTGTAGTAATATCCTCTGGAATAGAGAAAACGTAGTTAGTATTGTCTGCATTACCAGTACAAACGAGACCTGCCTTCAAAGTAAGGGTAGGTGTAGTTGCATTTGTCTCAATAGTGAACTTGATCTTTGCTTTTGCTGCAGCGATAGATCTTGGAAGGTAACCAATGTTGCCTGCTAGGGAGACTACGTTCCTTCTAAGTGTCGCAGAGTCCAAAAATGACTCATTGACGATCATGTTGGCATTGATTGAGTTGATATAGGCATTGTAAGCCAATGTCTCAATCAAAACCGAGAAGTTAGATCCCTCAAAATCAAAACCAGTGAAATCGGAGTTCGCTCTTAGATAATCTCTAATCGATTCTTTGATTTGATCAAAGTCTAAATTGGTAAATTTAGTGAAAGCCATTATCTAGTAGCCTCTAGTACAAAGGAGTAAGTTTGACGGGGTAATTCTTGACCGATAATGTCGTAAATAACGGTAATATTGAATTCGTTAGTATCTGGGCGAGGATCAACCTCTACCTGAACTGACTCAATACGTGGTTCGTAGTTTTGTAGGCTAACGAGGACTTGGTTTTGGATTTCGTCGGCAGTAAAAATGTCAACATTCTCAAATAACTGCCCTCTTACGTCTGAACCGAAGTCAGGCTCGAAAAATCTCTCGCCCAACTGTGTCTCAACGATATTTCTAACTGAACGATTGATTGCTCGCTCATTTCTCAATACAGGAAGGTCCCTCGTCACAGGATGGGGCTGAAACGAGAGACTGATATCCTTAAATGATCTAGAAATACGTTTGATTTCCGCCATTTCAACTTTAATCTTTAATTTTATTTATGCCCCTTCCCAATACTCTGTGTAGTCAGGTACTTTTTTGTGCATTTTTGCCTTTTCGGCTTCTTGCTTCTTTGCAATTTGGTCGAGAACACCATAATCGGTGACTAGCGACACACCTTTAACTCGATCAGCGGGCTTACCCATGATTTTTTGTCCTAATAAAGTGAAAATTAGAACTTTTTTAAAGGTGGTTGCTATCACCTTTCATTATTTGATGTAAAATCCCTTTCGATGGTAGTCTGGAGACTCAACAAAGCGGTAATCTGGCGGACAAACGACCTCCATATCATCATAAACCGGAATTGCGATGTCATTTCCCCACCGAAAATCGGGATTTTTGCGAAAATGGACCTCGATTATGCGAAACCCAATGTATTCGATGTTTATTGTACTATATTTTGTGCGAAATTGCTCTAAAATTTCAGGAAAATCAAAATTTTTCTCGATTTTTCTCCAACTCGCCCATCTAGACTCTTCCGAACCACGAATGGAGGGAGCTGGTATTCCTTGAATCGTCAAAATTTGGTCGCCTTTTTCATAATCAACGGAAACGTGCTCTCCGTTAAAGTAGTCACACCAAAATTCTCCGGCAACTCCAAACATTTCTGTCTTATCGCTTGGCGCCAACCAGATTTTTCGGGCATTTCTACCCATTCCAAGGAAATTTATACACGGTCTAATGATGTACCAACCGGGATGCGGCACTGGAGCGCCAATTGGACCGCAATTATAACCTAATTTGCGGCTTAGTTGAAGCTTGTTGTACACCCAAAGGTCGTCTGGGTGGACTGACATGAACTCTTCTAAGACTTCCATCAATATATTACAGTTACTTTAGTATTTAGAGTCAACTAGACCTAGGGTCCCAAAAGGGTTGAGCCAAAAAAAAGAGGGCATGTGCCCCCTTGAATCATTTACCTTGACCGCGATAACGCTTTTTGCGTGAATTACGTGAGGTCGCAGAAAGCCTTGTGTTGATTGAACGACCTTGTGCGGTGTTCTTAGGCTTGCTTTCAATCTTTTGCTGGGATTTGCCTAACATAATTACTCCTTTGTGTACATGATGTGGGTTACTTGTGAGAGATCGGGATACCCGGTCTCATAATAAGCTCTTGCTAGGTCTTCCATTACATCAAAGAAGTCCCCTTCGGGGATACCTTTGTGAACTGGCTGACCTTCAATAAGTATATCGTAGAGATACTGCATGAGTCAACGGGGTGTGACAGTTTAATAATTGGCATAAAAAAGGGGGAAGCTTTGTTCCCCCCTCGAAGCGTATCAGATGACGCGAGTCTTCTCGTGTCCAACGCGGATACGGGGATCACACCAGATCTCAAAACCTGCTGCGATAGCGTCGAGACAGAATGAAACGTCCTCGCCGCACATATCCTGGACAGCACCAGATTCAAATACTTGCATCTTAGGAGCGAACCAGGGGTACTTCATCTCGGGGTGCTCGAATACACCGTTCTTGATGAGGATCCAACCGAAACCAGCGTAGTCTACAGTGAAGGGCTTCTTACGCTTAGAAAGAGTTTCTAGAGTCTCGTGGTTCATGACGCCGCCGTTCTTAGCGAAGTCATCTTCTTCTAGCCAGTGAGCAACAGAAGAGGTACGACCATCTTCAGTACAGTACCAACCAGTTGCAATGTCCTTATCCATAAGGACGAGTTGGAGTAGCTTTTCAGTTGTGAATACAATGTCGCTATCGATCCATAGCTGGTAGTCGTACTTTAGACGACCATCCCAGGGCACCTGATCAGGACCACGTAGTACGTTAGCACCCAAGCACTTACAACGTGCGAAGTTAACCATGGAACTGTAGTCCTGGCTGATCTGGATGCTAGCGCCCATCTGTACTAGATCGAAGCACATTTGAACGAAGTTCTTTAGGTAAACGTAGCTTACGCCACGACCTGGAAGACAGAAGACAATACTCTTACCACGGAGCATTTCTTTTGCTTTATCATAATCCCACTCGGTAGCGGAATCGGCAACTTTGCCCTTGGGGGGCTCTTGTGCCTTAACGGTAAATCCTTTTGCCATATCAGTTAATAGTAATGATGAAACGTTTCAATTCAAACTAGTTTATTAGAAGGATGCCTCAGCATATTCAGGGGCTGCACATTCTTCATATTCAATTGTAGCTGAACTCCTAAGATTTGTCAAATCTAAGAAGTAGTCAAGCTGATGCATCTCCTTATCGAAGTCTTCCTTCGGGAGATTTGCTTTTACACACTTTCCATTCACGTAGATGTGATAGCAGGGTGAGATAATCATTGGGTTGATTCGCGTAGGATGAGTTCGTCACCATCGAAGACCCATTCTAGCTCAGTTCCTTCATACCAACCAAATTCATTTAGGATAGCTTCAGGAACAGGACAGAGTAGTTCTCCGGTTGCAATGTCTTCTTGCAGTTCGACAATAATGTGTTTGTCTCTGTTCATAACTCTAACAGATCTTTCTTTATCCAAAGTATATAGGATCACATAAGACCCTAGGGTAGTGCAGAAGGGTTCGCCCTGTTAAAAAACGCCCACATACAAAAACATAAAAGACTTTAAGATCATAAAGAACCACAGAGACCTCTCTCTGCCTCTCTAAGACCATTGCAAAACATGAGAGACCACACAGTATGGGAGAATACTCCAAGCCCCTCTAAGAGCTTCGTAGAGCAAGTTAGTACATTTCTCTCTTCCTATTATATAGACACCGAGTGAAGGACTAATTCTGTATGGTTTACCCTTCTAATAGTTTCGGTAATACTCCGTAGGTTCTAGAGGGCGCGTTTCGAGTTCGATCCAGATTAAGCCTAACCCAGAGAGCATAAAAACACACAAAGGAACTAAGAGACACATAAAGCGGAAAAAACTTTCCATAACATAGAGACTTTTTTATATTTAACAGTATAGCTTACAGAATACCCCCTTGCGGGGAGAGACAGTACAACCCTCTGCAGTTACTCTATGGAACTCGCTAGCGCTCGTTGCTTCGCATCCCTTGACAGAATAGCTTTCCTTAAGTAGAGTAGCTTTGTGGAGGTTGGCAGGAGCCATAGAGATACTTAGAGTATATAGAGGAATATTGGGGGCTTTTTATGGGG
>Ga0114919_10004413_pt1 | contig 11290 bp, 9 predicted proteins | sample BlataG_FD_88682 | JGI IMG/M metagenome (GOLD analysis project Ga0114919, IMG submission 88682) | Deep subsurface microbial communities from Black Sea to uncover new lineages of life (NeLLi) - Black_00105 metaG | ecosystem: Environmental > Aquatic > Marine > Oceanic > Sediment | place: Atlantic...
AAAAGCAGCTGCTGTCCCCAAAAAAGCTGAGAGACCTCTTGTTTTTTCCCGACCCTCTGTTTCTGCTCCAAAGCCCTCCCATTACGTCGCCGGGTCTCGTAAAAAAGTGGGGAGAAATGATCCTTGCCCTTGTGGTAAAATTGATCCCAAAACTGGAAAACCAATGAAATATAAAAAATGTTGTTGGCCTAAATACGGATAATATGTTTTTCTTTCCGACAATTTTTATAATGTTTTTACTGTTTATTTTACTTTTACCCCTTTTGTTTTTGCTGGGTTATTTTCAGATTATAACTCTTGGTTTTGGAAAACTGGGAATTTCTCCAAATATGACCTCTTTGATACTGGCTGCAATTCTGATTGGTTCTTTAATTAACATCCCCCTTACTAAAAAGAAATTAATTTATCAAGAAAAATCTCGATTTTTTGGTCTTTGGCAAAGACCGGTAATAACGACTCAAGCCATAGCCATTAACTTGGGAGGAGCAATTATTCCCATTTTGCTTTCTTTTTATTTTTTATATAAAGGATGGGAAAAAGGTTTTGAGATGAAACCTATTTTAATAGCAACTCTTTTAATGATTATAATTTCCAAATCCTTAGCCAGATTATATCCTGGCAGAGGAATAGCTCTTCCTACTTTTGTGCCCCCTGTCTTTTCTGCTTTATTTGCTCTGATTTTCTCTCCTGGTTTTGCCGCTCCCACAGCCTTTATTTCCGGAACCATAGGAGTCTTAATTGGAGCCGACCTTTTGAATCTAAGAAAGATTCAAAAAATAAGCCCCGGTTTTATCTCTATTGGAGGAGGCGGAGTGTTTGATGGAATATTTTTAGTCGGAATTGTCTCTGCTCTTTTATCTTGATTTTAAATGATAAAATAGAAAAAGATGCAAAAAAGAACTTATCTTATTTTAATTTTTATTTTAATTTTAGCGCTTTCAGTAGGAAGCTTTGTTTACTTAGGAGAATACTTTCAAGTAGGAGTTGATTTTTTAGAAACAAAAATGATAAAAGAACCGATTAACTTTTTTAAAAAACCGTTTGATTTAGGGTGGGATTTTTTAGAAGGGATTCAATTAGTTTATCGGTTTGATTTAAAAGATTCGAAAGCCAAAAACCAAAGAGAAATTTTAGAAGGATTAAAATCTATTCTTGAACAAAGGTTTGAAGTTTATCAAAAAGAAGTTGAAATTAAAACAGAGAAACAAAATTTAGTTTTTAGATTATCTCTTAAAGAAGATATTAAAACGATAATTGAAATAATCAACCAAATACCATCGCTTGAGTTTAGAGAAGAAAGCGAAACAGAGGGTTTTTTTCAGCCAACCGAATTAACAGGAAAATATTTAGAAAATGCATCTTTATCCTTGGACCAATCAGATGAAAAACCTTTAATTTTATTTCAGTTTAATGAAGAGGGAGCTAAGATACTTGAAGCTCTCACTAAAAGAAACGAGGGAAAACAATTGGCTCTTTACATTGACCAAATTCCCGTTTTTCCTTTACGAGTTGAGGAGGCAATTTCAGGCGGTAATGTTCAAATTAAAATGGATTCAGACATTGAGTTAGTCAGGAAATTAACACAAATGATTAAAACCTCTTCCTTATCTCCATCTTTAAATCTTATTTCTCAAAAAACCATTACTCAAGAACAAATTAAGGATTCTTTGAATACTTTAAAAGAGACAGGCCTTTTTGGTTTTTTGGCTATATTTTTAATCCAGATTTCTTTCTATAGACTACCCGGCTTAATATCTTTTCTCTCGCTTTTAATTTACGGATTTTTATTTTTAATTTTGTTTAAAGCAATTCCAATTATAATAAACTTTGGTTCAATATCCGGCTTTATTTTATCAATCGGCATTGTTTTGATTAGTAGTATGTTATTTTTTTCAAAGATGAGAAAAGAACTAAGAAAAGGAAGATACTACGGAATAGCTGTTAAAAAGAGTTTTCAAAGGTTTTCGCCTTTGGTCAGAAAGATTAATTTAGCTATTTTATGCTTAATGGGGATATTGTTTTTTACCGGGACAGAATTTATTAAAAGTTTTACTTTTACTTTCTCTTTGGGAATTTTAATTAATATCTTTTTAATAATTTTTATTATTGAGAAAATTTTAATAAGATTCGAAGATACAAAATTAGAAGAGATAAACTGGTTATGGATGTAGTTAATTTGAGAAAAAGATATTTCTTGACAATAATTCTGAAAAATGTTTCAATAAAGTAATAGATTTTAGAGAATATAATGTTTAATTACCAAAAAATTTGTTCTAATCTTTTCAAAGATTTACCCAAAAGAACAAAAGATATTCTTTTGAGACGCTTTGGTTTAGGTCCGCCAGCTGGCGGAGGGAAGCGAGAAACCTTAGAGTCCATTGGGAAAAGTTATGGAGTAACCCGAGAAAGGATTCGTCAGATTGAAGCAGATGGCCTCTTGAAATTAAAACCAAAGCTAAAAAAAGACCAAAAGGTTTTTCAATATTTTACCGACGCTCTTCATAGTTTTGGTAAGCTAAAAAAAGAAGACCTTTTGCTTTCTCAATTAGGGGGCGAAAGATTTAACCCCCACGTTTTCTTTCTTTTGAATTTGGACGAGCAATTTGATAGACGCTCGGAAGACAAAGACCTCTTTTCTCTCTGGACAATTGACTCCAATTCTTTAAACGATGCCAAAGCAGTTATAGAGGATTTCTACGGTAAACTTATAAAAACTAATCAACCCCTGGATTTAGGAAATTATGCTTCTCCCATCACTCTTTCTTCAAAAGCTTTAACGTCTTATCTTGAGGTTTCCAAACTAATCGACCAGGGGCCTGGCGGCAAGTTCGGCTTAATGGCTTGGCCAGAGATAAATCCTCGGGGAGTAAAAGACAAAGCGTATTTGGTATTTAAAAAAGAAAATAGGCCTTTACATTTTGCTGAGGTAGCCAAGTTGATTTCTCCAAACACATTAGTCCAAACGGTTCACAATGAGTTAATTCGTGACCCCAGATTTGTTTTGGTTGGGAGGGGCATTTATGCCTTAGCCGATTGGGGTTATAGGCCGGGGACGGTAAAAGACATTATTTTTGAGGTTTTTGAAAAAGCCAAAAAACCATTATCAAAAAATGAGATTTTAGAGAAAGTTTTGAAACAGCGTCTTGTTAAAGAAAACACCATTTTGCTGAATTTAAGCAATAAAAAACATTTTTTGAGAAATTCTCAAGGAAAATATATTTTGAGAAATGACTGAAGTTTTTGAGACAGGGATAAAATTTTTATTAGCTTTTATACTCCTCTTTTTTTTAGTTTTATTTTATCTTTGCCGTGCTTGGGCAAAGCCTATGCACCCAGAGAGAAACACTAAAATAGGGGCACTAGTTGCTATTTTGTATAGTTTTTATTTTTTTGTAGGCGGTTTTATTATTGTAATTCTAATTTCTCTTTTTTGGCCCAATTTAGTCAATTTAATTAAATTATTCTTCTCTTAAATCAATGGCGGCTTTTACAATAATCTGGTTAATCTTAAAAAGTTGGTGGTGGTTTTTTCTTGCTATAATTTTGTTTCGTCCTTTTCGATTCCTTTATTTGTGGTGGATAAGAGCAGAGGTTTGGGCCAAAAAGAACAAATGGATTTTACTTGAAATTAAACCTCCAAAAGAAATTTTAAAGCCCTTTAGGGCAATGGAAAATATTTTTTCTGTTTTGTGGGGAGTTTATGACGCACCTAACTGGAGAGAAATGTGGTGTGAGGGAGAATTACCCAATGCTCCTTATTGGATTTCTTTTGAGATAGCAAGCCTTGGAGGAAAGATTCATTTTTATATGAGAATATTAGAGCCCTGGCGAGACATGGTGGAGTCGACGATTTATTCGCAATATCCCGAAGCTGAAATCTCTCTAGTTGATGATTATACAAAAAATGTTCCCCAAGATGTTCCTAATAAGGACTGGAATCTTTACAGTGAAGATTACAGCTTCATGAAAGATGATGCCTATCCAATTAAAACTTATTCAGCGTTTTTTGAAGAGAGACCGGAAGTGACTAAAGAGGAAAAAAGACTTGACCCCTTAGATTCTCTATTGGAAGGTTTGGCAAAACTTACACCAGCTGAACAGTTTTGGTTTCAAATTGTAGCGGCTCCCATTACCAATGCTGATATTCCCTGGATAACAAGAGGGAAGAAGCTTGCTAATAAAATAGCTAAAAGACCCAGTGAGAAAAAGCCAAAACCAATGTGGCAAGAGGCAGCTGAGGTTTTAATTAGCGGAAAACCTACTGCTCCTCCCCAAAAAGAAGAGGGTTTGGTAGCACCGGAACTAAGAATGACTCCGGGAGAAAGGGAAATTCTAAAGGGTGTTGAAAATAAAATTTCAAAACAGGGTTTTAAGACCTGGATAAGAATTGTTTATCTTTATAAAAGGGATGCGACCCATCGTCATGGTAATCATAAAATAGTAAGATCCTATTTTAACCAGTTTATGAGTGAAAACTTAAATACGCTTGTTTTTTGGGGACCTAGCAGAACAAGAATTCATTATTGGTTGAGGAATCGGAGATTGTATTTGAGAAAAAGGAAAAACTTTAGAAATTATGTTTTAAGACTTCCCTCTTTGTATCCCAGAACAATGTCTGGAGAACCCCGCTTTTCTTTTGGTATTATGCCCAGGGGCCCAGGGATTAGGGGAACTATTATTCTAAATAGTGAAGAATTAGCTACTATTTATCATTTTCCAGCTAAAATTACTGTTTTGGCTCCCGATATTAAACCAGTTGGAGCTAAAAAGGGCGGACCGCCCCCTGGTCTTCCCGTAGAGTAATATGATTGATAAGGAGATAAATTTTTTTGGTGAAACCACTTTTCGTAACGAAAGAAAGCGCTTTGGCATTAAAATCGATGATAGACGTCGTCATATTTATGTAGTAGGAAAAACCGGAATGGGAAAAACTGTAATGATGGAAAATATGGCTATTCAAGATATTCGGGCGGGTCATGGGCTGGGTTTTGTTGACCCTCACGGTGAGGCAGCAGAAAGATTATTAGATTTTATTCCCCCTCGGCGCATTAATGATGTTATTTATTTTAATCCGGCTGATTTAGAGTGGCCCATTGGTTTTAATGTAATGGAAAAGGTTGGGCTTACTCATCGACATTTAATTGCTTCTGGTTTAATGGGAGTTTTTAAAAAAATCTGGCCTGATGTTTGGTCGGCCAGAATGGAATATATTTTAAACAATTGCATCTTAGCTTTGCTTGAATATCCGGGTTCGACTCTTTTGGGTGTTAATCGAATGTTGGCTGACCTTGATTATCGGAAAAAAGTAATAGATAGCATTACCGACCCTGTAGTAAAATCTTTTTGGGTTAAAGAATTTGCTCGATATACCCAAAGGTATGAAGTTGAGGCAACGGCTGCTATTCAAAACAAGGTAGGTCAGTTTATTTCTGCTCCCTTAATTCGAAATATTATTGGTCAGGTCAGGTCAGCTATTGATATAAGAAAGGCAATGGATGAGGGGAAAATTTTAATTGCCAACCTTTCAAAGGGGAGGGTTGGCGAAGATAATTCGCTTCTATTAGGAGCTCTTTTAATTAATAAACTACAATTGGCTGCTATGTCCCGAGTTGATATACCGGAAAAAAAGCGAAGAGATTTTTTCTTATATGTTGATGAGTTTCAAAACTTTGCTACCGAAGCCTTTGTTAATATTTTATCTGAAGCAAGGAAATATAGATTATCTTTAGTCTTAGGCCATCAATACATTGCCCAAATGGAGGAATCGGTCAGAAACGCTGTGTTTGGGAATATCGGAACCTTGATTTCTTTTCGGGTTGGAGCAGAAGATGCTGAATATTTAGAAAAAGAATTTACTCCCGAATTTAGGGTTGAAGACTTGGTTAATTTAGGGAAATTCAATATTTATTTAAAACTGATGATTGATGGAATAGCCGGTCGTCCGTTTTCTGCCGAAACCTTATTCCCTTTTGAGAAACCCGAAAAATCAAATAAAGAAAAGATAATTTCGGTTTCTCGAGAAAGATACGGCACTCAAAAATCTATTGTTGAAGAAAAAATTAGTCGTTGGATAGGAGCTTTAAAAATGCCGGAAAGACGAATTCCGACTAAACCCCCGGTTTTATATGATGCCCAATGTGCTTTATGCGGGAAATGGACTAAAGTGGTTTTTCCTCCAGACGGCACCCGCCCCGTTTATTGTAAACCTTGTTTGAAAAAAATTAGACTACAACCCACCCACCACCCTCCCACCAAAGGTGGGCCCCTGGAAAAACCAAGTCCGCCAGCTGGCAAAGAAAAAAGACCAGCTATTTCTCTGAAAACAGCGGCCTCAACCGAGCCCGTTCCCTTTTCTCCTTCAAAAAAAGGCATCAAGAAAAAACCAAAAAGAAAGCAAGTTAATTTAAAAGAACTAAAAAAGGCTTTAGAGGAATCTTTGAAAAAAATAAAGGAATGAAAACCTTAAAGGACTTTAATTTTGAAAATAAAAGAGTTTTAGTTAGGTGTGATTTCAATGTGCCCCTTTCAGGTACCGAGCCCCGCAACAGCGGGGCGAAGTTGAAGATGAGAACGAAGTTCTCATCGCCCAAGGGGAACATTTTAGATGACTTTAGAATAAAGAAGGTCCTTCCCACCATTGAATATCTGAGAGAAAAAGGAGGAAAAATCGTTTTAATGAGTCATTTGGGGCGACCAAAAGATAAAGAGCAAAAATATAGTTTGAAACCCATTGCTACGAGATTAGAAAAATTGTTGGGGAAAAAAGTAAAATTTTTACCAGATTGTATTGGTAGAGAAGTTGAAAAAGAAATAGAAAAGATGAAGGTGGGAGAAATAATTCTTTTGGAGAACTTAAGATTTTACAAAGAGGAAAAAGAAAACAATCCAAATTTTGCTAAACAACTTTCAAAATTGGGAGATATCTTTATAAATGATGCTTTTTCGGTATGTCATAGAAATCATGCCTCAGTGGTTGGAATAACCAAATTTCTACCAGCCGGAGCTGGTTTCCTATTAGAAAAAGAAATTAAAATACTGACCCAAATTTTAAATCCGCCAGCTGGCGGACCAAAAAGACCCTTGGTGGTAATTATTGGGGGAAGTAAAGTCAAAGATAAAGCAGGAGTGGCGGAAAGATTTTCTGAGATTACCGACATTTTATTGGTTGGAAATTTAGTTGCTGAGGAGATAAAAGAAAAGAAAATAAAAATAAAAAATCCTGAAAAATTTTTTCCTCCAATTGATGATAAAGAAAACTTTGATATTGGAGAAAAAACAATTCAAATTTTTAAAGAAAAGATTAAAAATTCAAAGACAGTTTTTTGGGCCGGACCTGTTGGTAAAATTGAGGAAGAAAAATTTCAAAAAGGTTCAAAAGAGATTGCTAAAGCCGTTGTTGAGTCAGGCGCCTTTTCAGTAGTTGGGGGTGGAGATACAATTGAATTTTTAAATAAAATTGGTTTACTTGAAAAATTTAACCACGTTTTAATCGGTGGGGGAGCAATGCTAATGTTTTTAAGTGGTGAAAAATTACCCGGAATTGAAGCTTTACAATATGGCGGAAATTAAGAATTTAAAAAAAGCAGCTGATCGCATTCTAACTGCTATCAAAAACAAAGAAAAAGTTATTCTTTACGGAGATGCCGACCCAGATGGAGTATGTTCAATTATTATTTTAGAAGAAACCCTTAAGACTCTTGGTTTATCTCCTGCTCAAATTTATTTTCCAAACCGAGAAGAAGAAGGATATGGAATAACAGAGCAGGGTTTAAAATTTCTGGCAAAATTTGCGCCTGCTCTATTGATTGTTTTGGATTGTGGAATAGGAAATGTTGAGGAGGTAGAAATAGCCAAAAAAATTGGATTTGAAGTAATAATTATTGACCACCACAAGATGCTGCCGAGAGTTCCTAAGGCTTCTATAATTTGTAATCCGAAACAAAAAGAGGATAAATACCCGTTTAAAGAGCTGGCAACCGTTGGAATTTCCTATAGATTAGCAAAACTCTTGTTTTCCTCTTTAGGAGAAAAATACAAGCCTGAGAAATTTTTGGAATTGGCAGCCATAGCTACTTTGGCGGATTTAATGCCCCTGAAAGACGAAAATGAGAAACTGGTCAAACAAGGAATTTTAGCTTTAAATTTTACCGAAAGAACAGGCCTGAGGGCTTTAATAAAGGAAAATAAATTGGAACATTTAAATATTGATGGGGTTCGCCACAAAATTATTTCTCCCTTGAATGCTGGTTTGGCAAAAAACCATTCAAACGAAGCTTATTTGCTTTTAATTGAAAAAGATTTAAAAAAGGCAGGGAAAAAGGCAAAAAATTTAATTAAGAAAGCAAAACTCAGAAAAGAGGAAATTAAAAGAATAACCGGGGAAGTAAAAGAAAGGATAGATACTTCTCAAAAAATTATTTTTGAGGGAGATGAAAGTTGGCCCTTGGTTTTTTTGGGACCAGTGGCCTCTCGGATTTGTCAGAAACATAAAAAGCCGATTTTTTTATTTAGGAAAAGAGAAAAAGAATCACCAGGAGCTGTCAGAACGCCCAAGGGCTTAGATGGAGTAAAAGCAATGATTGGTTGCCGCCAGCTTTTGAAAACTTACGGGGGCCATCCACAAGCTTCTGGCTTTAGAATAAAAAACGAAAACTTAGAAAAATTTAAAGAGTGCTTAATTAAATATTTCGAAAAATGAAAAAGATAATAATTTATGCTGATGGGGGATCAAGGGGAAATCCGGGACCGGGAGCAATTGGGGTGGTTTTTTGTAATGAAAAAGGTCAAATTATTAAAAAATATTCTAAATTTTTGGGAGAAAGTTTTACTAACAATGAAGCTGAATATCAGGCAGTAATCTTTGCTTTAAAAAAATTTAAACAGCTTTTTGGGAAAAAATTGGCTAAAAACTCAGAAGTTGAGTTGAAAACAGACTCTGAATTTTTAGTAAAACAACTAAAAGGTGAATATAAAATTTTAAATCCTAAAATTCAACCCTTGTTTTTAACGCTCTGGAATCTAAAATTAGATTTTAAAAGAGTTAAATTTAAAAAAATTGCGCGTTCAAAAAACAAAGAAGCTGATGAATTGGTGAATGAAGCTTTGGATAACCAGGAAAGAACCCAAAAATTAATTTAAACTAATTGGAAAAAGAAGAGAATCCAAAAACAGCCATTAAGGCTGTTTTTGGATGTCCTAGTAAGTCTATAAGCCGAATTTTGTTTTAGGCAATCATCTGTCTGGGCCAAAGATTACTTTTTGGCTCGTGCGAACTACTTTTTCAGTTCGGCAAATCCGGAGATTGCCGAAATGTTTGTTCTTGCTTCCAGTAAGGATTTAGCCGTTTCACCCCTACATTGCTGTAGGACTGTCCCGCCAGAAGACGGGATGCTTGACCTTTCGGTCTCGCGCGTCTCTGCTCGCACCTCTAGCCTTACGACCGACGGGTGTTACCCGCTACCTTTTTAGACCCCTCACCAAATTTTGGTGGGGGGAATGGAAGTTCGGACTTTCCTCACGACACCTTTTCTAAAAGGTGGAGTGCGATTACCCAACTTACTAAGACAAGTATATCTTAACAATTTTAAAGTTTTTGTCAATATGTTTGTGAAATCAAGAATAAAATACTAAAATAAATTATGTCGGAAAACTCCGATACAATTATGATAAATCGCCTTTTTAATTCTCAAACAAAAACCATAACTGGAGGAGCTTTGATTTTAGCTATTTCTGCTTTAATTAGCCGGCTTTTGGGTATTGTAAGAGAATGGCTTTTAGCTAGTAAATTTGGAGCAGGCCCTGAGCTCGACATTTATTTTACTGCTTTTAGAATTCCAGACCTTATTTATAATGTTTTGATTGCCGGTGGCATTGTTGTTGCTTTTTTACCTTTATTTTCTGAGTATTTTTCCAAAGACGAGAAAGAGGCCTGGCAATTTGCTACAAATTTACTGAATGTTTTGTTGATTTTCCTGATTTTGATTTCCCTTTTGCTTTTTATTTTTACTCCAGCTCTTTTGAAATTAATTGCTCCTGGCTTCTCTCCAGAAGCTCAAGCCCGATGTATCTCTTTAACCCGACTAATGCTTTTAAGCCCAATTCTTTTTGGGCTTTCTAGTATTTTTTCTGGAATATTGCAATATTTTAATCGATTTTTAGTTTATGGCTTAGCACTAATTCTATATAATTTAGGAATAATTTTGGGAATCTGGTTTTTGTCTCCCTATTTTGGAATTTTAGGGGTTTGCTTAGGAGTTATTTTGGGAGCCCTTTTTCATTTTTTAATTCAAGTGCCATCTGGTATAAATTGTGGTTTTTCCTATAAACCAATTTTAAAGTTTCAAGACCCAAGGATTAAAAGAGTTTTTGTCTTAATGTTTCCTCGGGTCTTTGGAATAGCAGCTCATCAAATAAATTTAATGGTTATAACTGCCATTGCCTCTACTTTGACTTTGGGCTCTATTACCGTTTTTAATTTTGCTAATAATATTCAATCCTTACCAATTGGAATTATTGGAATTTCTTTTGCCATAGCTGCTTTTCCCAAATTTACTAAATTTCAGGCCGAAGCCAAAAATGGAGAACTTATCGCCAGATTTCGCTCAATTTTTTTAAAAATTCTTTATTTAATAATTCCCACCAGCTTTTTAGTTTTTATTCTCAGGAATCAGATTGTCAATCTTATTTTAAGGCACGGTCGATTTTCTCAGCTATCTGCCCAATTAACAGCAGCTAGTTTGGGTCTCTTTTGTTTTGGTTTATGGGCTAGCACCTTGATTCCTTTAACGCTTCGAGCTTTTTTCGCTCTTCAAGATACTAAAACTCCTACTTTAATTGCTATTTTTACTGTAGTTTTAAATATTATTCTGAGCATTGCCTTGGTTTCCTTTTTAAAAGAACCAACACTTTTTCAAGCTGCTCTCTTGAAAACCTTTAAACTCGAAGCTATTGAGGGGTTTGAGGTTTTGGGGTTGCCTTTAGCTTTTTCTTTATCTTCTATTTTCCAATTCATTTTACTTTTAATTTTTCTTCTCAAAAAAATCAATGAAAAACATTAGAAACTTTGTAATTATTTCACACATTGATCATGGAAAATCTACTTTAGCAGATAGATTTTTAGAATTGACTAATACCATCCCCAAAGAGAAAATGAGACCTCAATTTTTGGATATGATGGATTTGGAAAGGGAAAAAGGAATCACCATCAAAATGCAACCCGTCAGAATGAACTATTGCCTAAAGCCCGACACCTATCAACTAAACCTAATTGATACTCCGGGGCACATTGATT